>Ga0265294_10001494_pt1 | contig 31408 bp, 25 predicted proteins | sample MunlanPumphouse3_FD_192504 | JGI IMG/M metagenome (GOLD analysis project Ga0265294, IMG submission 192504) | Groundwater microbial communities from a municipal landfill in Southern Ontario, Canada - Pumphouse #3 | ecosystem: Environmental > Aquatic > Deep subsurface > Groundwater | place...
AAAAGCGATCATGCAATATGAAATCGTTCAAAAAAAATCGAATTATCTTCTCAAACACAACCAAGAAATGGCTGATTTGTTGATATCGAAATATCAAAACGAAATCAAAAAAATCAAGATTGACTCATTCCGTCGCGTCGAAGAAATAAAGTTGTCTTACTTCATGCCTGCCACCTTTTTCCAAAACAGCATCAATTTGTATAGTAACTTCGCCTTTTACGTCAATGAATCGTTCGACGATCTTGATAACCTGTTATCGGAGTTCATTCGATTTAATCAACGAATCACCGAAGTGAAAACTGATTATATCGCACAAAGTGCCAAAACAGTTGAAGATTTTAAAATTCAAGTGATGGTTCAGGTAAACAGCGTAACCACCCACCTGACCGACATGATTTCGAAGATTGATTCCCTGAGCAAAGATATCATCACGTTAGAATCAAGGAATCAATTGGAAATAGCAGAAATCAAGAAAAAAATGGAATGTGCAGACATTTCCGGAGACTATCAAAAATATATTGCCGAACTGGACAATGACGAGGTCTTTGCCTGTTTTCAACATGATATCAACATACAAAAAATCAAATCTAACTCTGACCATTACAGCGCCCTTATCGCGCTTGATCGTTCAGTAATCGAAATCCATTACAATCAACAACTCGCCATTGCCAGACAACGTTTTCTGGAAAAAATAACGCTTCAAGAGAAATCGATCCATGATTTGGCGTACAATCGCGAACTCGCAGAAATTGATGCACGATTTGAACGAGCAAAACTCGAGTTGTCCCTTCGCCATCAACTGGCTATCGACCAGCAGACTTTTCAGTTTGCGAAATTGAATTATCGGCTGGCACAAAAAACCGAAAATCTTCGTCAAGCCTACCTCTTCTCCCAACAAAACGGTAGTCAGCAAGTAATTGAATATGTCCATAAAGCGCAAAAAATAATCGATTTCAACGATAACAAAGTAAGTCAATATATTGACTATACTACCGCATCGGATGATGAGCGCGATTATGCTTATTTTCTCGAAAAAACCCGCCAAAAACTGATCAATAATATCCAGGGGGATAGCGATCAAAAACTCTCTGTGAATCGAGAAGCCATCCAACGCATCCACCATCATTTTTTTGATACTTTTCATCGTTGCCAGCTTACTATCAGTGATTATTTTCACCATTTTCAACGACTTCTCTTACATTTAGATAATGATTTTGCTGTCAATCAAACACGCCTTCTTCTTCAAGCGGATTTTTATCAACGAGAGATTGCCTATCGGATTCATGCCATGTTTGCGTTCTCAATTGACTCAATCCAGTCCATCAACCCTAATGGTCAAGAAATATCCTTCTTGTTTGACAAACGCCAATATCATTTTGAAAATTTCATCGTCTTGACTCAGTCCACCAAACAAAGATTACTCAAACCCAAACTAAAACCTGCGCGAAAACGCAGTTTGCTTGAGAGTTATTACGTTCAATCTTTAGAACTTTTCGAATCAGCGAAACAAACAATCAGCGAATCACTGAATCGATCGGAACTTAATGCTTTGGAGTCCGATGTCTTGTTTGTGGAGCGCCATTCAAAGAAAAGCAAGGCAACTATCGAACTGATCAATCGCGAATATGATCGCCTTATAGATCAAGCGATACGCTCTAGGAAACATAAAAATCGACAAATCGCTAAAATTCAGCGAGAAGCGATTACAATTGATTCCATCTTAAAAAAGCGTGTTAAAAAAATCAATGATACATTTGAAAAAGCTATGGCAGGCGAAAGAGAAAAATTGGCTTATGTTAAGAAAAATGTCTCAAAGATCATTCTGGATAACAACAAAGCCTTGTCCATGCAAAAAAAACTTGACACTCGTCAGTTGAATAGGGAAATGGCCGATCTGGAGAAAGCCTATCAAGACCATGTGAAAGCTTACCTTCGTCTGAAAACTCATACCGAAGAAACGTATGTCACCGACTATAATCTCATCACGTCAAATGCCCAAAAACAGACTTTATCTTCAACAAAGGCACTAGAGCAGATAGATCGCCAAGTGGTTAAACTGCCAAAAGAACCACAAGAACTGATAGTGAAACTGGATGCGGAAAAAGAAGCTCTCATTTCAAAGCGTCGCGGTGTCTTATTACAACAGTTAGCCCATATTGAAGGACAAAAATTCACGTCTCGTCCCAAATATCTTGAAGAGATCGAAGCCGTCAAAAAACGTTTACCAGCCGATTACGTCTCGCTCTACAAAGAGATCCAGAAAGCTGAAGACGAGTTCTTGCATGCCTATCTTAAGACAGAATCGTCATTTTCCGAAGACTTTTCGAGTTTCTTAAAACAACAGACGCTATACCGACAAATCATCGATCAAGATCAAGTTCCGCAGATTCCTTTTGAAAAATATCACGCGTTGTCAACTCGGCTCTTTCAAAAGACATCGACTAATTTTGATGAAACCATTGACAAGGCGGATTTGACGATGTCTTTGATCAAGGAACAAGAAACCAAGTCGAAAGCCACGCAAAATAGAATCATCAACGGATAGATAGGAGGAGCCAATGGCTGATTCCGACCGCAAGGTTCAAATTGACGAAAGCAACCATTCGGCTTTCGTCAAAGCGTCTGATGACGCTTTCGCCAAGGAAATGGCACTTTATGAGCAGTTTTTCAATAAAATTACTCAACATGCCAAAAACCATCGGCACATCACACTCAATAATCTGGAAGCCGTCGAGGAACGCCTTGCCGCCTTGAAGGATAAAGCGTCGAATTTAAAAGATTCTATTTTTTATCATGATGAAACCGTTATTGTTGACCGACAAAAGATCATCGCGGAAACCGAAGAGAATGTCCATGATCACAATGAACTTCTTCTCGATTTTGATCGCTTCGCTGCCAATGATCTCTTGGATACGATTGATTACCTCAACAAGGCGTTGATCCAAGTCAAAATGACCTTTTTTGAAACGTATCAGAAACACTATCTGGGGATGATCGCCGATTCTGATTTATACTTCTCCTTCTTCCATGAGAAGTCCGAAGACTTTCAAGCTATTTTGGATCGCCATCAGGAAGAAGTCATGGAACTTTTCCTATCGTTAGACCAGGAAATCACCCATATGGATGATGAATTATCGGTTTTGACTCAGAAGAAAAACAAACTGGTTCAGGTCATTGACCAGTTTTATAACCAAGAAATGAAAAATTTCCTCGATAACCAATCGATGTTTTCTCCAGAAATCGACATGACTTCCATTGACATCCAAGCGATCGTCTCGGATAAAATCAACCAATTTAATACGCTAAAGGTCCATATGGAAGAACTTAACACGAAGATCATCCAACACCTTCGTCAAGACTATGAGCGTCTTCACGAACAAGTGTTAAACCGTCTGTGTAAGCGAAAAGCTAATGCAATTTCCAACACCATCACTTTCTTTGATGATCCAGAGTCGGAGTTGATCGAACTAAAAAAACAGATTGTGTCCGCTGATAAAGAAAACGATCGTAAAAAATTGAAACAATTACTGGACATCTATTCTCGTGTCAAAGATTATCGGAAAATTCATTCTCGTTGCATCCGAAAAACCGAACGAATGCTGAAACACCAAAAACGGATGAAAAATCGCTGGATTCACGAATATCTGCTCGATTCGAGCCGAATAATCCATGACTTGGAAAATACTTTGTTGCTCTACCGCTCTCTGATGTCGCATGACACGTTTTTGGCTCAAGTTGTTGGTGATCATTCTTCTTCGATCATAAAAGATGAATTGAATCACCTATCACTGTTATCGATGAACAAAGAACTCAAAACCAACATCAACTATGATATTGAGAGCCAAAACATCAAGAGCAAGATCAACGAGATCGAAATGCAGCTTATCTATCTTGTAAAAAAACAGTTGTTGCTTCAGGAAGTGGAACTTCTTGATTTGATTAAGGATATCCAGCTTGCGATGTTAGATCGCTCCAACGATTTATACCAACGAAAACAAGTGATCCTCAAAGAACGTTATTTGATCGATCGCTTGGAGACCGCGATGAACTATCACTTGGATTATATGCGCGAAACGGATACCATCAATCGAAAATGGAATTCCGAGGTTTTAGAGAAACTCATCATCGATATCCGCACTCGTGAGACACATAACATTCATGTGGTGGACGCCACGGCAAAAGTGAAACTGGCGCTTAAAGAATATGATATCAAGGCCCTTCATTTTAAAACAATGTATGAAAATGAACTCAATTATCTGGTCATGCAATCATCGCGTGTGGAAGAAGAAACCAAAATCCACCACGAATTTGTCCTCACGACCTATTTGAACCAAATGCGCTTTGCATCCGAATCCATCGAACTGGCAAACAAGGAATATCGTTTAAGAGTCGAGGCCATTTTGAAAGCGGTCGATACCGAGCGATCCTATTATGAAGAGATCATTCAACACGCTATCCACAAATATGACGAACGATTGAAAATCCATGAAAATGATTATCAAGCGAGACTTTATCAACACTCGCATTTGTTATCCGAAACCGAGGATGTCAAGATACACAAGATTCTAAACAAGGAAATTGAGAAAGCCCGTAAAGCCTATCAAATAGGTACTGAGCGGATATTGACCGAACAACGAGAGGATGTGTCGATGCAACAAGCAAAGCGGAAGCTTCGCGAATTAGACGCTCACTTGGATGATGCTCTCAAAGATGCGGAAATCATCCGCGATGATACAATTGCCGAGATGAATGCCCAGTACCAATATGCAAAAGAACATTATGAGGTTCTAAAACCCTATCTTGACCAAAAGGTCAACATTCTCGATCCGACATTCTATACCGCTTTGGAAAGTCTAAACAAACGCTATCAGTACAAACTGAAAATGGCGGAAATCGAGTTGGATGACGCATCCAGTCAATTGATTGAGGAATACTTAGCGGTTTATTTCACCCACGTTCCGGAGGTTGATCGCCCAGGATATATCGCTCTTGCGATCCAACTCAACGATTCAAGGCAAGCCGCAAGAGATAAATATGCAATGAAAATGCAAAATCTGGAAAATGCCTATCAAGCCGAGCTTCACGATTTTTCAGAAGAAGTCGAGCGGATGAATCAATCGATTCTTGAAAAGAAAAAAGCGGTCTTACTCCAACGCGATTCCGTGATGCAGACCATTCATTTGGAGTTAGAATCTGTCGATAACGAAGTGCTTCTTGAGCAAAATGCCCATCAGGTAGCACATCAGAAACAAATCCGCGCTCTCACTGACGAATATCAAAGTACGCTGACCTCAAACCGCGTCTTACGAGAATCCTTGCGATCAGATTTTGCCAAAGTTGTTTCATCTTATGAACCATATATTCGCCTCGCGAAGAAAAATCGCGATATTCAGGATATTTTTCGAGAGGTCAATCGTCTTTCAAAACGCCGGGCAAAAAAAGATCGAAATGCGCTCATAGCCAAATATCGAAAAGAACCCTATATAAAATGAACGCCTAAGCGAGATAATCGCCTAGGCGTTTTTTTAATGAAGATCCAGCAGTCTGCTTCGACCAATCTTTGGCAATTGTACATGAAAATTATCAGCGATGGTAGCACCAATGTCAGCAAATGTCTCCCCATCGGGTAGCATGCCTCCGCGAAGTTCTTTTCCATAGATGAAAAGCGGAACATATTCTCTTGTATGGTCGGTTCCGTGATGAGTGGGATCATTTCCATGGTCGGCAGTGATCATCAAACAATCATCGGAATGCATCCTTTTTAGAAACTCTCCTATGTCTTGGTCAAACTCCTGTAGAGCGTTTCGATAGCCAAGCGAATCCCGCCGATGACCATACAGCGCATCAAAATCCACAAGGTTCACAAATGCTAAGCCAGTGAAGTCACCTTCTGCCAAAGCCATCGTTTTAATCATTCCATCATGATTGGAGATAATTCCGTGATGATCGGTGATACCGGAACGATTGAAAATATCCCGAATTTTCCCTACGGAAATCACATCATAATGTGATTCTTTCAAGAAATTCAACACCGTGTCTTCTGTGGGACTCAACGCATAGTCATGACGGTTGGTCGTCCGTTTAAAACCCGTTTGAGGATTTCCCAGAAACGGTCTGGCAATGATTCTGCCAACTCTCCACTCATCCTTTAAAGTAATCTCGCGGGTCTTTTGACAGATTTGATATAACTCCTCTAGCGGGATCACTTCCTCATGAGCAGCGATTTGTAATACCGAATCGGCACTCGTGTAGACAATCAGTTCGCCGGTTTCCATTTGGCGTGGGCCCAATTCATCGATGATCTCAGTTCCGGATGCGGCCTTGTTTCCAATAATCTTTCGACCTGATGCTTCGACGATCATCTCGAGCAATTCATCCGGAAACCCTCTGAGTGTAAACGTTTTGAACGGCGAAGTGGTCCGTATACCCATGATTTCCCAGTGCCCGGTCATGGTGTCTTTTCCGTTGCTGATTTCACCCAGTTTCAACGCGTATGCACGGGGTTCTTTCACTGGTGGAACCCCTAAGATTGAGGTGAGGTTGCCATAGCCAAACGATCCTAAGACCGGAAGCGTGATTCCGCCAGCTGCCTTGGCTAGATTGGCGATGGTATTGGCACCGATATCGTTAAAATCCTGGGCATCGGGCAATTCGCCAACTCCCACCGAATCCATGACAATTAAAAAAATACGTTTATATCTCATAAAGATGTTCCCTTCCGATTTGCCCGAGGATGGGCTGACTCATAAGCGTCTTGTAACCGCGCTTTGCTGATATGCGTATAATGCTCTGTTGTCAACACATCTTCGTGCCCGAGCAACTCTTGAACGGATCGAAGATCCGCACCGTTTTCTAATAGATGAGTCGCAAAGGTGTGTCTCAATGTATGGGGAGAGATTGGTTTTTCGATGCCAGCAATTTTCGCTAAATGCCGGATGATCTTGTAAAACCCAATCCGGCTGATCTTCTTCCCTTCCCGATTCAAAAACAAAGTTTCCTTGTCTAATGGTTTCAAGGCTTGTCGATAATCCGCTAAATAATTCTTTAAAGCCAGGATACTTTCTTCACCCAGTGGCAGCAAGCGCTCCTTGTTGCCTTTGCCGGTCACTTTGATCAAGGCATTATTCAAATGCAAATCGGCAATTTTCAAATCCACTAATTCAGAAACTCTCAATCCGGCGCCATAAGCAAGTTCCAGCATTGCTCGGTTCCGAAAGTCCATTGGTTTTTGCCGTCCGATAGACACCGATAACAGTCGATCCACTTCTTCATGATTCAAAACCACCGGTAAGATTCTCGGTGTTTTTGGTTTGGGAATCTCCATGATCAAATTTTCGGAGACCACCTTTTCAAGTAACAGGTATTGATGAAAAGATCGAATTGAGGACAATTTTCGAGAAATGCTCTTCGATACCATATTCTTTCGTTTTAAATGGGACAGGTAGTTGAGCACATGAGTTTTTTCCACTTGATCCATCCGGCTCAAATGATAATTGTCATCCAAGAACGTCAAATAATCGGAAATATCATTTCCATACGACTGAATGGTATTTTTGCTCAATCCTTTGGTCACTCTTAAGTAATAGAGGTATTCATTCAATAACGATTTTAACATCATGACTTGTCTCCCTAGAAAAGTGTGACAAAGACCTGATTGGCTAAATCGAGTCCTTGTTTCGTCAACTGCAACTGGCGACCTTTCTTTTCAAGCAGGCCGGTAGCCAAATGGTGTTTCAACTCAGGAAATCGTTGAAAAATTGGTTGCCCAAATAATGTTTCAAACCGATCCACATCGATGCCGGCAGTTTTTCTCAGCCCTAACATCACAAATTCTATTTCCGGTTCATAAGGTTCTTCATGAGCGAAACCCAATCCGATTTCATCGATGGCTGCTATATATGATGAAAAGGTAGTGTGATTAACAAGTCGTTTCCTTTGGTATTGTGAATGACTGCCCATGCCTATTCCCAAATATTCTTCCAAATTCCAAACCAGTAGGTTATGTTTCGATTCATAACCGGGAAGGGCATAGTTGCTGATCTCATACCGATGATATCCCGCTTCCAATAAAGTCGATTCGATCAAATCCGACATTTCCAATTCCAGTTCGTCATCCAAAAGCTCAAATTGCTGATTTTGGTACGCATGATAGAGAATTGTCTTTTCTTCTAAGATCAGATTATAAGCAGAGATATGCTGCGGGTGACAGCCAAGCACTTGGTTCAAGTCCATTTTAAGGTCTTGAATCGATTGACCCGGTATCCCGTAGATAAGATCGATATTGATGTTTTTAATCCCGCTTGCCCGTAGTTCTTGGATTGCTCGACCGATGTCATCCGGTCGATGAGTTCTCCCTAGAAAAGTGAGCAAATGCGGAGAAAATGTCTGAACTCCCAAGCTGACACGGTTGATGCCGTGCTGAACAAACATCGCTCCCAAAGTCTTTGTAATGTCATTGGGATTGGCCTCAATCGTATATTCTTCTAAAAGCGACAAATTCAGGCGATGCGAAATCGCCTCGAACAAACGAGCCAAGAGCGATTGATCCAGCAAGGTCGGCGTGCCACCGCCGAAATAGATCGTCTTCAGATTCGTTAGCAAGGGAATGTTGCTTTCCAATTCACGAATCAAATGCTCGACATAGATCGAGGGCATTCCTTTTTGAGGGACCATTTTGACAAAGTCACAGTAACGACAAATCTGATGACAAAATGGAATGTGGATGTATAGACCTTCAATCATGCCTCTCACCAAGAATATGTTATCATACGTTCACACTAATGTACATAATACTGCCTGAAAGAAAACAGAATACCGCTTTGATATTCTGATCCTCTGTTATTCATTATCAAGCGAGAGTACGGACATGAACGCTGCTTGCGGGATTTCAACTGATCCCACAGACTTCATACGCTTTTTACCTTGTTTTTGTTTTTCCAGCAGTTTTTTCTTACGGGATACATCGCCGCCATAACATTTGGCTAACACATCTTTCCGGAGGGCTTTGATATTGGTGCGAGCGATCACTTTGGATCCAATTGCTGCTTGAACCGGAATTTCAAACAACTGACGCGGTATCAATAGTTTTAATTTTTGACAGACTTTCGTGGAGCGTTCAAAAGCAAAATCTTGATGAAGGATCATCGCCAACGCATCGACTGGCTCACCATTCAGCAAGATATCGACTTTGACGAGTTTTCCCGGTCGATATCCTAAGGGTTCATAATCCAAGGAAGCATACCCTTTGGTGCTGGATTTCAATCGATTAAAAAAGTCAAAAATAATTTCGGATAAAGGCATTTCATAGCTGATTTCGACGCGGATGTCACTTACATATTGCATATTTTTAAAGACTCCACGTCTCTTTTGACAAAGTTCCATAATATTTCCGACATACTCATTCGGAGCGATGATAGTTGCTTTGACAAAGGGTTCTTCAATCGTTTTGATTTGTCCCACTGGGGGCATCAACGCCGGATTATCGATTTCTATTATTTGTCCATTGGTAAGAAGCACCAGATAATTCACGCTGGGAGCCGTCGCAATCACGTTTTGATTGAACTCTCGTTCAATCCGTTCTTGGAAAATCTCCATGTGCAACATTCCCAAAAACCCAATTCGAAACCCAAATCCTAAAGCTTCCGATGTCTCCGGATCATAAATCAGCGACGCATCACTTAATTTCAATTTTTCAAGCGATTCTTTTAGATTTATATAATCATCCGCATCAACCGGATACACTCCGGAATAAACCATCGGTGTCAGTTTGCGGTAACCCGGTAGCGGTGTTTTTGCTGGGTTTGAAGCAATCGTGATCGTATCACCCACGTGAACTTTCTCGATGTTTTTGATCGTCGCCGCTAACCAGCCGACATCCCCAGCAGCCAAATAAGGTCTCGCCTCTTCTTTGGGAGTGTAGACTCCGATTTCAGTCACTTCAAATACGGCTCCTGTGGCCATCATTTTGATCGCATCTCCCACACGGATAATGCCGTTTTTAACCCTGACTAACGGAATCACTCCCCGGTAAGTGTCATAATACGAATCAAAGATCAACGCTTGAAGCGAAAGCGAGGGATCCCCTTCGGGGAAGGGAATTTCGGTCACGATCGTTTCTAAAATATCTTCAATCCCGATGCCTTCTTTGGCTGAGGCAAAAATGGTATGGGTGGTATCAATTCCGATAATATCGTTGATTTCCTGTTTTACCATATCCGGCATCGCGCTCGGTAAATCAATTTTATTGATCACAGGAATAATTGCTAAGTCGTTATCAAATGCCAAATAGACATTTGCCAAAGTCTGGGCTTCGATTCCTTGCGAGGCATCGACGACGAGAACGGCCCCTTCACAAGCGGCCAGTGACCGTGAAACCTCGTAAGAAAAGTCAACATGTCCCGGTGTATCGATCAAATGGAATAAGTATTCCTCGCCATTTTTGGCTTTATAGGTCAATTCTACCGAATTAAGTTTGATGGTGATTCCCCGTTCGCGTTCCAAATCCATGGAATCCAGCAATTGTTTTTTCATGTCTCTCATTGGAACGGTCTGTGTGATTTCCAATATTCGATCTGCCAATGTCGATTTGCCGTGATCGATATGAGCGATAATCGAAAAATTGCGAATTTTCCGTTGACGAACTCGATATTGTTCAAATATATCGCTCATGAACAATCACTCCTTTTGTCCTCATTTTACACTAGAAAAGGGCGGCATTCAACTCATTTTTTTTGAAAGAAAAAAGCATATGTCATTGATATGCTTTTTTAAGATCAAACCATCTGTAAGCCATGTTCTGTTCTCCCGAAGGAGTGGCAATCATTTATCTCCGGATTTCTCCGTCAGCTGGTTCGGTTGAATTACCGACCTGCCGTGCCCCTACCAAAATTTGGGTTTCTAGCTTGTGGGGTTTACCCTCGTTTCATCTTTGGTTATTCACCAAAGCTCGTCTCTGTGGCACTTTATGGATACTTTGGCCTTTGACATCCATTTCTCCGCCGTCACCTGTAAGGTGCCTAGACTTATTGGTTTGTCTAGCGCAAACACTACAGACATCTCAGTCTGTGCTAGCATGGACTTTCCTAACACCCGAAGGCGCTCGATTGCCCGATGGTTTGATAATATTATTATATCATATTTCTTATTGTTTCAGTGATTCAAGAATTGCTTTTCGGGATAAATCGACACGTCCTTTATCATCGATCCCAATGACCTTAACGGTGATGACATCTCCGAGTTTCACAACGTCTTCGACGCGATTGACCCGTTCCTTGGCCAACTTGGAGATATGGACCAATCCGTCTTGACCCGGCCATAATTCCACAAAACAACCGAATTTTTCAATCCGCGTGACGGTTCCCTGATAAATTTCTCCCACTTCAACTTCGCGGATGATGTTTTCTATCAATTTCACTGCTTTATCAATAAAGAAGGAATCCTGATGCATGATCGTAACGCGTCCATCTTGTTCAATATCGATTTTGACTTCGTTGCATTGTTCAATGATTGAACTGATGGTTTTGCCACCACTGCCAATAATTTCCCGGATCTTGTCAATTGGAACCGTCATTATTTTGACTTTAGGAGCATATTTTGATAACTCGGTTCTGGGTTTGGCGATGGTCGCATCCATGACATCTAAGATTTCCAATCTCGCCTTCTTGGCTTGAGCTAGGGCTTCACGGAATATATCTTTGGTAATTCCTTGAATTTTGATATCCATCTGCAAGGAGCAAATTCCGTTTCTAGTCCCGGATACTTTGAAATCCATGTCGCCAAAGTGATCTTCCAAGCCTTGAATGTCGGTTAGAATCGTATAATTCTCGCCTTTTTTAATCAAGCCCATAGCGATGCCCGCAACGGGTGATTTGATGGGGACCCCGGCGGCCATCAAGGCCAAACTACCGGCGCAAATGGTCGCTTGTGATGAGGATCCGTTTGATTCTAATATTTCCGAAACGACACGAATGGTATAGGGGAATTCATCTTCCGTCGGAATGACTTGAAGTAATGCCCGTTCTCCTAAGGCACCATGCCCAATTTCACGTCTTCCAGGACTGCCATATCGACCCGTCGATCCCACAGAAAACTGCGGAAAATTATAATGAAGCATAAAGCGCTTGCCTTCTTCAATAGAGACTCCGTCAATGATCTGGGCTTCGCCCAAAGCACCCAAGGTGACCGTCGCAAGCGCTTGAGTTTGCCCTCTGGAAAACAACGAAGACCCATGCGTGCGTTCAAACAAATCAATTTCCGCCGATAGTGGTCGAATCTCATCTACTTTACGGCCATCGGGACGGATTTTGTCTTCGGTAATCAATTTGCGGACAATCACGACTTGGATCTCTTCTAGGATGGCATTGACTTCTTTCATTTTTACTTCGATATCTTCTTTGTCCAAGTGGTCCGCTTTGAATTGTTCTTCCATGGACGCCCGAATTTCGTCTTCGACATCTTTGATGGCTTTGATTCGAGCTAATTTTTCCACCGTGGTGATGGCTTTTGCAATCCGGCCACCATCTAAAGCCTTGACTTGTTCTCGAAGCTCATTCGGAATCGAAATTAATGTTATTGCGATTTTTTCTTTACCGACAGCCGCAATGATCTCTTCTTGGAAAGCAATCAGTTCTTTAATCTTCTCATGGCCGAACATGATCGCATCAAGCATCACTTCTTCTGAGAGTTCGCGTGATCCCGATTCGACCATGTTGACGGCGTCTTTCGTGCCTGCGACCGTCAGATCAAGTTCGGACATAATCAGTTCTTCGGCAGTCGGATTGCAGATGAACTGGTCGTTCAAATAGGCAACATGGACTCCGGCAACCGGGCCATTGAACGGAACTCCGCCGATGGAAAGTGCCAAGGAAGACCCAAACAAAGCCGCCATTTCGGATGAAAAATCCGGGTTTGCGGACATCACGGTGTTGATCACTTGTACCTCATTGCGATAATCATCATGAAACAGGGGCCTCAATGGTCGATCGATCATTCTCGAAGTCAGAATTTCTTTTTCGGTAGGACGCCCTTCTCGCCGGAGAAATCCGCCGGGAATCTTTCCTGCTGCATATAGTTTTTCCTGGTATAACACCATCAGTGGAAAAAAATCTTGATCCGAGGGTTCATCGCTAACAACAGCAACGGATAACACGGCAGTATCTTCAAAACGAACCATGCAAGCTCCGGTTGCTTGATTCGCCAACTGCCCGGTTTCTACCACCCATTTCCTTCCACAAAAATTCAATTCAAATACTTGTTTCTCACTCATTGTTTTTCCTCATTTCCTGATTTCAACAGTCTCAAAGTTATTATATCATAACTCCTGGATTTCACTTTTAATTTTTTAAAGAATAAGCACCCATCAATTTGGGTGCTTTTCGATCGGTTAGCGACGCAAACCAAGTTTGGCAATCAATGCCTGATAGCGTTCGGGTGAGATCGTCTGCAAATATTTCAGCAAACTTCTCCGTTTCCCAACTTTGATCAATAATCCGCGACGAGAATGAAAATCATGTTTGTGTTGATCGAGATGGACGTTCAGAGTTTTAATTTCCTCTGTCAGTAAAGCAATCTGAATTTCTGGTGAGCCAGTGTCGCCTTCTTTAAATCCATATTCGACTACGATTTCCTTAATGCGTTCTTTGGTCAGTGCCATGGGTTTTTTCCTCCTTATTTTCGATACTTACCCAGATCCGCAAATGACGTTGGAGTGGCGTCAATTCCAGGTTTGGGCGCGAGATAGATTATATCATAATACTGAGAGAGTTGCAAGAATTATTTCTCAAGCCGCCGTTCGATCGCTTTCAAGATTTCCACCAAGGCAAGCGTGTCTTGCGCACAATAAGCTTTGAGATCGTTGAAAGTGGCTTCTTGGTCGATTTCTGGATCAAATTGGCTGGATGCATAGGTTAAATAGGCCGCTGTTCCATTTTGAATCGCTAGTTTCTTATATTTGTCTTCAGTAAAGACTGGAAGCACCGCTTTCAAGGAGTAACTACCCGACAGTTCCGGATGATAAAAATTATATGTTGATGATTCAAGTTTGGAAAATCCGTGTTCGGAATAAAACGCATAATCATTTTTTAACACTTTCAAGAGGTCGAACAATCGACTGATCATATTATCCAATCGCTGTCGATATTCCGGAAACAAATCCGCCAGTTCTTGGAGACGCTGCTCTTCAAAAGTTTGATTATAAACGACAATGGAAGACTCGCCTTCAGGAATTGCTTGGCATAAGTATTCCACCAATTCCCGTCGATGATCCCGATCGATCGGCGCAACATACTCCCAGTGCTCACAATTGTTCCTATCAAAATCCTTTGCTGGGCTAGTCAGCCGATGAACTGAAAACTGAAAAACACTCTGCTGGAAAGCTTTTTCCCCTTGGTAGCGCGGCAAAGGCGCGGGAAAGGCTTCGAAATCCAAGAAGTATAGCGGGTAGACCAATGTCGCTAATTTCGCTTTGATCTTCTTCTTGTTTAGGAATAGAAACTTATTTTCCACACAATATCGTTGCATCAGATTCTTTTCGCGTTGGAGCCAAGAAATCGGCACATCCAGCATATGGACCATTCCTGAATTGATCATCTCATAAGTATCATGGAGCGGATCGGTCTTACTGGGCCCTTCACGGAAGCCCAAATGCTGTTGAAGATAGGCGAAAATCGAATTTTTCTTTGGCACGTGCATAAAACAATTCTCTATAAACGGGCACGCAGTAGTGGTGTTGCGTTGACAAGCGTTCTTGACTAAATCCACCGGAGAATCATCATCCAATTCAATATGGTTGATCATTCGGTATAAATCCGTTTCAATTCGTTGTTCAAACTGATCTGCCACAAAAGTCAGATCAAACAAAGACACAAATTCCGTTCCAGGTTTATTTTTTTCTAAAACAGCGTCACTGTTGATCATTGCCACCAATAACTTGAAACGAGTTCTCGGATAATCCTTATGCAATAAATAATTATGAAATGCAATATCGTAGATCAGTCGGCCAGAAACTTCCCAGGGTGAACACAGTTGCATTAGTTTTCGCCAAAAATCGGTGGTAGCTAGCGAGTAATCTGCGGGAATCCGGATCTGATAAAACCCTTTTTCATCGGGATAAAAAAAAGCAACACGTTGTTTGGCATAAGAATATTTTTCTTGTAATAAAATGCGGCTGGATGCCGGTCGGACAAAATATATGTTGCGACTATCAGAACTGTCCGCCATAAAATCAACCCATCCAGATAGCGTCATATCGTCATTAAATTGAATCCGCAACTCTTTCTTCTCATTTACCAACCGACACCCGGATTGAATGATTGTATCTCGAACAAGCCCGCGAAATTCATCGTGGTAATGACTCATGACTTGACGATAAAGCGGTTGTTGAAAATCGGGCGATGCTCCTTCGGTGTTTTGTTCAAAATGATGCAATTCATTTGGTCGTAGTCCAAATGACCATAGTTTTTCGTCATCATCGATAGAAATCAGTTGTGAGCGTCTTGCCAGCGCCGCAAATCGACGACAGCGGATGTGATTCAACAAATCGCGAGTTTTGACAATCATGGCAACGCTCCTTTCATTTATTGCTTTGGAAAAATATTTTTTCAAATCAAATGCTATTGATCAATGCCACAAAATCAGCTTCACGACTTTCATAATCTTCATCCTTGGTCAGCGGTGGTTCATCAAGTTGATTCAACAGATCCACGATATCCAGCCATTCAATTTTCAGATCGGTTTTTTCCGTAATCTTGTCCGGCAATAAAGCGGATAAATCTCCCTGGTAATAGGAACGAATTTCTGTTTTTTCTAAACGATACAGAGTCACTTCTACTGATTTCTCGAATAGGAAGGCATCTGGAATCAATCCGAGTCCTTTCAGAAAGCCTACCTCATTTGACATTGCGGGAAAACGCCAATGAGCGGTATCGTCGCTGCGGATGACACAAATCTTTGAATGATGCGAACAAATCAGCCAAGATGAAGTATATACCGGATTGTGTTGACAATCCGACCGATTTAAATTGTCTGTAAAAATTTCAATTTTCATGTTTTTCCCCCAATATGCTGTGGATGGGTCTGTTTAACAAATCAACGACAAATCCAATGGAAAAAGTAAATATAATGGTTGTTGGGCCGAGGTAAAACCAATGTTCCTGGTGGTGAAACACAAGACCAAACACGACCGTCGCAACAAGGGCAATCAACTCCCCAATCAACTTTCCTTTTCCGAACGTCGTATGGAGTCTATTTGCAATTGCCAAACACAATTCATCGAGAGCTGGCAATGGAAACTGTCCATAAATCACCAAGTTGAGGCCGATGGCACAAATGACAATGGCAAGGGCAAGATATAGGGCGTTAAAAAGCCAGTGGCTGTTCACAACCAAGGGAATGATGAGCAATAATAAATCAATAACCAGTCCTACATAGAAACTGATAGCCAGTGGAAAAAGCATCCAAAGGCTGAATCGCTTATGCTGTAACAAGTACGCAACGACTACCAATATAAGGGCGACAATTGGATTGAGATATTTATAGTCAATTGGAATTCCTTCATAAAAATTACGATTCAAAGCGTCCCAACTGCTCATACCTAAACGAGTCTGTTGCATCAAAGCGACGGATAAGCCAAGCAACGTTAAACCGACCATGTAGATCGCCAGTTTCTTCCATGAAAATTTGGCCATGTCACAATCCTCTCGCACAATGACAAGTAACTCATCAATGATTTTGTTTCAAGCTACCTCTTTCTTATTATAGCATACTCGGCTGATTTCTTGAAAGATAAGAATGGCGTCATGAAGTTGCTTTGCGAAAAAAAACCATCCGCAAGGGATGGTTCCTTTACGCTTTTAGAGCGATTGCCAGAACCTCGCGCAGCGTTTCAGCATAATGGATTTCCAGCACGTCGCGGACTTCTTTGGGAATGTCATCCACGTCCTTCTCGTTGTCTTTCGGGATAACAATTTTCTTCAGACCGGACCTTGATGCTGCAATCGCTTTTTCTTTGAGACCGCCAATTGGCAATACTCGTCCCTTCAAGGTGATCTCTCCAGTCATCCCGACAAATCGATCGACTCTGCGTTTTGTCAGTACCGATATCAAAGCCGTTGCCATGGTGACTCCAGCCGAAGGTCCATCTTTCGGGATAGCACCTTCGGGAACGTGAATATGAATATCAGCCGACTCAAATATTTTGACGTCGATGCCCAGTTCATCACTATTTGTTCGGACATAAGAAAGGGCGGCCATGGCAGATTCTTTCATAACATTTCCAAGATTTCCCGTCAAAACTAAATTATTTTTTCCCGGATAATATGTCGCTTCCACATCCAAGGTGTCACCCCCGGCCATCGTGTAAGCCAACCCGGTGACGACACCGATCATATCCTCTTTTTGAATCTGGTTGTTGTGGAACAAAGGCTTCCCAAGATAATGATTGAGGTTGTCGGAGCTTACTTCCACTTTATCAAGCTTATTTACCAATATCTCCTTGATCGATTTTCTTACGATGGACCCAAATAAACGTTCCAATTGTCTGACACCCGCTTCACGAGTGTATTCCTTGATCATTTTGTAGATGGTATCATCGGGAATGGTCAATTTGTCTAGCTCAAGTCCGTGATTTTCTACTTGTTTTCTGATTAAAAAACGTTTGGCGATATAAAATTTTTCGATTTCCGTGTACGAACTCAGTTCTATGATTTCCATGCGATCTCTTAAAGGCGCAGGAATATTTTCCAAGTAGTTTGCCGTCGTGATGAAAATCACTTTGGAAAGATCGTAATCTTCTTCGACATAGTGATCGCTAAAATATTTATTTTGTTCAGGATCAAGCACCTCGAGAAGTGCTGAAGAGGGATCGTTGCGTTCGTTCATGACCAATTTATCGATTTCATCAATCAAAAAGACCGGATTGGCTACTTTGGCTCGAATCATCCCATTGATGATTCTGCCGGGCAATGCGCCGATATAGGTCCGCCGATGTCCGCGTATTTCCGCTTCATCGTGAACACCACCCAAACTCGTTTTTACGAATTCTCGGTTCAGGGCATTCGCAATCGATTTGGCCAGTGAAGTTTTTCCTACTCCGGGAGGGCCGGATAGACAGAGTATCGTCTGGGGATTTTTACCTGTTAGCATTTTTACCGATAAATATTCAATGATTCGCTCTTTCACTTTGTCCAGTCCGTAGTGCGAACTCTCCAACTTGTCTATCGCGACATTGATGTCTTTTTCATCGTCAGTGGTTTTTTGCCAGGGAATGGAAATCAACGTCTCTAAGTAGGTTCGGACGACGCTGGATTCACTGGAGTTTGCGGACAGATATTCATATCGCTTCAATTCTTTTAGGGCTTTTTCCTTGATCCGGTCGGGCATATCTGAAGCATTGATCTGATCGAGTAATTTTTGTGTATCGTCTTGTTTGGAATCGCCTAATTCTTCTTGAATCGCCCGCATTTTCTCGCGTAAATAATATTCTTTTTGGTTTTGGTCAGTCGATCGACGAACCGATTCGTTGATTTTGGATTCGATAGATTGCAGCGTTTTTTCCTTTTCGATATCTTCCAAAATATACTGCAATCGTTTGTTAATGGAATTCGTCAACAGATATTTTGCCCGCTCGTTTTCGGAAATTCGGAGTTCCGATGCGATCAGGTCACATAACCGATCACTCGTGATTCCACTCTGCATTGCATCGAGAATCTTCTTCGAATCGCGAAACAAAAAAGAAGCGTTCTCAACGGTTTCTTTGGAAACCATTTTCAATAACACTTGTTCCTCATCTATGTTTTCAGGCTGTAAAACCAACGAAGTAAAGTCTAGCAAGTAAAAAGGTTCTTTCGCAATTAAGTCATTTAGTTCGACTCGAGAAATCGGTTCAAATTTAATTTTAAAATTGCCATTTGGCAACTTAATTTTAACGGATATACGAGCCAACAAACCGACTTTCAACAAATCATCGAACTCAGGCTCGCTGATTTCTGGATTATGTTGAAACACCAATAATACATGGCCATCACGATTGTTTTCAGCTTCATAAATAGCGTTTTTGGAAAAATCACGGCCGACCTCTACCCGGACATCGGCTCCTGGCAAGAAAACGACTCCCCGAACCGGCACGGCAGGAAGACGGTCACTAAAAAGACGATTGGCTTCATATAACATGATGATCACCTCGTTTGAATGCAAGTTAGTGTTGTGACACTGAATTCATTATATATTAATTTTATCATATTTTTGTGATTATTTCCAGAAGATGAACTGCTGGGAAAGAAAAGAATCCCGATCGTGTTGTGTTAACTTTCAACAAGATGCAGGATTCACAATATTCATAAAATTAACGCGTGATTTTTGCCTTTTCAACCAAAAGGTCAATGGCTTTTTTATAAACGACTTCATCTTTGATTGCGGATTCGGGAATTGCTTGTTTCACTTGATCAAGTGAAATGTTTTGGTTTTGATATTGCTCCGCGATTTCTCCGTATTTTTGTTCGATCTCATCGGGATCAGCTTTAATTTTTTCGGCTTGACCAATGGCTTCAATCACTAATTGTTGACGCAAGACTTTGACGGCATTTTCATGAAGTTCTTGTTCATAGGCTTCCTTGGTCTTGTTCAAATACTGAAGGTATAGATCGAAATCGAGGTTGTATTGCTTGATTTGGCGTTTGTTATTCTCATCCATCCGCCCCACTTCTTCATGGATCATTTCTTCAGGTAAATCGAACGTTGCATTCACTGCCGCTTTTTCTACGACAGTGTTGCGAATATGATTTTCATTGGTACGAATCTTCGCTTTTTTCAGACGATCATAAACATCTTTTTTATAGAGATCAACCGAAGTGATTCCTTCCAGATTCAGTTCTTTGACAAAATCATCACTTAAGGTGGGAATGACGCGTTCTTTGATTTCATGAAGATTGACGTGGAACGTCGCTTCTTTGTTTGCTAAGGATTTCTCGTGATAATCTTCCGGAAAAGTCACGAGGATATCTTTCTCTGTTTCTGGAGTCATTCCCAACATTTGAGCTTCAAATCCGGGAATGAATTGGTTTGATCCAATGACCAATTCATAGTTTTCAGCTGTTCCTCCGGGAAATGGAACCCCGTCGATAGAACCGACAAAATCAAACACTGCAGTGTTTCCGTCCGCCAATTCTCCAGCTTCTTTTAAGACCATTTCAGCATGACGTTCCAAATCCTTGGTGATTTCTGAATCGATTTCTGCATCAGTTACATCTTCGGACTCTGCTTTAATTTCGAGTCCGAGATACTCACCGAGAGTGACTTCCGGTTTTACTGCCACAGTGACGGCATATGTGAACTCTGTTCCCCGTTTGACTTTGGCAACATCCATATCGATTTTTGGTTGGCTGACCACATTGATTTGATGCTCAGTAACGGTTTCATAGTAAGTATCTTGCAGCGCATGTTGAATTGCTTCTTCATATAACGATTCAACACCATATTTTGCTTCATAAATGTTACGTGGGGCTTTCCCTTTACGGAATCCCTTGATTTCCACTTTTTGAATGACTTCCTCAAAAGCGTGGTCTAAAGCATGTTCAAATTTATCTGGCGTCACAGTCACCTCGAAGTGTACTCTTGATCCGCTCAGTTTGTCAATAATCATTGTTCAATCCTCCATCGTTTTGTCGCTTTTTTCATTATAACAAAGCGAGCCGGAGAATGCAATCTTTTTGGCTCTCTAAAAGACTTTCTCAAAGATGTTTTTTAAGCGTGATGGTAATTTTTTGATGGACTCGCTGATCACTAACGGAAATAATGTGATCGCTTCGGCAAATGCCAATTTTCGGATTTTGCTTTTGGGGACACCTTTCAAGTTCATGAAAAGATAGTTTCGACAAATTATTCCCACACGGAGTGACAACAAAGCATTCCCCACTCCTTGGGCAAGTGATCCGGTGATAATTTTTAAAAATGGTACTTCTCCTAATGCTGCGAGTCCTTTTCCTGGGAACAATTCGCTAAAATTGATATCTTCCAAACTTTCCGCTACCACTGCCGAAGTCAATACATTGAAGGAGAGTCTCCCTAACGCCGCATAGGAGGGTCGGAACCCACATTTTAGCACCAGCGCTTTAATCAATTGGAGATTAATCGTAAAGACCGCAATCGAATCCAACCGTCCATTTTGGCTAATGGCCGTGGAGAGGAACACTGTTTCCGCGTGCTGGGCGATGATCCGATTGAGTTCTTTTTTGATCGTTGCATCAAAAATCACGCTCAATGATTGTTTTAAAGCCACAGGATCCGACAGCGATTGTGTCAGCGAATTCTTTTCATCATCCGATAGATAATTTTCCTCGGATAGGTTTTTGGCAACTCGTCGATACATCGTGTAATTTTTCCGGGCATTTTCCTCTTCCGTAAACAGACTGTCCATCGAAAAGGTTGGTGAAAAGACTACCAACATTATTGGGCGGACAATCAATAGAAAAAAGAGGATCCCAGCAATAATGTAGAATGCATATGCGAGATATGGCGTGATCGTCGCCAGCCTCTCTCCTAATTGCATAACGCTGGAAACAATCACCAAAATCGCAAAAAATAACGCACCGACGCCGATGGTTATCCAAAATCCCTTACCTAATTTTTTCACTTTTATTCCTCCTTCGACCAACTGATCTTTCGAATATTGTCTTCGTCTTGATGGAGTTGATCCACCAGTTCAGAGCCACTGGAAAATCGCTTTATTTTGCGAAGATATTCATAGAACAAAATCGTGATATCTTGGCCATATAGCCGATCCGAATAATCCAATAGATGTGTTTCCACTTTGAGATCGTCTTCCGAAAAAGAGGGGTTTGTGCCAATTGATGTCATCGAATCGACCAATTTTTGATTGATGAGTGCTTTTGTATAATACACGCCTTCTTTAGGAATAAAATAACCATCCACACTTAAGTTGGCAGTCGGATATCCCAATTGTCTCCCTCGCCCATGTCCGGATACCACGTGCCCTTGAATTTGATACGGACGATTCAACAAACGATTTGCAAGTGGTATTTTCCCTGCTTCCAATAACGAGCGAATCCGAGTGGATCCAACCTTCTTTCCATAAAAGTTCAGACATGGTATGATTGAGATTTTTCTTGGTAATAATTGTTCGAGCAATTCGGGGGTGCCTTCTCCTTTATAGCCAAAAGTATAGTCGTAGCCAACCACAACATGAGCGGCGTCAAGAAGATATCGATTGACAAATTGAACCGCTGGCATCGATAGTAGATTTTTGGATACAACTAAAATAAAAAAGTAATCAAAACCTAATTTTTCAGCCATTTGAATTTTGTCTTCAACCGTCGAAAGAGCACGGAAATGTTCTTGCTTGAGAAAGGATAAGATGTGTGTTGAGAACGTCATGATGCCGGAGGATACGTTAAGTTTTTTTGCATTTATAATGGTCAAATCAAACAATTTTTGATGCGCTCGATGCATCCCATCAAAAAAACCAAGACAAAGCGATAACCCTGAAATAGGATTTTTTTCATCATAAGATAATTGGATGATCTTCATGCTATTTTCACCGACATTCTCATATATGTTTGGTTTTCATCTGGTTCATAGACGGCAAGGACATCGCCTTCTCGACTTTCAATTATCGTGGGAGTAATTTCCTGAAACATCGCAATGGGCATTTTCACACCATTCATCACTTTTTTTCCCCAAACGTCATCTACCGTTATTCGGGGAAATCCTAAGAAGGATAGGGGATTCAAAAATTGAGGATTCCCTCGCTCGATTTCATCGAGTGATTGGGCATCTTTCAGGTTAAATTCTCCTACTTGCATCCGGACCAGTTGTTTGAGACAGCCCCCTACGTGCAAATATTCGCCAATATCTCTGGCAATCGCGCGGATGTAAGTGCCCTTGGATACGAGAAGAGTCATCTTCAACGTAATATCGGTTGTTGACCGAACGATCGAAAAATCGCTAATTGACTTGATTTCTATTTCTCGTGGTTCTACTATGGGAATTTGTTGCTCGTTTCTAGCGTATTGGTATAGCTTCTTACCGTCGACTTTTATGGCCGAATATGCCGGAGGTGTTTGTTTCATATTCCCATAAAACCGGTGAATGACAGATAGAATCTTTTCATCAGACAATTGAGAAGGATCTGTTTTTTTGAGGACTTTTCCAGTGATGTCATCGGTATCTGTCTGAATACCCAAGAGGATGTCCGCTTGATAACTTTTGTCATGGTTTGTTAAGAATTTCACAAACTTGGTTGCTTTTCCAACACATAACACCAGTAGCCCTGTTGCCAATGGATCCAAAGTTCCGGTATGACCAATTGAATGGGTTTGAAGGAAAAATCGGATTTTTTGAACCACATCATGACTCGTGACACCCGATGGTTTATCAATGAGGAGAATCCCGTCCGGACTCGCTTTGTCGATTGGTTGTTGGTTTTTGCCCATCAGAGTATGTCAAACCCCAACAACCATTGACGAATCTCTGGTTTTTCGAAAGAACCTTCCAACCGCCCCAACTCTACACCATCCTGTAATAAGACGACAACGGGAATCGCCTTAATCCGAAAGCTCTTTGCGACCAATGGCATCAGGTCAATATCCACTTGAACGAAAACAAATCCCATTTCATCTTCAAGTTCCTTTAGCCGAGATTCCATTGCTCGGCAATATCCACAATATCTGACAGAAAATTCACAGACATACAAGCCTTTTTCCAATCGAAGATTTGGCTCCAAATGGTATGTCTTCAACAGGTATTCCCCCTTACTTAAAATAGATGATTGTCACGCCTTGACCGCCCTCATTGGGACCTCCCGGCCGCGATTTTTTGATTGCTTTATTCTGTTTGATATATTGGCTGACGCCTTTTCGCAACGCTCCGGTCCCATAGCCGTGGATAATCGATGCGAATTCCAATTGATGGAATAGGCAATCATCAACGTATTTATCCAAACTATCCATCGCTTCCTCATACCGTTTTCCTCGAAGATCCAATTCCATGTGAGGAATTCCTTCTTTTTGAACAACCGGTGATCCTTTCTCGATTGCATTTGGTGTCTGTTCGATATACTCGATTTGATCGATCGTAAAAACTGCTGATAAAGTGCCAAGCTGAATTTCAAATTCTTGAAAGTTTCGTTGTTTGACTACGGTTCCAACACGTTGATAAGGAATGACATTGACCCGATCTCCCACATGGATATCTTGTGAGTTTGTCTTTCGATAAGAGGGCCCGTTGGCATCCAAATTCCTTACCGCAAATTTCATCTTTGCAATTTCGTGTTCTTTAATCAAGCTTTGTTTCTTCAACTGATCCAATTCTTCGATCAGTTTGATCGCCGTTTCCTTCGCTTCCAAGATTTCCGCGCGCTTTTCTGCTTCTAATTTTTTGATTATTTGGTTTTGTGTCAATCGAGAAGCGCTTAACAGTCGGTCTTGTTCTTCTTTTGCCGCTTGCATTTTTTTCCGATATGCTTCGGCCGTTTCGATTTCTGTTTGTAGTGTTTTGCTTTGACGTTCGAGCTTTTTAATCAGATTCGATGTATCATTGTCAAAGGAAAGACTGACTGCCTTTGCTTGATCGATGATGACTTGATCCAATCCCAATCGTTTGGCAATTTCGATTGCATTTGAAGTGCCAGGTATACCGATCTGCAGTTTGAATGTGGGTCTCAATGAATCAATGTCAAACTCCACCGAAGCATTGACCGTGTCATCCAAATTATAGGCATAGATTTTCAATTCTGGATAGTGAGTAGTGACCATCGCATAAATGTGTTGGGTCCGAATATAATCAAGAATGCTGATGGCCAGACTCGCGCCTTCTTTTGGATCAGTTCCGGATCCCAATTCATCAAGGAGCACTAAAGAGTCTGGTGAGACATGTTTCATGATGTGAATGATCTTGGTGATGTGGGATGAGAAGGTCGACAGTGATTGTTCAATTGATTGTTCATCGCCAATATCGGCAAATATATGCGAAAAACACACGGTTTTTGATCCCGTATCTACCGGAATAAACAAACCCGACTGAATCATAATAGATAATAATCCCAATGTTTTTAGCGCTACGGTTTTTCCTCCGGTATTCGGTCCAGTGATGACAATAGACCGGAAATCCTTAAAAGCGATCGTGTTCGCGACGACCTCATCCTTGGGTATCAACGGATGACGAGCATTGATCAATTTGATTTCGTTTTTCGTCAGCACTGGCATGTTTTCATCATGAGCAATCGCATGTTTTGCTTTGGCAAAGATGACATCCAAAGCTGTAAAGGTGTCCAGATTGATCAATAGCGAATCGGCGACAATCGCAACATCTTGACTCAAGCGATATAAAATTCGCTCGATAGCATCTTGCTCATCGATAAAGAGTGTCTGCAGCTGATTATTCAATTCCACACACGCAATCGGCTCAACAAAGACCGTCTCTTTGCTAGCCGATTGGTCATGAATAATTCCCTTAAGCGCATTTTTGTATTCTGCACGCACTGGTAATACCAGTCGATTATTCCGAATTGTAATCAAGGAATCTGTCAATTTTCCTGCTTCTGAACGTAATAATGATTCCATTTTTTCATTGATGCGTTTTTCTGTTATCACAATCTTTTTGCGAATCGAAGCTAATTCCGGAGACGCTTCATCGGTAATATTCCCTTTTTGATCGATACAAAATTCAATCGACCGTTTCAATGCCGATTGGACCGTAATCCGTTCATAATAAGGAAGTAGCACATCCAGAGAGATGTCTAATTGTTTAATCTTTTTGACAAATCGCTCGGTTGCAATTGCAGCTTCAATCAACGAAACAATTCTGAGAAGATCTTCAATGGATAACGTCGATCCGATTTTAGCTAACTTCAAAGCCTCTTTCACGTTTAAAACGCCATTCAACGGGGTTGTGTCATAGCGTTCGATCAAGGTTTTTGCTGTCGCAACTTCTTCAAGCAACGCTTGGATGTCTTCTGTCCGATTGACGGGTGTAATTGTCGGAATGATCGCTTTGCCTAAGTCTGTTTCGGCAAAGGGCTTCAACCGTTCAAGAATTTTGGGAAATTCCAGGATCTCAATATCTGCGAACATGTTCTCACCTGCATTTGCTTCTATTTTACCATAAACCATGATAAAATAGTGCAGGGAGTTGATACCGTGAACTATGTTTTTACCTTGCCTGAAACCAGTCTTGATAAATTTATTGATTATTATCAAGATTCCCGCGTTGATTCTGAAATGGAACATATCTTGGCGCGTTTTCAAACAAAACAGATCACGGTCACCTTATATCGTTCTGGAAAGGTTCTCTTGCAGGGGGAAGACGCATATGAGGATTACTTGATGTGGTCCGATATTCTTGGGTTTATTCCAGAAAAACCGAGTCTTCCCGATAATGCCCCAAAAATAGCCAAAGTTGTCCTTCCTTCGTTTTCAACTTTGGCGGAAATCGGTTCTGATGAAGTGGGAACGGGTGATTTTTTCGGTCCAGTCGTCGTTTCCGCTGCTTTTGTTCCCAGTGAAGCTATCACGAAGTTAGTCCAAATGGGCGTCAAAGATAGCAAACAATTAGATGATGATATCATTCGAAAAATCAGTGCATCCGCCAAAAATTCAATCAGTCATGTGGTGCTTGTCACGCCACCGAAAAAATTCAATGAATTAGTCCAATCCGGTTATAATCTCAACAAGATCAAGGCCTATCTTCATAATCACGCAATTCGAAAGTTGGCTCAAAAACATAACAATGAATTTCAATCTGTTATCATTGATGAGTTCTGTTCGGAAAGCAATTATTATCGTTATCTCGCGGATGTGGAAGCCTATCGCAAAGTCACTTTTGTCCAAAAAGCCGAATCAAGTCACATCGCTGTGGCGATGGCTTCAATATTTGCACGCGCGTCCTTTTTGGAGGAAATGGAAAAACTCAATGATTTGACTGGTCTTATCCTCCCATTTGGGGCTTCCGCAATTGTTGATCTGATTGGCAAGCGAATCGCCTTGGAAAAAGGGTTGGATTTCTTTGAAAAAATCGCAAAAATCAACTTTAAAAACATGGACAAAATCAAAGCAATGTGTCCTTAATCCCCATCATACTCTTCATGAGCGTCATGAAGCACATCGCTTGGGTAGTGTTTCTTTCAATGTTATAATGAGGGTAATCACCAATAATAAAGGAGGAAACACTCATGCCAAAATATACATTGATCGATCTTGACTATCGCTATGATGCGTTAGAGCCCTATATCGATGAGCTGACCATGGTGACACACCATACAAAGCATCATCAAGGTTATGTGAATAACCTCAATGCAGCCTTGGAAAAATATCCAGACAATCCATACGCTTCTTTGGAAGAATTGTTGCTAAATCTGGATAAACTTCCCGCTGCGATTCAGACGCAGATCCGCAATCACGGAGGCGGCACTTATAATCACAACTTGTTTTTTACATCCCTATCCAAAAATGATGGCACCCTACCTCAAGGAAAATTGATGGAAGCGATCCTACGCGATTTTGGTTCATTTGAAGCATTTAAAACCCAGTTTACACAACAGGCTTCTGGTCGGTTTGGATCCGGATGGGCTTGGCTCATTGTCAACAAAAACAACAAATTGGAAGTTACTTCAACTCCGAACCAAGATACTCCTCTCGCACTAGGGAAACCCATTCTTGGCATCGATGTCTGGGAACACGCTTATTATTTGAAATATCAAAATCGGCGTCCCGAATATATTGATAATTTCTTTCAAGTGATTGACTGGACTATCGTTGAAAAGCGCTATCTCGACGCTTAATCTCACCTATCAAATATAAAAGACGACAATCGATCGAATTGTCGTCTTTTTTGTTGAGGAATGGTCATCCCTCGCGGTTGATTCGGTCTTAGTCTTGTTCTTCCGAGTCGTCGTGATGGTGTTTCTTTGCTTTTATTTTATTGAATACCGACAACTTTAAGATCCCAAGTCCAACAACGCCTACGCCGATCAACACATACCAATACCAATTCATAGCACCCTCCTATTTTAAATTTGCTTTTTTCATAAATAATCGATAGGTCAAAAATGAAAGACCAATCGTATAGATCGCCCCAATGACCATGTATAGGTAAAAAGACATATTGGCCTCTTGTTCCAAGGATAATGCGATATTTAACAGCGGTTTGACATACCAGAAATTCGGAAATATTCCCAGTAAATATTGTTTCCAATCAAGGAACACATTCAACAACGCTAGCAAAGGCATCATGATGACAAGGCCACCGGATTTCATAAAAGCAAATCCTTCAATCTTGTTCTTCGCCACCGCCGCAACCACCAATGCTACTGCGGGAACGATTAAACTGGAAACAAAGGCATAGATTGCCACATGCCCCCAAGTGATCTGATCCAGTAATCCAATGGTGACGGATTGATATGTCACCTGATATTTGCTTGATGCAATCAGTTTTAGCCCCCCCACCATGACCCAGTTGCCAATCAAGGCTAAAAAGTAGGTATAAGTCGTTTTAAACAAGGTATAACCGGAGATTCTGACTGGAGAGGCAGCGATATTTTGCAAGGTGTTTTCATCTTTGTTTTCAAGCAAAGAAAAACCCAGCATGACCCCCATAATATAGCCACCAATTGACAATGTGACTACAAAGCCAATTAGTAACGTGATGGCCGAAGCATTCGAGTCCGGTGTCGTTGTGCGAGCGAGGATTTCTGGTAATAAAAATCCCGTGATAAAAAGCATGAGCAGCGGGTAAAACATCATGAACAACCCCATTGAATCTTTAAAAATGGTTTTAAGTTCATATTTCAGCAACGCCATATATTTTTTCATATTATCCCTCCATCGCTACCACTTCATACCGCTTGAAAATGATGAATGGGTAAAGTAACGCCGGAATTAGGAGCAAATACCCCGATGCAACCAATGATTTCCATATAGGAACTGATCCAATAGTACCTTGAAACAATACTTGACTGGAATAAGTCGGTATGATAAAGAAGATAAAGTCCCATTTTTCAGTCACGATTTCCAAAGGAATCAAGATAAGCGGAACCAAATACAAAAACATTATCAGCATCACCCGAGTCAATGTCTGCATAAAATCCCTGGAGTAAAGTGTCAGCACATATCCGATTGCAGTATGGCTTGTCACTACCAACAACGTTGAAAGAAAGAGTTCTCCTACAGCGATTGGGAAATCATGAAATATCAACGCCGATCCAACAACCAGTACAAAGGATATCAACGCCACCAAAATCATCGAAATAACCTTTGCCAATAGAATAACCTTCAGACTGATTGGCGTAACCATGATTCCTTGCATGGATCCTTCTTGTTTTTCAAAAAAGAAACTAGCGCTTAATAAAAGAATGCTCATGAGTCCCGCATCCATCAAGACCAAATATGGAACAAAGGTTTTTGCGGTATTTTCATCTGTTAGTGCGATGATGACCACCCAGATCAATGATACTGCGATCGAGAAAATCAAAATTTTATATTTCAGTAGTCGATGAAGCTCTCCTAACAGAAGATGACCGAGTTTATTCATGTCCTTCTACTCCTGTTAATTTAATAAATATATCTTCCAGGGTGGTTTCACCACTATGGATCGTCTCAATTTGATTTTGCTTTAGCGATGACAAAAAATCTTCATTTTCGCCTAAGCCTTCCAACGAATACACCTTAGATTTCAAATCGTTTTGACTCCAGTATTCGATTTTTATTTCCTTTCGGCCATATTTCAGTTTGAGATCACGGACAGTGGATGTTTCGGTAATCAACCCGTTATTAATAAATACGACTTGATCGCAAAGTTGTTCCACATCACCCATCAAATGGGTCGTGATAAATATCGTTCTGCCTTTTTCGCGATATTCTCGAATAATGTCTTTAACAACTTTAGCGTTATTCGGATCAAGTCCAGCGGTTGGTTCATCTAAAAAGAGTACCTGGGGGTCATTGAGAAGCGCACGGATAAAATTCAAACGAACCTTCATGCCTTTGGAGTATTCCCCCACTGGTCGATTGGCTGCTTCTCGAAGACCGACCCTTGTCAACAAGGTTTCATAATCAATATGATTCTGATAAAGATTGCCAAAATAATCCAAATTCTCACGCGCGGTCAATTTATTGAAGTGAACGGGCATTTCGAATCCGATTCCCACTTTTTCGTAGAAAGATTTATTATACTCATTCAAGTCTTTTCCAAAATAGCGAATTGATCCGCGAAAACCCGACAATAATTTCGTCAAAAGCCGCTGGGTCGTTGATTTCCCGGCTCCGCTCGGACCAAGCAACCCAAAAATGGATCCTTCTTCTACCGAAAACGAGATTCCCTTTACGACATCACCGACTCCTTTAGGATACCGAAAATACAGATCTTCTATTTGAAATACTTTAGCCATACTTATTTTTCCATCCCTTTCATCAATGCTTTAAGAAAACGTATGCTTTGGTTGCGAATTGGCTCAAACTCCTCCAACTTCGGCTTGATTTGCATCAATTTCTCCTGAATACCCATAACAGCATACTCGATATAATCATAGAATTCCTCGCGGGAATATTCGGGAGACAAACTGGATAATGATGCATTTTCAAAGCAGAAACGGATTGAAAAGACGCGTAGTTCCGAGAGCCGATGTTGAAACCGTTCCAATATTTCCGGAGGCGGAGATAAAACGCCTTCAAGCAAAAACTTTGCTTCGATCGGAAATTGATTTGCATATTTCAATTTCCAAAAAATTACCGCGACTACTCGATCGATTGGATCCGAATATGCGGAAAGATCCAATGTGTTCAGTTCATTCAACAGGTGGTTAAGGGCGTGTTCAAAAACCTGGAAGTATAATTCTGCTTTCGTTCCGAAGATCTTGAAGATCAATCCTTTGGATACGCCAGCAATTCGATAGATGTCATTGGTAGAAGCCAAATCGAACCCTTTATCTGAAAAAACCGAAAGTGCCGCTTCAATGATTTTTTCTTTTGTTGATACAATTGCATTCATAAAATCCCTCACAGTGACCATGTGGTCACCAATATAATATCATACTGCAAAATGCGTGTCAAGAAAAAAAGCAACCATTTTTATGGTCACTTAATTTTTGTATGGATTAACTTTCAATTATCGACGCGATCGGATCCAAAAAAGAAGACTGCGAGCGTCCCGACTCCCGAATGGCTACCGATCACCGGTCCGATAGTATGGATCAATGATGCTTTGACATCAAGAAGATCTTCAATTTTTTGAGCGAGATCATTGGCTTCTTCCAAACAGTCTCCATGGGAAATATAAATCGGGTTTGTGACAGGTTGATCGATGGTTTCCATTAGTTTCTCAAGCAGACGATTAATGGCATGACGTCGGCCTCTTGCGGACCTAATCGGAACCAGTTTACCTTCTTTCGTTACATGTAAAATCGGTTTTA
>Ga0265294_10001495_pt1 | contig 31408 bp, 30 predicted proteins | sample MunlanPumphouse3_FD_192504 | JGI IMG/M metagenome (GOLD analysis project Ga0265294, IMG submission 192504) | Groundwater microbial communities from a municipal landfill in Southern Ontario, Canada - Pumphouse #3 | ecosystem: Environmental > Aquatic > Deep subsurface > Groundwater | place...
AAAATACCTACACGCCCTCCCCTTATACGGAAAATTTCGAGTCTTACGCATCTCTGAACGTATACGATGCGGGAGACTTCACTTTTGTCCACGGACAGGATCGTGAACTGTACTTTGAGGAAATCGCCGATTATGTAGCCTCGCTCGTGGGCATGAATAAATTTTTTGTGATGATCGGCGGCGACCACAGCACAACGATCCCCGTTCTGAGAGGGATCGACAGGGGAACGGACGAAGAATTCGGCATCATTCACATCGATGCGCATTTCGATCTGTGCGACCACATCGACGGTGATAAGCTCAGCCACGGCAGCACGCAGCGCAGAGCGCTGGAGCTGGATCACGTAGGCGGCACTGAAAACATGTATTTCGTGGGGATCCGGTCCATCGAACCCGACGAATATGCGTTCAAAAAGAACCATCCGCTGCAAGTAGCCAGCGCGAAAGATTGTTTCAGAAGAGGAATGAAGGCCATAGGAGAAGAGATCGTCCGCGCGATGTCCGCGTACAAGAACGTCTACATTACGCTGGATATCGACGGGCTCGATCCGGGATTTGCGCCGGGAACAGGAACTCCTCAGTTTGGCGGTCTCACGCCGAGGCAGGTTTTGGATCTTCTGGAGATTTGTTTTGATCATCTCAATATCATCGGGATGGATGTGGTGGAAATCTCGCCGAAGCTGGATCCTGCCCTCACGTCGATGTTTGCGGGGCGGAAACTGATTCAGGAAGCCTGGGGACATGTGGCAAAAAAGATGGGAAAACTTGAAAAATAGGACCGTTGCTCCGGCAGGAGGTGAAAACTTGTCCCTTTTTAACAAAGATTTCACATTATAATTGTTGACAAGCCATGAATGCGATAGTAAGATACCTTCAATGGATGTGCATTGCGGGCGCGTCCAGGAAGACTGTACTACATATTCAAGGTAAAAGGCACAAGATTTCATGTACTTGCTTATGCGAGTTCATCCTCCTCTCTTTTCATTAGATCCTTTTCACAACACGTACCACCGCCGTTATTTACCTTGAATTGTAGTATGGAATGCACACTGCCGTGTGCGGCCTGCCGAAAGGAGAAGGAATCATGTTCATCAAGGACCGCATGACAAAAGATCCTTACACGATCCAGGTCAACGCCTCGATCAGCGCGCTTATGGCGCTCATGCGCGAGAACAACCTCAAAAAAGTGCCCGTATTGGACGGAGATCGGGTAGTGGGCATCATTACCGACCGGGATGTGGAGCGGGTTTCCCCCAGCAAGGCAACGACACTCAGCATCTTTGAAATCAATTATCTGCTCTCCAAATCCACCGTTCGGGACGCCATGACCAAAAACGTGTTTACCGTATCTCCCGACGCATTTATCGAAGACGCAGCCGTATTGATGCGGGATCAGCGGATCAGTGCCCTTCTGGTCGTGGATGATCACAAAAAACTGGTGGGGATCGTTACGGAAAGCGACCTCTTCGACGCCCTGATCGATATGCTGGGCGCCAGGTTTACCGGGACGCGGGTGGTGATCAAAATCGCCAATAAACCCGGGATGCTGTCCAAACTGGGCGCAGTCATTTCGGAAACCGGAACGAACATCAGTCATCTGGCCATGGTGGTCTCCGATGACGACAGCGATGCGGAAATGCTTCTGAGAACAGATTGCAAAGAGATCAAACCGTTGGAAGATGCCATAGAGAACGCCGGATTCAAGATCCTGAGCATCTCGGCAAAATAAGCATTCAAAAAGGAGCCTCCGGCTCCTTTTTTCGTTAGAGGTGAAAATAGTACGACTCTTTGAGATACGGCTGATCGTAGCGCAGCGTCATGCGCCACAGCATTCTGCGCAAGGCATCCCCTGTTTTCTTTCCGGTCTCAACATCTTCTATGAGACGGAAAAACATCTGCTGCTCCGACGGGGTCGCCTTTTTTTTGAAATATCCCCACACATGCAAGGCGGCATTGATCTGACTTCCTGCCCGGTCTTCCGCCCGAAGGGCTCCTTCTACGAGCCGATAGAACGCTGTGGGCGGTACGCGGGATTGATCGGCAAACAGCCCACGGATTTGATCGTAGGCCGTTTGCGACTTTTCCAGCACTTTGTATTTATACCGTTTCCACTCTTCTTCCAGATCCTTGATTCTTGTTCCCTGCTGCGTGCACAGAATGCACTTGATCGCGGAGAGATTCTTGTCTTTGACTTCCAGCATAACGTCGATGGCGGGATCGGGAAGGTGTTCTGTAAATGCCAAAAACGCATCGATGGCAATGCTTGCGGAATGGGATCCCGGTTTTTTCTCCGGATCTTGCTGGGAATAATGGATTTTTTGCGGGCCGTCTTCCTGACGCCACGTACTGCCGAACGCCGCGATCACTTCTTCCGTTCCGCCGGCGTTTGGATCCGGATTTACCCGGTCGTGCAGATTATCATACACAGCAGGCAGGCCCGCTTTGCGAGCGATGGACAGCACGTCTCCCGTGTGATAGGAGCGGTCGTCGTTTTCCAAAACCAGCCGATCCAAAATCTCCGAAGACAAGCTCCGGCAATGATCCAGAAACCGGCCTGCGGCTTTCTCCTTATCTCCGTACACGCCCCCCACATGAAGAATGATTTTGTGTTGCTTGTTTAAATTCATCGTATCCAGTACGTTGCAGTGATAGGCCAAATCCTTCACAGCCCGCTCCACTACGTCCCTGTCCGGCGAATTGAGCACTGTATACTGCCCCGGATGCATCGATACGCGCAATGCGTGTTTTTGGATCTTCTCGCCGGTCAATTGCAATCTTTTTTCAAAGAGCTTCCGCCAGGGGACCCGGTTGACCGGGCTGGATCCGAAAGGGATCAAGTCCGAACTGATCCGAAACAAACGAATCCGGTTTCGGATATTGTATTCGATCTGTCGGTCCAGCGCATCCAGGTTATGACCGATCAGTTCCGTCAGAAGCGCTTCATCGGCATTGCTCTGTCGGCACGTTTTCATCTGCGTATCTTCCGGACCGACGGTGACGCAGGCATATCCGATCCGCATACTGTTACTGTACTTCTTTCCTGCTGCTCCGCAAAAGATACGCTGCCGATGCCGCATAGACGGCCATACAGAGCAGTACGGTCAGGATCACTTGTGTATACTGCCCTGCAAATCCGCTTGCCGACGTATGCTTGAGCCAAATTCCGCCATAAGCCCACAACAACACCAAACCGTAGGCTGCATTCTTGGTCCGAAGCATGGTGGACACCCCGATGAGCATACCGGTAAGAAGAATGATGACCGTCCATGTGGATTCCGCCAGTCCGAATCCGTTCCAGCCCATATCCACCAGCATCGTGGTGGCATTGGCGATGGTCGCCACGGTGATCCAACCGAAGTACACGCTGAAGGGCAGTCGAACGAGCATTTTTTCCCGGGTGGACAAGGATTTTTGTCCCAGTTCCAAATTGATTAATATCAGACAGACCAGAATGCCGGCAATCAGGATCAGGGAAAACGGAATCAATCGATAGTGCCAGGCAAAGATCCAAGCTGCATTGAGCAGCGATGAAACCGTAAACAGCTTGAGGATATAGTCTTCCCGGTACTCGGGCGCACCTTCGCTCCGATCCCGGAACAAGCCGAACTGATACAGTGTGTACAGCGCCAGCAGCAGATAGATCACACCCCAAATGGAGAATGTGACTCCGGCCGGAGCGAAGAGATTCGGATAGGAATCCGATACCTGTCCGGTCTGAAGACCGTTGATGGGGAGCGCATTGGCCATTCCGTTCACCGCAATCATCCATAGAAAAGCCAAGGCCGTGATGCGCTTCAATGCGCTGTTGTTCTTCTCGGGGTTCATCGTTATTCCTCCATGATGTAAAAAGAGCGGAGGCAGTCGTTGCATCCTCCGCTCCGTCGCATCTCAATATTGAATAAATTTCTTGCCCGGCACGCCGCAGATCGGACATCTCTCCGGTACGGTCTTTTCGATGTTTCCGCACACCGGACACAGGTAGTAAAAGGCCTCTTCTCCATCCTCTTCTTCCGTCAGAGCGTCCCGGTACAATTTCGCATGGACTTCCTCTGCCTGCAACGCATAGCTGAAGGCCGTGACTGCGGCCTTGTTTCCTTCCTCCTGGGCTTCCTGCATGAATTGAGGATACATCTCTTTGTATTCGTAGGTCTCCCCGGCCATGGCGTCTTTCAGGTTTTCTTCCGTGGAACCGACTTTGCCCGCCAGTTCAAATTCTTTCATGGCGTGGATCGTCTCTGCATCCGCAGCCGCTTTGAACAATTTTGCGGCATTCATTTTCCCTTCCGCTTCCGCTTTCTTCGCATAGGCCAGGTATTTTCTGTTGGCTTGTGATTCTCCGGCAAAAGCTGCCATCAGATTTTTCATGGTGTTCGTCTCGTTCATCGTTTCCTCCTGTATTCTCTTTTGCATTTACTTGAATTGCTCGTTCCATTCCGCCTCTTGAAACCCTGTCAGGACAAAGTCCGTTCCGACTACAAGGGGCCGCTTTACAAGCATTCCGTTGGTACCCAGCAAGCGCAGCTGCTCTTCGTCGGACATGTCCGGGAGCCGGTTCTTCAAGCCTAACTTTCGATAAGGGATCCCGCTGGTGTTCCAAAACCGTTTCAGAGGCAAGCCGCTGCGCCCGTACCAGCGCTTCAATTCTTCGAACGTGGGATTCTCTTTCTTGATATCCCTGTATTGATAGTCGATCCCCTGCTTGTTCAGCCAATCCATGGCTCGCTTGCAGGTCATTCAACCGGGGTAACATAGAAACAGCATGATTTTCTCCTTTCCTTGATTATAGAACAGTTCTCACTCTTGCGCAACGCATTGCACTTGCTTCGGTGACCTTGTCACGCAGACGAGAGCTATTCAAAGAGTTTCAACAGATATCCGTATCCGCAGGCCTCCATCCGGTCTTTGGGAATGAAGCGAAGAGAAGCGCTGTTGATGCAATACCGCAACCCGCCTCGATCCGGTGGTTCGTCCGAAAACACATGTCCGAGATGAGCATCCCCTGCGCCGCTGCGCACCTCGGTGCGAATCATTCCGTGAGAAGTGTCTTTCAATTCCCTGACAGCAGCCGGTTCGATGGGTTTCGCAAAGCTGGGCCACCCGCATCCGGATTCGAATTTGTCGGCAGAAGAAAACAGGGGCTCGCCTGTGGTGACATCCACGTAGATCCCTTCTTGAAAGTGCCGGTTGTATGCGTTCATATACGGAGGTTCGGTGGCATTGTTTTGTGTCACGTTGTATTGCATTTTCGTGAGCGTTTTTTGCAGCGCTTCCCGGGACTTCTTCTCGTACTTCACAGCGTTTCCACCTTCCCGCGCACCTTTGCAAAGGCATCTCTGCCGATATGACAGTAGCCGCCGGGGTTCTTTTCAAGATATTTCTGATGATGCTCTTCCGCCGGATCATAGTTCTCCAGAGGGACGACTTCGATCATGACCGGTTTGCCGAACTTCTTCTGCAGTTCGGCAACAGCGGTTTCGGCAATCTCTCGATCTTCTTCGTCCTCATAATAGATGCCCGTTCGGTACTGAGGTCCGATATCGAAGCCCTGTCTGTTCTTTGCCAGCGGATCGATCGCATCAAAGTAGAGCGTCAGCAATCGGGAAAGCGGCATCCGCTCCGGTTCGTAGGTAACAAGTACCGTTTCCGCATGACCCGTTTTTTCGTAGCACACCTCCTCGTAGGTCGGCTTTTCGGTCCGGCCATTGGCATAGCCCACCTGGGTGGACACCACGCCCGGGATCAAGCTCATGTACTTTTCGAGCCCCCAGAAACAGCCTCCCGCCAGATGGATTCTGCGGATCCTTCTTCCGTTCCCTTGGGATTCCATCTATTTTTCCTGCCTTTCCGCCACAAGCGCATAGAAAAACGTGCCGAGGATCATGCCCAGCATCGTCGCCAGACCCAGTAGCTTTCCCTCTCCCACCTGGGCCAGGACCGTCCCCGGACATGCACCGGAAATCGCCCAGCCGAGGCCGAAGATCGCACCCCCGAGGATGTTTTTTCGGACGTTGAGCGGTTTTTTGCGGATGGTGACGTCCGTTCCCCCGCGCCCTTTCATGCCCGTCCGCTTCCACACAGCCATAGCGACGCCTGCGGTAAGGATCGCAGTGAGGATCACATACGCCAGCTTCAAATCTTCTCCCGTAAACATCCGGAAAATCAGGTTGTAATCGGAAGCCCCTACCCGGCTCAGAACAAAACCGAACACACCGCCGAACAGGAGGTATTGCAGATTTTTATTCATGATACACCCCCCATGAGCAGCGCGCGTATGAACGCCACACCGATCGTTCCGAACAACAGGAAAAATATCGTGGACAGGATGCTGGACGGATGCAGATTGGCAATCCCGTGGATGCTGTGGCCGGAGGTGCATCCTCCTGCGACTCTGGATCCGAATCCCAGCAGGATCCCGCCGGTCAGAAACCAGACCGCATATCCTGCAAACGGCCACCGGACCTGTTGCGTGAACAATCCCATTTCCGTTGACAGAAACGCTCCGCCGGATACCCTGGCGGACAGGAACCCGCCCAGGATCATGCCGGCAATAAAGTAGAAGCGCCAGTTGAAAATCTTGGCATACGTGTCGGTATTGAGCCATTTCAGCTTCGAACGGGGCAGGAACAGTTTGACCAGATTCCCATAGCCCGTGGATACACCCAGTGCCGTGTTCAGGAAATAATACAAAAGCGGGACCAGAAGGCCGATGGCGATCCCGCCCAACCACCAGGGCCAGGGCTCCACAAACAGCATGCGCAGAATATCCATCCTATTCCCCCTTTACGACGGGATACCCGAGCTTTGTCCAAGCTGTCGTGCCGCCGATCACGTTGATCACCGTATCCATGCAGCTCAGATTGAGCATCAGGCTTCCGGCCAGCAACGACCGGTTTCCCGTGTTGCAGATAAAAGCCAGTGTCTTGTCACCTTCCCATTCTTTGTAGCGGACGCGGACATCGGGTGCGGCCGCATGGAGCGTTCCGGCAATGTGCTCTTTGTCGTATTCGCTCTTTAATCTGGTATCCACGACCAGAAGTTCCCCCGCATCCATGCGTTCCTTCAGTTCCACGATCGAAATGCTTTCCAGTCTGGCCGTTCGATACCCGCTGTCCTCATAGGCATCCATTCCGCCCTCCAGATGTCCCGCGACCCGATCCAGTCCAACGCTGTACAGGCCTCGAAGGGCTGCCCGATATTCCTGGGGCGAATCGGTCACCAGCAGGATGGGTTTTTCCGGCGGCAGGATCCAGCCGGAGAAGGTTGCAAAATTTCCTTTCAGGCTCAGTCCGAAAGCACCGGGGATATGGGCGGCGGCAAACGGCAGCTGATCTCTCGTGTCTACCACCAGATACCCGGATTGCGCCAGCTCAAGGAATTCTTTGGGCCCGTAGGACACAGGGGCGTCGAGCGAATAAACCGGCGGTGCGCCGATGCGGTTGATTTCCGAACAGCGGGAAAAATGATCCGGCGCTTCCGGCATGTCGGCCAAAAAGGAGCGGACAAATTCTTCCTCCGGATGGATGTTCAGTGCCGGATTATGCTTTCTTTCCGTTCCGATGGTGGAAGACAGCTTGGAGGACAACGCTTTTCCGCACAATGATCCGGCACCGTGGGCGGGATAGACTTCCACATTGTCTCCGATCTCTTCGATGCGCCTGAGGCTGGCATAGAGTTTAGAAGCCAACTCTTCCTTGCGGTCCGGGAAGAGATCCGGTCTCCCTGCATCTCCCACCAGCAAGGTGTCTCCGGTAAAGACAAGCATGGGCTCCTTGCCTCGTTCCAGATCCGAAACGATGAACACCGCACCGTCCGGCGTATGTCCCGGTGTGTCGATCATGCGAATCAGCAACGTATCGATCAGGATCTCTTCCCCGTCTTCCATGGCATAGTGTTTGTATTCCGCATTGGCCTGAGCCGTCATGTAAATCGTGGCGCCTGTCCGTTCCGCCAGTTCGATGTGTCCCGACACAAAATCGGCGTGCAGATGGGTTTCGATGATCCCGGTGATCGGCAGCTTGAAATTTCTGGCCGCCTCAAGGTACGGCTCCACATCTCTGGCCGGATCCACAACGATACATTGGTTTTTACCGCCGATCACATAGGAACAGTGGGCCAGTCCTTTGGTATAGATTTGTTTGAATTCCATAGCGTCTCCTCCTGTAGAATAGTCAGAGCCATACAAAATAGATTACAGCGGAAGCCAGCGTTGCTGCAGGCAGAACGATGACTGCGCCGGTTCGGATGTAGCTTTTTCTTGAAAATTCAGTACTCTCCATCGATACGATGGCCGCCTGATGGGTGGGCAGCACAATGCCCAGACTCGCACCTGCCGCAACGGCCATCAACAAGGCATCGGCTCCTGCGGCCACTGTTCCGGACAAATCCAACTGGATCATCAGCGGCGCCATGATCACGACAGCAACCGCATTATCCATCATATTGGCAAACAGCGTCGTGAACCCCAGGATCAGCAGGATCAAGGGAAAAGCCGGCAGGGTTTCAGCCAGGGGCAGGATGAGTTCGGCCACAGAGCGAAGCGCTCCGGTGCTCTCCAGGATCGACGACAGGCTCAACATGCTTCCCAAAAAGAGAATCACGGGAATGTTGATGTTCTTGATCGCATTGTCCGGAGACAGGATTCCCAGAGCCAGCCAGAGGATGACCACCGAGCCGAATCCTACGGACGGATGGAGGAGTCCGCCGGCAGCGGCCAGAACGGCCGGTATCAGGGTGAGCAGCACGATCGCCGATTTTCTTTTGGTGCGCTCCGGAGACACATTCAGATTCAACAGCTCGCTCTCTGTCGTCTCCAGCGCCTTTTCCGCAGGTTTTTGAACGGTCGGATGCAATCCGCACAGGCGGCATACGAACAAGACCAGCATCCCGGAAAAAATGATTGCGATCCCGTGGGCGGAAAAATCAAACATCCGAAAAGATGCTCCGTAGGCTTGAAGGCGATAGGTAGACACGATCAGATTCGACGCGGTACCGATCAGCGTTGCGGAGCCGCCCAAAATGGAGGCATAGGCCAGCGGCATGCCAAAATCAGCAGCCTGCTGCCCTGCTCTGCGTGCCATTCGCTTAGCCGTCGGCAGCATGATGCCGATCGCACCCACGTTGTTCATGAACGCCGACAAAAGAGAAGTGGATAAAAAAACGGCAAACAGTTGTTTGACCGGAGCCTTGACCCTTGCCGCAACGGCTTTGCCGAATCCCGAAAAAATACCGGATTCCACGATACCCGCGCTCATGACCAAAACGATGGCTACCGTGAACAGTGCCGGAGAGGAAAATCCCGAAAACAAAGTGGCCGGCGGAGCGATACGAAAAAATCCCAGTACAAGCAGACCGCCGAACGCGGCTGCCGGGTATGGGATCTTCTCCGAAATCATGGCATAGAGTACAAACAGGAGCGCCGCCCAGGCGGCAGCCTGATCCAAACTCATCGGGCCGTTCATCTTGCCTCCTCTCATTCCGCCGACAGAATGAGCTTTTTTCGGTCATGATTTGCGAGCATTGTGCGAAAATGATATCGCTTTCATGATACCATAGGAGGCTGAAAATGGGTAGCCACGATTTCGGAAAAGGTGCCTGCTAAGCCGCCCCTGTTTCCTATTTTAAACGAAATGTGCTGTATCCTTTATATTCGACCACATCCACCAAGGGATCCTCCTTCAAGCGCTTCAGCAACCCTTGCACATCGCCATTGCTCCTGGTCTTCAGAAATCCTTCCACTTCGAACTGATTCATGGGATGTCGCTTGATGATGCTCAGGATCGCCCGATAATCATCGGCAATCTCGCTGTGAAATCCATCGGAAACCAGAAGATCGATGGACACGCCGCCCAGGAGATCCGCGGCCCTTTCCACATGAGCCCGGTCGGAAGCCCGGACGCGAGACTCCGCGGGAGGGCGCACCGGTGTGTTGATATACAGACGGTCATATCGGATCTCTTGCAGCACGGCTGCATACTTGTTCAATGAATCCTCATCATCGTTGTATCCTTCGACCAGCATCAGTTCCAGCCATAGCTGCCCTTTATATTCTGCGGAAAAATCCTTCAGCCCCCGGATGACTTTCTCGTAAGACAACATGCCGTGGGGCCGGTTGATCTCTCTGAAAGATGCTTCGTCAAAGGCATCCAGCGTGGGCGATACGATGTCTGCAAGCGCCACTTCCCTTCGGATTTCCGGATCATAAAACAATGCCCCGTTCGTGATGACCGCTATAGGTTTGTCCGTGCGCCGATGCACCTCTTCTATCAGCTTGCCCAGTCCTTTGTATAATGTGGGCTCCCCTTCCCCGACGATGGTGATTACGTCAAAATACGTGTCACCGCTCAGAACATGCTCCAATTCGCTCAGGATATCGTGCAAAGGGAAAAAATCCTGCCGGGTATTGGTCATTCGATCCGTTCGGCCCAGTTGGCAATAAATACAAGAATAGTTGCAGGTCTTTTTCGGGATCGGGCTGATGCCCAACGAAATACCCAACCGTCTGGATGGGACCGGTCCGTATACATATTTCAATTCTCTCATTCTTTCGCCCTTCTTCCGCAGCGGTGCCGCCGGCACTGGCCGCAGCCTTGCTGACTTTCGTGATCGGGATACAGTTGATAATCGCCGCCTTCGATTTTCAACACACTTCCGTTGATCAGAGATTCGGCCAACTTCTCCCGCGCATCGCTGTAGAGCCTCTGGACGGTCCCCCGGGCAACGTCCATCCGCTCGGCGCTTTCATCCTGGGTCAAACCCTCCTGATCGATCAGGCGGATCGTTTCGTATTCTTCCACGGACATCACGATCGTCTCCCGTTCGTGAACACCTTGGATCAGGGGTCCATACAAACTGCTCTCCGGCAGAGAACAGACTCTTTTCCATTTTCGCGGTCTGGGCATGCTGCATCTCCTCAAAAAACATCAGTAGCAGAGACAATCTCCGCTACTGATCATACCATTATTTGCTGTCGTCTGACAAGCTGTCCAGCTGTTTGCGGATCGCTTCGAGTTGATTTTCAAGAATCGATTTTTGCTCGTTGAGAATATCTTTCTCCGCCGGACCCGCTGTATAGGCAGGATAGGCCCCAACGCCGTATCCTCTGCCCAAGCCGAAGCCGAAGCCGCATCGCATTCCACGACCCAGGCCGCGACCCGTTCCGAATCCGCGCCCTGCGCCGTAAAACCGTGCGTTGGCGCCGGTACAGACGCCGAGTCCTCTTCCTGTCAGAGCTCCCTGGCCCAGAGGGCCTGTTCCGTCTCTTCCTGGCATATCTTTCACCTCCTCTTCCGAAATATACAATATTTATATTTGGCATATGTCAATTACAACTTCAGTATACTATGTTTTGTGCATATGTCAATAATAATTCGAAACTTTTTTCACATCACCTTTATCAGAATCGATGGGAAGCAGTTTGACAAAGCCGAAGCCCTCCCCTATAGTGGTTGTGTCGATTCTGTTTCAAGTACGAAACCGGCCAAGGAGGAAGCATGGACAAAATTTTTTTGAACGGAACCATAAGAACCATGGACCCGTCTGTTCCCAAGGCGCAGGCGGTAGCCGTCAAAAACGGACTGATCATCCGGATCGGCAAAGACGAAGAAATCCTTCGATTGCAAACATCGGACACGCAGTTGATCGATTTGAAGGGCAGGCTTCTGCTGCCCGGGTTCAACGACAGCCACATACACCTTTTAAGCTATGGATACAGCCTGGAAAAAGTCAATGTGGGAAAAGCCCGCTCCATCGACGATTTGATCGCAGAAGGAAGAAACTTTCTGAAAGAACATCCGGACACACGCTGGATGCAGGGGCGAGGGTGGAACAACGAAGACTGGGACGACAAAAAGTATCCCACGCGGTACGATCTGGACCGGATTTCCACGGAGATCCCCATCAGTTTTGTACGGACCTGCGCCCACGTGATCGTCGTCAACTCCAAAGCGCTGGAAATCATGGGCATCGGGAAGGATCCGCGACAGGTCGAAGGCGGAAAAATCGACATCGACCGGCACGGTGAACCTCTGGGGATTTTCCAGGAAGAGGCCCGACAGATCGTGTACGATGCGGTCCCTTCTTTGACCGAGTGCGACATCCGAAGAATGATCCGAAACGGTGCCCGAAAATTGTTGGAATGCGGAATCACATCCGTTCAAAGCGACGACCTGGAGGCTGTTGCAGCATCGGAATATCAAAAGGTATTGGACGTCTATTTCAAGATGGCGGAGGAACGGTCTCTCCCCGTCCGCGTCTATCAACAATGCCTGTTGCCTCCGCTGACCCGGCTGCGGGAGTTCTTCGCTCTCGGATACCACTGGGGACAAGGAAACGATCTGTTCCGGATCGGCCCGCTGAAACTCCTGGGAGACGGTTCTCTGGGCGGTCGAACCGCTTATATGGCCGAACCCTATGCAGACGACCCCTCTACGCGCGGTATTCGAATCTTCTCTCAGGAAGAACTGGACGAACTGATCGCTTTTGCCCACGACCGGGATATGCCTTGCGCCGTCCACTGTATCGGTGACGGTCAATTGTACATGGCTTTCGACGCCATCGAAAAAGCCATGCTGCGAAATCCGAAACCGGACATGCGCCACAGTCTGGTCCATTGCCAGATCACCGATGCGCCTCTGCTGAAGAAGTTCCGGGATCTGAAAGTGATCGCCCACATCCAGCCCATTTTTTTGAATACGGATATCGCCATCGTCGAAGCCCGCGTAGGCAAAGAAAAAGCCCGCACATCCTATAATTGGCGAACAATGGCAGACACGGGCGTCCTCTACGCTTGCGGGTCGGACGCTCCGGTGGAACACTTCGATGTGATGAAAAATATTTATTGCGCCGTGACCCGTAAAACGCTGGCAGGAGATCCGCCCGAGGGATGGTATCCGGAGCAGCGCCTGACCGTGGAACAGGCAGTACGCGGTTTCACGATCAACGGCGCTTACGCATCCGGCGAAGAAACCCTGAAAGGAAGTATCGTTCCGGGCAAGTATGCGGACTTCGTTCTGCTGGAGCGGGACATCTTCGCCATAGCGCCTCGGGAGATCAAGGAAGTCGACGTTCTGATGACAGTTCTTGGCGGAGAAATCGTATACGAAAAGTGAATGAGATCTCCGCTACAGAGTTTCGAAGGCGCCGATCACCGCCGGCGCCTTTAAAATGTCCAGACACCGTTCCAGGAGAACACCCTCCCGCTTCGGATAGTTGAATCCATAGCTTGCCCTGATGCACTGACTGATGAACAGCACGCCCCGATCCAGCGCAATGGGCAGACTGTCTCCCTGAAGCAAACTGCCGATCATCACGCTGGTGAACGTGTCTCCGGTTCCCGGGTAATTTGCCGGGATGTAACGGCAACTGATCTTCCAGCAGACTCCGTTTGCGCGGTCGTACGCGATCACACTGGTGTCCGAATTGTCCCTGTGGTCCGGCACACTGGTGATGACCACCGTTCCGGGGCCCATCTCTGACAATTGGATCGCCCACTCCTTCGCCGCATCGTCGTCGATGTACTCCGGATAGGGCCGATTCAACAAGAATGCCGCTTCCGTGAAATTTGGCGTGATGATATCTGCCATGCCGATCAGCCTTCGCATTTCCCCGATCATCGCAGGCCCCATCGTGCTGTAGAGACTCCCGTTGTCTCCCATGACAGGATCTACAACCACCAGATTGTCTTCTCTTTTGAAATAACCGATAAAATCCTCAACGATCTTGATTTGTTTTTCCGATCCCAAAAATCCGGAATAGATGCAATCGAATTCCAGTTCCAACTTTTTCCACTGGTCGATATAGTTTTCCAAACTGTCCGTCAGGTCCACAAAACTGAAGTGCTCGAAGCCCCCCGTGTGATTGGACAGGATCGCAGTCGGAACGGGGCACACCTGTACGCCCATCGTGGATAAAACCGGTATGATGGCTGTCAGGGAAGATCGTCCAAATCCTGATAAATCGTGGATCGCCGCTACTTTTTTGATTGTTTTGATCATCGGTCTGTCATCCTTTTTCTTTAAAGATCCCTTCGGGGATCCCTCCTTGAAACCCGTCGACATCCAACCCCAGCACTTTGGCTGCGATCGGGGCGATATCCGTCATCTCCATGGAGTCGATGCGCACATCCTTCCTGATCGACGGTCCGGCAATCAGAAAATTGCATCGATAGCCTTCTTTGTCCGGACTGTATCCATGGGTTCCACAGGTTTCGCCCTTTTTGTTCAAGTCGATCACATCCGGTTCCCCCAGCGTCTCGCTGGTGCCGAACCCTTTTGCACATTCGATCCAACAGCGGGCAGTGTCGTTCCCCGTCAGCACAGGCACTTCCTTGGGGCCGAGGATCCTTTCGATGCCGTATTTCGGATCTTCCGCCGCCCGATGCAGCACGTCCAGAGCGATTTGCTCCGCCCGGTGGTCGCCGGGTCGTATGTGCAAATACGCACTGCCTCCCGTGCTCTGGCAATACGCCCTCCAGGATGGTTGGCCTCTCCCGGGGTCCAGGAGCCCTGCCCGGAGCAGGAAATTGTTGAGCCGTACTTTTTTCTGTACATCCAATTGGCCGTGGTCTCCCAGAATCATGATCGTGGCGCTGTCCCGGAGGCCTGTTTGCGCCAGCACATCCCGGATCTGACCGATGCGCCGATCCATTCTGGAGAGGGTCTCGCTGATCTGCGGACCGACGGTTCCCCGGGAATGCTTGGTGTCATCCAGTTCGATCAGATGCAGCAGCAGCAAATCCGGCCTTTTGCGGCGGATCGTATCGACGGCGCAGAGCGTGGAAAAATCGTCCAGCTCCGGCTGCCCGTGTCCGTTTCGCGCGCTGCCGTATCGCAGCACCATGTCCAGGCAGAAGAGCGGGCTCCCGTTTCTCAAGACTTTCAAAGCCTGATTTTCCCGTCCGACAGCCTTGACTTCCGGCATATTGTAGTCGATGTGGGCTTTTCCGGTCACCGGCCACAGGATGCCCGCCACGCTCATGCCTGCATCCCGTGCGGCATCGTACAACGTGGGGACTCGGACCGCCTTTCGATACCAGTACCAATCCTGCAGGGCTTCCGGCACGAAAGGCTGCAGGGGATTGTTGTGCACGATGCCGTGTTTTTCCGGAAAAACGCCGGTGACCATCGTCGTGTGCACCGCATACGTCAACGTCGGATACACACTCCGAAGATCGGTGCAACAGGCCCCTTCTTTGATGAGATCCGCCATATGGGGCAGCGTTGCAGCCTCCGCCCAGTTGTCTTGAGAAAACGCATCATAGGACAGGAGGATCAGCGGACTTCCGCAAACAGACTTTTTGCGAGACGGTCTGGGGTTCACCGTACCCTCCGATCTCCGGTTGCCGCTCCTTCTTCCTTTGGCAACGTCAGGAATACAAGCAGTCCTGCCGCGAAGAGCGGAATGATGGCCAGGATGCTCAGTCTGGGATTTCCCGTGAGGGTCGTCGTGAGCGCCATCACACCGGGCCCGATGATCGCGGCAAATTTTCCGAACACATTGTAAAACCCGAAAAATTCGTTGGAGTTCTGCTTGGGGATCAGCCGGGCATAGTAGGATCGGCTCAGCGCCTGGATTCCGCCCTGGGCCGAGCCGATCATCCCGCCCAGGATAAAAATATGCCATACGGAAGAAATGAAGAATGCCGCGATGCAGGAAATGATGTATGTGACGATTGCCACGAGGATCATCTTCCGTGCGGAATATCTCTTGGCCAGATTCCCGTAAAGGAGGGCGCAGGGGAATGCGATGATCTGAATGACCAAAAGGATGCCCAAAAGCGTCATCATGTCCAGCGCGTCGCTTCCCAGAATCGAAGTTGCGTAGGGCACTACCATTTTAATAATGGTATCTACGCCGTCAATGTACAGAAAATAGGCGATCAGAAACACGAAGACCGTCCGGTGTTCCCGGATGTTCCCGAACGTGGCCCCGAGCCGTCGAAAGCTGTTGATCACCGGGTTCGCCTCCGGTTCGATGTAATGTCGTTGTCTCACATCCCGAACCATGGGAATCGTAAGCAGCCCCCACCATAAAGCGGTGATGATGAAGCCGATCTGGTACCCCAGGACCTTGTCCATGCCCAGCAGGTAGATAACGCCCAGGCTGATCCCGAAGGGGATCACGCTGGAGATGTACCCGAAAGCAAACCCCCGGGAAGAGACTTTATCCATCCGCTCATCCGGGGCGACATCTACCAGAAAAGAATCGTAAAAGATATTCGCGCCGGCAAATCCCACAGCGGACAGGACGTAGAACAGCACCAGGATGTCCCGTCGGCCCGACTCCGGAGGGATGAGCGCAAGAGAAGCCGTGGATAGGATCCCGAGCAGCGCAAAGAACAGAAAAAACCTTCTCTTCTTGTCTTTGTAATCCGCAACCGTCCCCAGGATCGGACTCATCAGCGCGACGAGAATGCTGGCCATGGAGTTGAAATAGCCCAGATCCATGCTGGTTCCCTTGGTGTCGAACATGCCGAAAACCACCGGCAGCAAGGCCGTGGTGATTGCCATGGAGTAGGCGGAATTTCCGCAATCGTACAATACCCAGGATCGCTCTTCCTTCGTCAGTTTCATTGCGATGCCCTTCTGTCGTCCGATATCGTTTTTCCGCTTTTCTTTGCAAAGAGACCCAGGTAGATCATCAGTGCGGCAAGTCCCCAAAAATAAGACATCATATAAGGTTCTTCGAAAATATTTTCAAAATAGCAGTGCACCAGCACTCCGGACAATCCGGAGAAAATTCCTGCCGTCAGGAGTTTGGGATTCCCGATATTGCGGCACAACGCATCTTTGCTTTCCGCTGTTTCGTATTCGGCACCGCTCCGGTGGACCGCCCTGAACCCGCTCACGGCAAAGACCGCCAGGACCAGGAGGAAAAAAATCAACCCGAGGTACCCCATTTCGACCAGGGTCTTCAGGTAGTAATTGTCCATGTAAAAGTAACGGAACGTTTCCGTTTCGTCCAGAAGCTGATTGTTCATAGCCACTGCGCCGCCGAAACGCCCCAGACCGAAGCCGAGCCAGGGTGAATTCTCCATGAGCAAATCATGCCCCACCTGCCAGCGAAGGGCACGGCCGCCGATGGCCGATGCTTCCGCATAGTCCGTGGTGAACAGATAGGTCAGCCGGGCTGTGATCGAAGGGACCGCTGCGAGAATCCCCGCCATTGCCCCGGTCATCAGAAGCAACAGACGCTTGTCCACATAGAGCGCAAAGAGAACGACCGCCACGATCAAGCCGACCCAGGCCCCCCTGGAAAACGTAAACAGAATGCACAGACAAGCCGCGCCGACAGCCAGCAGGGAAGCGATCTTCCATTTCGCCGTCTTGCAATAGTACATCAAAGCAGCCAGCATGGGTGCGGCCATGACGATCAGTGAACCGAAGATATTCGGACTCCCCGTAATCGAAAACACTCTCGTGCGCACGCCCGCTTCCGTTTGACTCACCCAGCTGGCGGGAATCTCAACGCCCACTGCGTACTGATAGATCCCGTGCAGGCTCAAGAAAAACACGACCGCGGCAAAAACGCCGTAGAGCGTGGCTGCGTCTTTCCGATCCTCCAGCAGGCGCAGGATCAGGAAAAACCAGACCATATATTGCACCTGTGCCCGGTACCCGGCCAGTGCCACCGCAGGAAACGGCCGATTCAGCACCATCAGAAGAAGGCCGACGCCCATGTAAAGCAGAATGGCGGCTTCCAATAGATTCCCCCGGGCAAAACTGTCATTTCCGTTGCGCATCCCACGCCACAAAACCAGCAGGGCGCCCGCAGCTATGAGGAGCTCTTCCCAGATCGAGGCGATCCTTGTCAGCCTCAGCACATCGCGCAATGCGTATTCAACAGGCAGATACAGGGCAAACAGCACCAAAAACCACCGATGCAGCGGAATGCGCCCCATTTTTGAGAGGATCAGACTACGCCGAACCGTCCCGGTCGACAGGCGCCCGGCAGCGGATGCAACACCGTGAGAAGCACCGTTTTCCCCCCAACGGGCAAAGGTCCGCAGCATATTCTGAACCTTCCTTAAAAAACGCTGATATCCAGACGTCTCCGCGGGATCTTTCGTTTCACAAAAAGCCGTCCAGAGGCGTCGGGTTCCGGAATGGCGATACCCTCTGGACATGGCAGAGGGGAAGCGGGTCAGCATGCTGTTTTCCAGGATCGTTTTCATCGGATCATTCCCTTACATGACATCGCTCAATCCCTCGGGCGGATCGTAGGAACCGAACTCCACGTAGCGGATCGTGCCGATGGATTCGAAGGTCTGGGTCTTGACGATGTACGTTCTGCCGGCCCGAAGCTCCTGGCTGCCGATTTTCGGACTGGGGGTATCCTTGGCGACGGTGGCACGGATCAGGACAACGATCGTCTTTTTTGTGGGATCCTTTGCATCCACGATCCTTCCGTCGGCCGTGATCGCCTGCATCCAATAGTCTTCCAGCCACACATCCTCCACGGTAGCTTCCAGATATTCATTCCCTGCAACCAACCGTTCCCCCGCCAGTTCCTGCCGCATGACTTCCTCGAAGATCCTGGGTGCCGCTCCGATGATCGCCACTTCCGCATAGCAGTCCGTCTTTTCGGATACGGCATCCGTTACTTTCGATCCCAGAAGCTGAACGGCAATGACGCCGATCACAGCGATCACGGCAACCAACACGATCAGATCGACCACGTTGATCAGTCCCAGCAATTTTCCCTTTTCATCAACCATTTTCATGATTCCCTCCGTCGATTACTCTTCGTTCCATCCCAATACATTGCGTATCCCACGCAGTCGCTCCTCCCAGGAACAATTCTTTGCGCGGCGCATCCGTTCTTTTTTTCTTGGATCCTCCGGCCCCTCTGCCGCTGCGTTTCTGCACTGCGTCACAAACTCCTCCGAGGCTTCCGCCAGATAAATGCAGTCCCCGTACTCCCTGACTTGGTGGGGCACCGGTGTGCTCACCACAGGTTTTCCCGTAGCCAGATATTCGTAAAACTTCAGCGGACTCACGTCCATGGACAGGTCGTTGTGTGCAAAAACGTTCAGGCACACGTGAAAGTCCGTCATGATCCGGGGCAGCTGCTCCTGTGGAACAAGCCCCCGGTGCTCCACATTGGGATGATCCCGGATCCAGGACAGATCCACGCCGGGCAGAGGCTTCCCCACCAATACGATTCTTCCCTCGGGGAATGCCCGGGAGACCGCCCGGAGGCAGTCATAGTCGATGCATTCCTGAAGCATCCCGACAAACCCGAAGGTCAGCGGGCGCTGTGGATCCGGGATCCCGTCCGCTACGGAAGAAAACAAATCGTAATCCACTCCGTTGGGGATGAGATGGGTGTTTGGATTCATCGTCGACAACCGGTCATACAGTCCCTGCGCAGTGGTGAACACCGTCCCCGCTCGCCGGGCCAAGTCTTTTTCCATTTCGTCCACGACCTTGGGATCGATCAGCCCCGGATAGGCCGAATGCTTGTCCACGCAGTCGTACACCGTTCTTTGCCAGAGCGTTTGGGGATCGACCCCAAGGAGTCCGGCAAGAGGATCGATCAGGTCTGCGGAAGAGGGGGAATAGCACCAGAGATAAAAATCATCCCCGAAATCGTTCTCCGCCAGAATGTCCTTCAGATAAGCCGCCAGCTTTTTCTGATTCCGACGGTTCAGCGCACGCATCCTGTTGTAAAAGGGCAGCACAGGCGGAGAAGCATGCACTGCGAGATGTTCCCGTTTCTGAGAGCCGCCCAGCCTGTATGCCCGCAGCCGTTCCTTTGCGTCCGGATCTTTGAGCGGCGCCAGGAACGTGACCGGCGGATCTACATACAATACGCGGGCATCCGTCATGCGGTTCATCACATTTTGCTTCCGGGTCGGGATCGGATCGTAGTTGGAGGTGGAAAGACAGAGAATTTTTCTCATGAACACACCCTCTCCTCTTTGAGCAGTTTTGCGGCGGCAAGACCGTTTGCGCGCTCCATTTCCTGGAGACGCCTTCGCACGCCTTCTCCGAGATGCTCTCTTTCCTGCGTCATCACATCATCGATATGCCGGCAGAGGACTTCCGCCCGCAAGCCCTGCAGAGAAACGCAGGCTGTGGATCCGATGTCTTTGATGAAGCTGTCGACCTTGACATCATATGAAATGCCCACCACCGGAGCGCCTCCCGCTGTGGCGAAGATCAGGGAGTGCAGTCTCATGCCCAGGACCAGTTCCATGGAGCCCAGCATCCCGATGAGATCTTCCACGGGATGATTCTGACGGCACACGTAATGGGGTACCGAAAGCATGCGGGACACTGTTTCGCCCACCGGCATGTCTTTGGGCATTTCGATCGGCAGGAACACCGGAGTCAGTCCGTACGCGTTCCAGGCATATTCCGCCGCCTTGGCGACTTCCCCCGGCCGGGTAAACGTCTCCCAGGCACGCAGACAGAAGCCGATCTTGGGGATATTCGCAGGGATCCCTTCCTTGGCAAAGGCATTGCGAACGCCTTCGGGACCGGCATGCTCCAAATTGACTGCGGGATCAGCCGCCAGAATGATCTCCGGCCTTGAAACACCCATCTCCCGCAGGAGGTCCAGCGATACGCTGTCCCTGAGCGTGATGATGTCTGCGGTGGCGTTCAAGACCCTGCCGGCGATCCTTCGGTTCCGAACGCCGGAGATCGGCCCGATCCCGCAACCGTACATCACGATCCTGCAGCCGAAACGTCGGGCGGCCCACAGTGTAAACAGATAGAAGTACAAGGAGCGGCTGGAGGTGACATCCTGGATCAGACTTCCTCCGCCGTTGACAAACAGCCGGGCCTTCCGCAGACTTCCGATAAAGGCAGGTACGTTGAATATATAGTAGCTCCCGACTTTTTCTTTCAGCCGGGTCTCTGCCGGATTTCGGGACATGACATGAAAGGGCATGTCCGGATCGATGCGGCGAAGCTGGGTGAGTATGGCTCTGAGTATCGCTTCGTCCCCTGCGTTCCCCCTGCCGTACGCGCCGCACAACACAGCGCCGTTCCGCGTGCCCGCTGCCTTTCTCCGCAAAATCGTTTCATAGATCCTTTGCTGGTCCCGCTTCATTTTTTCCAGTGAAAACTCTCTGGACGATTTCTCGAAGAGGTTCTCTGCAAGCGTCTTGCGCAGGTTCTCGTTTCTGGCCAAATCCAGGATGTGGCCGGCAAACGTCTCCACATCCCCGGGTTCAAAGAGGTATCCCGTCACTTCGTGATCGATCAGAGACGGGATCCCGCCCACGTTGGTGGCGATGGCAGGGCAATGCTGATATGCGCCCTCGAGCAGGGAATAGGGGAACGTCTCCGACAGCGATGCCAGTACGTTGATATCGATTCCGGAAAAATAGGTCTTAATGTCCTCGACCCAGCCTTCAAAGACCGTTACACCGTCGACGCCCAACTGATGCGTCAACTTTTTGAGCGCACTGCCGTCCTCCCCTGTTCCGGCGATGGACAAGCGCAGACGAGGCTCTTTTTCGTAGGCCAGCGCAAACGCACGGATCACCGTGGCGATGTCCTTGATCGGCGTCAACCGGGCGGCAATCCCCACGCGGATCGTTTCTCCCGGGTCTTTTGCGGGTCTGCTCTCCGTTTTTGCCAGAGAAAAATCCAATCCGTTGTAAATCGTGAAAATGCTCTGGGGATCGAACCCCCGTTCGATCAGGAGTTCGTGCATGCGGTCCGCCACAGCCACGAAATAATCCATCCGTCGAAGCGCATAGGCGTTGATCGCTCCATAGGTGTACTGTTTCAGCGGCATCCCGAGATAGTCCAGCCGAGGATCGGAATGTACGGTCGTCATGACCGGGATGCCTTTGATCCTTTTGATGAGGATCCCCAGCATGTTGGCTTTGGCGCCGTGACAGTGGATCACATCCGGCACAAAAGCATCGGCTTGAGACAGGGCCAGCTGAAAAGCCTTGACCGTCCCCAGATCGCTGTCCACATCCACCGTGTCGATGCCCATCTCCCGGGCTTCCGCAGACAGAACCCCGCGCCGGAAACTGATGAGCCTCAGGGTGTTTTCTTCCGCCAGTTCCCGGGCCAGGGAAAGTATATGGGTTTTTCCGCCTCCGATGTCTCCTCCGGCGGCAAAGAGCATGATCCTCATGAAAGTCCCTTTAGTTCAGCTCGGCTATGATTTTTGCGATCTGCGCCCGGGTCACGTTTCCGGCTGGGTCCAGCTTTCCGTCGAATCCCGAAATAACGCCCTGTCCCACCAGCGTGCGCACGTAGGGCAGTGCCCAGGATGCTACGAGGTGGGCATCCGAGAAGTTCATCTCCGCATCGGCATAGCCTTTTTCCTGGACACGGCCGATTACCGTCATCACTTCCTGTCTGGTGATGGGGCCGGCGGGGTCGAAGTAGATTTTGCTGCTTCCCGAAACGGCTTTCCCGGCCATGAATCCTTGCGCTGTAGCTGCCCGCACCGAATCCCGCGCCCACTCCTGTATCGCGGATGTGTCCGCAAATGTCAGCGTGGTGTCCTTATATTCCTCGGGGTCGATGTCAAGCCAGCGGACCATGACCGCCGCAAATTCCTGCCGCGTCATCGTGCTGTCCGGGTCATAGATCCGCACCTCCCCTTTGAGCCTGCCTGTAATGATGTCCTGACGATACAGATACTCTGCATACGGGGTTGCCCAATGCGTTTCGACCATATCCGCAAAGACCGGTTCTCTCACGAAGTCTTCCTCCGTTGGATCCGTAGCAACGGCAAATCCGAGGCGTCCGATATTTCCGCTCCGATCCGTCGCCCGGATCAGCACCCGGTGCTCGTATCCGTCACCGTCGGGCAGGAGCGCCGAAAAGCTCTTATTGCTTGTATTATAGTCGAAGGCGATCGGTGTTCCGTCGTAAGTCACGGTGATATCGGATTCGGACAAACCGCTGTCCAGTTCATCCGTGATGGTGCCGACCAGGACCGACGCCGCCACGTCGGCACGAATCACAGGCGGTTTGTCGTCCAGATAGTATCCGAAACCGGCCATCAGTTGATCCACATACACCGTCCCGCTGCCCTGTGTGCCCGGGATCGCCCGGATCGAAAGTCCGTCCAAATTCGTGACGCCTTTGGGAAGATGCACATACGACAGCTTCCATCCCTGATGGTTCAATTCCGTCAGCGTGACGGTTTGGCTTTCCCGATTTGCGGTGACCGAGAGCTGTATCGACTCGCCGGATCCGTTCCCGTAGACCCAGGCACTGATCATCGTGGGACTTTTGCCCGCAAACGTCTGATCCAGAGGCAGCATCCGTTCTTCCGGGACGCTGACTGCGCCTTCCGTGGCGACCGCAGCCTCCCGGAGGTCGTATTCATAGTTCAGTTCCAAGCTCTTGCGGCCATTGTGAACATAGGCAGGATCTGTCTGAACAGCAGCGCGCAGGCCTCCGTAGGTCCCGGGGATCAGCGAAAGCGCATCCTCGTCTTCGAAGTTCTCCAGCGTTTTGCCTTCCGTAACCACCGTCACTTTCACGGAGTCACTCCTGCTGCCGGCAGTCGCCGTAATGATGCCGGTCCCAAGATCCGTGGTCGTAGCTGTAAACAGGCCGTTTGCGTCAATCGTACCGATGTTTCCTTCCACCGACCAGCTGTAGGCCGCCGAATCGGACACCAGCTTCAGCATCTTATACGTTGCTTCCGCTGAAAACTGAACTGTTTCGCCGGCGGCAACAGACAACAGTTCAGGAACGTCTGCACCGGTCTCCGGCGCAACGAGAGAGACGCTGTCCGGCGATGCGATCACAGAGACCGATGCCGATCCCCGGACCGTTCCGTATCGTACATTGATACTGCCGGTAAGCGTCTGCGTGCCGGCGGTCAGCACGCCCTCTTCCGATATCACACCCAGACTTTTTGAGCTGAGCTGATACGTGACGCCGGACACAGGCGCTTCCACATAGTAATAATTCGCATCGCTGCCCCGCAGCTCCAGCGGAAGCCGGGCGCCTGCCAGGATGTGTGTATCGTAGGGATACAGGTGTAAATGGCGGAGCGAAGCGGAAGGGGTCTGTTTGTTTTCAAAGAGCAAATAGTTGCCGCACCGGCGCAGGGATGTGCCGGAGCTCTGATTCACCTGTGCCTCGCGCTCATACCCCGGATAAGTGGCAAACAGCATGGTGGAATCGCCGCCGTCCAGATTCGCCGCGTCACGACACCCCAGTTCCTTCATTCTGGCAGCCAGTTCTACAAACGTCATGCCCATGGAATGATCGCTCTGACGGCCGTCTACCGTATACAGAACGACCGATCCGTCCTCCCGGATGCCGATGGCCGTTCGGGGCGCACGTCCCGTATCGGTGAAGGAAGCGATCTGTCCGTCGGTGATCAACCGCTTTTCCACGCCGACAGCCTGGACCACATCGTGCCACTGATTGTCCGTGATGAAATCGAACACGATGGAATCACCGACTTCCATATCCTCCAATATGGTCAGCGCCGAGGCATAAGGACAGTCGAGCGCAACGGATAGCACAAACTGACCTTCTTTCAATTCGGTTTTTGCCGTTCCTTCGAAGGTCTCCGAAACCGTCCCCTGGATCATTTCGCCCGGAGACGCTTGCCCCGACTCCAGGTCGATGATGACATTTCGTGTGGGGAAGGCAGCTTCGTTGGTCGGTCCGAAATCTTCCGAATAGAGGACCACACCGTTATTCAATGTGAGCGTCTTATTGAATCCCACATTGTTGAACGCGCCGCCCGTAGTCAGGTTCAAAACGTTGATGGAAAGACCCATGCGGCCGATCACCGCAGTTCCGTCTTCCCGAAATCCGATGGTTTCAAAGATGCTGTGCTCTCCGGTGCGGATCAACCCGTCTTTGATCACTGCGCCCAGGGAAACACCGGTCGCCATGGTGAAATAGTCTCCGTTTGCAGCGGCCACGATCCTGCGGCCGGCCTCTTCTTCGATCTCATAGATCCGGGAAATACCCGCTGCGCCGTAGACATCGTTTCCGTACGAAACAAAAGGGGTAATGTCTTCTCCCGGCTCATACACCAAATAGTTCTCTGCCGTTTTGGCAGCGTTGGCGCTGTTGAAATAGATTCCCTGAAACAACGTCATCTGATCGTTGATGGCCAGGGAAGAACTTCGCAGCTCCTCATAACCCGACGCTCCGTGGATCGATACCGGCACCCCTGTTGCCGTCATGATCCCCGCCAGTACAAAACTGATCCCTTTGCTGAATATTCGTTTTTTTCTCATGAATCCCGATCCCCCTGAACGGCAGATGTTCCAACCTGCCCGACTGATTCTTTTACAGTAATGTGTAGGCCCCTTTGACCATGACCCAGCTGCGGGTCTCGCAGTACAGACCGCGCCCGTCCTCTTTGGGCACCAGGAGCAAGTGGTTGAGAGATACCGCGTTGCCGGTCTTCAGGTCCCTCCCTGCGGTAAGGTCCGATAGGCCGTCGATCCCGTTGTCGATGGCGGTGGCTTTGCCGCCGCGCAGAATCAACTCGGCGCCGGCGCCTCCGATCAGTTTGGTCCCGGCATCGACTTCCACCACTTCAAAAATCACGGATTGCGGCTCGATGGAAAGAGAAGCGAACAGCTCGTCCACATAGCTTTTCGTCACTACGGGATCCGCTGCGGTGCCGGCACCGCTGTCGGCCCCGAAGATGCCTCCTCCGCCGAGCGCTATGCTCGACACGACCAGAAGAACCAGCATTGCGGACACTGTTTTTCTATTCATATTTCTCTCCTTCTCTTCGACTGCCGCACACCATATTTTGTGCTGAAATCATGTAAAACGGGCATATATCGTCATTATATATGCCCGTATTCCCGGTGTCAACGAATTGGGGCGGCTCCGGCCTATCCCTCCGTGATCCGGCGCAAGGCGCCCGGGATCGCGGAAACAATATCCCCTGCCATCAGGCTGTATTGCCCGATGGATCCTGCCGCAAGATCCCCCGCCAGACCGTGAATAAAAACGCCGGCGACGGCAGAGGAACATACTGCCGGTCCTCTTCGGTTCATCTGCGCCGCGCATGCGGCAATGACGCCTGTCAGAACGTCGCCGGCGCCGGCGGTAGCCATGCCCGGGTTCCCTGTCGTGTTCACATACAGGGCTCCCTCCGGATCTGCCACCAGTGTATCGGCCCCCTTCAGCACACAGCAAACCGTGTTGGTTCGGGCCAGCGCCACAGCGGCCCCTTCTCTGTCGGCAGCCACATCACCCGGTTCGATCCGGAGCAGGCGACCCGCTTCCCCTTCGTGGGGCGTAATAATGATCCCCGTTCCATTTCCTTTCAGCGGGATCCGAAATGCGGCCGCAGCATTCAATGCGTCTGCATCAACCACCGCGATCCCGGTGTGATTTTCCAGGACCAGCGCTAAGAGCTGCGCCGTTTCGGGTATCACGCTCAGTCCGGGTCCGATGGCCACGGTATCGTATCGTTTCAGATCCTCGGCGGTGAGTGTCCGACTGCAGCACATGGCTTCCGGGATGCCGCAGTGGATCACCGGGAAAGAAGCGGGATCGCAAGCTACCGTAACCAGGCCCGCTCCGCTCCGCAGCGCAGCCTTTGCGCAGAGCACGGCGGCACCCATCATCCCGGCGCTCCCCGCGATGACCAATATGCGTCCGTAATCGCCTTTATGGGTTTTTCGTTCCCGCGCAGGAAACCACGGCGCAATCCTGTCGGCAGTGATCGGTATCAGCATCCTAAGACCCCGCTTTCCTTTCAAGTCTCATAGGAATCTCCTAAAAAGCAGAGCGGCAGGATGTGGATTCCCGCCGCTCCGTGGTGTGATCTGTCAGTTTTTATACATACCCTTGTGCAGTCATCGCCTCTGCCACTTTCAGGAAACCGGCGATGTTGGCGCCTGCCACCAGGTTGTAGCCGAAGCCGTATTCCTCGGAAGCCGACGCAGCGCTGTCGTGAATGTTTTTCATGATGGTCTCCAGCTGCTCGTAGACCTCTTCCCTCTTCATGGGCATCTTGCGGGAGTTTTGACTCATCTCGATGGCGGAACAGGCAACGCCGCCTGCGTTGGCCGCCTTGGCCGGTCCGCAGGTGACCCCGTTGGCCATGAGATATTCCAGGGCCTCGTTGGTCGTAGGCATGTTGGCGCCTTCGCAGTAGAACTTGCAACCGCTGGCCACGATCTGCTTTGCATGCTCCAGATGCACGTCGTTCTGCATGGCGCAGGGGATGTACAGATCGGCCTTGACTCCCCAGGGTTTTTCCCCGGCGAAGAACTTGGATCCCGGGAACTTGTCTGCGTAGGGTTTGCAGATATTCTTGCCGCTGTTCCGAAGCTCCAGCATGTAGTCGACTTTTTCGCCGGAAATACCGGCTTCGTCCAGAATGTATCCGTCCGGGCCGGAGAAGGCCAGCAGTTTGGCTCCCAGTTCGTTGAGCTTGACAGCAGTCCCCCAGGCCACGTTTCCGAAACCGGAGATCACGACGGTTTTCCCTTCCAGCTTTTCGCCGCAGGCTTCCAGCATGTTGCGGGTAAAGAATACGATGCCGTAGCCTGTCGCTTCCGTTCTCCCGGGAAGGCCGCCGTAGACGATGCCTTTCCCTGTGATGACGCCGCCGTCGAATTTTGTGGTCAGACGCTTGTACTGTCCGTACAGATATCCGATCTCTCTGGCGCCCACGCCCAGATCGCCCGCGGGCACGTCGATCTCGGGGCCGATGTAGCGGAAGAGCTCCGTCATGAAGGACTGGCAAAAGCGCATGACTTCTCCGTTGGATTTTCCGTTGGGGTCAAAATCCGAACCGCCTTTGGCTCCGCCGATGGGCAGGCCTGTCAGTGCATTTTTGAAAATTTGTTCGAATCCGAGAAATTTCATGATTCCGGGATAGACGCTCGGCGCGAATCGGAGGCCTCCTTTGTAGGGGCCCAATGCGCTGTTGAATTGATAACGGTACCCTCTGTTGACCTGCACTTTTCCCTGGTCATCCACCCATGTGACCCGGAACGATATGCCCCTTTCCGGTTCGATCAGCCGTTCGATCATGCCGGACTCCACCAGGTCCGGGCGCTTTTGCAGCACGGGTTCCAGCGAGGACAGTACTTCCTCGATCGTTTGAAGGAATTCCGGTTCGCCCGGATTTCTTCTCTGGGCGATTTCAATATACTGGTCTACGATTCTTCCCATTTTTCTCCTCTTTTCCTGTTATCATCTGCTCTTCACGTAACCCTGCGGCATCCATTGCCGCCACTCTCTTCGTTAATAATAACACAATGGATTTTTGCCCACAACCAACCCCCGGAAAAACCTAATTGTTTTGGCCTTTTTCGATATGACGATTATTATTCGCCATCCATTTCATATAGGAAAAAATTGTTGACAAAATTTCGGTCATGGTATATTAATTATATATCAATATGATACTATTTTAATACTGCTAACATTCAACGTATAGGAGGTTTAAGTACGATGGAAAACTCCGTCATTCAAATCAAGGACGCTGAGCGGGAAAAGCTGCTGCAGCCGGTCAACGGCATGGTCATGCTGATTTTGATTATGTTGTTGATGCTCGCATCGCTTCTCGCCGGATTGGCGTGTTTCTCCATGGCATGGAGAAGCGGACTCTTTATCCTTATGGGGATCCTGTGCATGTCCGTTCTGACGGTGGTGGGACCGTTCCTGTTTAAGGGGCTGAAGATCCTCAATCCCAACGAAGCCATCGTTCTGACGCTGTTTGGCCGCTATATCGGAAGCATCAAAGAGCCCGGATTTTATTACGTCAATCCCTTTGCCTCGGCATTCAACCCCACTGCGGGATCCGCTGTCGACGCCGAAGCGCTGGCGTCCGCCCTCTCCGGAACTGCCCGGGGCGGTTCCGGGAACAAAAAGGAGACCGGAAAGCCGACGGTAAAAGGGAAGCGGATCTCGCTGAAAGCCATGACGCTGAACAACGCCAAGCAGAAAGTCAACGACGTGCTGGGGAATCCCATCGATATCGGTGTCGTTGTCATCTGGAAAGTGCAGGATACGGCCAAGGCCGTCTTCAATGTGGACAATTATCTGGAATTCGTATCGGTCCAAACCGACTCGGCCCTTCGAAACGTTGCGCGTCTCTATCCCTACGATGTGGGAATGGACGGCAATGACGGAGATGAAATGTCTCTGCGCGGGTCCAGCCAGGCTGTGTCAAAAAAACTGGAGGAAGAGATCCAGGAACGGGTTGCCAACGCAGGCATCCACGTCCTGGAGGCCCGGATCACCCATCTGGCCTACGCCCAGGAAATTGCAGCGGCCATGCTTCAAAGACAGCAGGCTTCGGCGATCATCGACGCCAGAAAGATGATCGTGGAAGGCGCTGTGGGCATGGTGGAAATGGCCCTTGAAATGCTGTCGGAAAAAGAAATGGTCACCCTGGACGAAGAGCGGAAAGCCGCTATGGTCAGCAATCTGCTGGTCGTCTTGTGCGGAAACAAGGATGCGCAGCCTATCGTGAACAGCGGATCGATCTATTAACGAAATCGGTCCGTACCGGGCAACCCGGAAAGGAGAAGCTGTATGCCGAAAGAAACGACTGAGAACAGCGGGAAAAAGCAGATCCTCCTTCGCTTGTCGCCCACGCTCTGGAAAGAACTGGCCGGCTGGGCGGAGGATGACTTTCGCTCCATCAACGGACAGATCGAATATCTCCTGACCGAATGTGTCAGGCAGCGAAAAAAAGCCAATGCCAAGCCTTGAGCGAAAGGATCCCGCAGCGATGAACGAGAAACAGAAATGGGAAGCTTACGATTCCCCGGAACGAAAAAACGGCAGCTGGGACGGCCGGTTCTACATTGCAGTCAAGACCACCGGCATCTATTGTCTGCCCTCCTGCAGCGCCGGACCTCCCTTGCGAAAAAACATCGAACTGTTGGACACGGAGGAAGCATGCCTGGCGGCGGGATACCGGCCTTGCAAGCGCTGCAGGCCCGATCAGCGGTCCTCTCTGAAATAGGGACGGCTCATATTCCCGGGGCCCAGGTTCCCTTTCCCGCTCTTGCGCGTGGACAAGATCACGATCATGATGGTGGCCAGATAAGGGATCATGTCCACCAGATATTGCGAGAAGGTCAACCCCATCGCCTGAAGCCGCAGGCCAAGGATGGACAGTCCGCCGAAAAGCATGGCGGCAAAAAATGCTTTCAAGGGATTCCAGGAAGCGAAGATCACCAGCGCCACAGCGATCCATCCTCTTCCCGCGACCACGTCGACTTGCCAGATCGGGATGCGGACGATGGACAGATACGCTCCGCCCAGGCCGCACAACGCGCCGCCGATCAGAATGTGGACGTATTTGTATCCATTCACATTGATCCCCGAGGCATCGGCGGCAGCCGTGTTTTCTCCCACGGCGATGAGATTCAATCCCGGACGGGTCCGGTATAAGTAAATCGCCGAAACGATGCAGATGATGTATCCGAAATAGACGAAGAGGTCCTGCCGAAACAGGATCGGTCCGATCAACGGGATCTCTGCCAGAAAACCCGCGGCGCGCTTCGCAAAAAAGATCGAAACCTGCGCAGGCACGGTGGATCCCAGCATGGGCTGTCCCACAAAACTGGCCACACCGGTACCGAAAATCGTCAACGTAAGTCCCGTGACCGTCTGGTTTGCCCGGAGCGTCACCGTAAGAATGGCATAGATCAATGCGCCGCCGGCGCCGGCAAAGCCTGCGCCGAGCAATGCGGCATATGGATTTTGCGTGCTCATGGCCGTGGCAAACCCTGCAATCGCCCCCAGGAGCATCATTCCTTCCACGCCTAAATTCAAACTTCCGGAACGCTCTGTAATGATCTCGCCGATCACGGCAAACAGCAGCGGCGTTCCCGCCACGATACAGGTCGCAAGAAACGACTGCATTACGCCACCTCCTTTTGAAGCTGCGGCATTCTGCCGATCTTATATTGCAGAAAGAATTCGCTGCCCAGAACAAAGAACAATATCGTTCCCTGAACGATGCTGGAAACCGAACTGGGGACATTCATGGCAATTTGAATATAAGCGCCCCCCTGGATGAGCATGGCAAATACGACGCAGACCAGCAGGATCGCCACGGAGTTGAGGCGGGCAAGCCAGGCCGTGATGATGGCGGTAAATCCATAATTGTTTGCGATGCTGTAGACAAGGCTCTTTTCGATGGCCGAAGCCTGGATCATGCCCACCAGACCGCACATCCCGCCGGACAGCAGCATGGCGGTGATGATGATGCTGCTGATGTTCATGCCGGCATATCGGGCAGTTTCCACACTCTGACCCACCACGGATATTTCATATCCTTTTTTTGTTTTATTGATGAAAATATACACAAAGGCCACCAGAAGCAATGCGATGATCCACCCGATGTGTACGCCGAATACGGCGGGCAGGATGGCATTTTCAGAGAACATGGCGATCTTGGGAAACCCCTGCGCCGCCGGATCGATCCAGGGACCGTACTGTAGATACATGACAAA
>Ga0265294_10001496_pt1 | contig 31398 bp, 47 predicted proteins | sample MunlanPumphouse3_FD_192504 | JGI IMG/M metagenome (GOLD analysis project Ga0265294, IMG submission 192504) | Groundwater microbial communities from a municipal landfill in Southern Ontario, Canada - Pumphouse #3 | ecosystem: Environmental > Aquatic > Deep subsurface > Groundwater | place...
TATGCTTCTCTCCCTCAGAATCCGTCCATGTAGTGACGAACTCTATGTTGCATCGTGTTGCCATGATTAAATCTCCAGTGGGGGATCACATACCGTTATCCCCATTGGTATGTTACTCACGTTCCCTACTGGGAACTCTTTGGCGTTTCGAATGATCCTTTCCAGAAACGCACAGTATGCCTCTGAAAGGTTCACATCGTTCGTCTGCCACCTGTCACCAAGCCACGATGGCTTGAGATAGTCCCCATAAAATATCCGCCCGGTATCAGTCTGATAATGAATGGAGTATTCGTGTGGTTGGGTAGTATCGGGTTGAACATCGTACCGCACGAGAATGATCCGAGTTGGCAATTCAACGCCGTCACCTCTGGTAAAAGGGGTGTGCGCTATGATATAGCGCTTCACCGCCGGTCCCTCGAACCACATATCGTCATCATCTCCTGCCAGCGTATGGTAGATCGGTTTTCTTGATCCGCCATATCGTGGGGATCTTATTGAGTTCAGCCTCGGAAAAGTACCCGAGTTCATCCTCTATACCCTGGACCAGTCCGAAGTGGAACCCAGGTTCCACCTCCTCGAAGGAGAACCAATACCAACCGGTAAAGGACTCCCAGCCCTTCAACACCCTTCTCGGTGTCCTTGTATCGTCGTAGGGAGAGATGATGTGTAACCCCTTCCCGTTTACGATAAATTCAAATTTTCTCATTGCCATCATCCTCTTTGTAGTAGCCATACCACTTTTCGAACGTCTCTTTAATGGTGAACTCGTGTTCTTTCCGCAGATCCTCGGAGATCTCGCCTCTCCACGTTTCCCTGATATCGGTGATCCGTTCGAGGACCGACCAGGCAACATCTTCTTCGAAGAGGTATACCGGATGATCAACCCATCCGAGACTCCGCATTCCTTTGGGGATGCGAACGAATGGGGTCTGGGTATGTGACGTGTAATGCTTGTAGAATTCGTCATACGAGACCGCAATCACATACTCACGCTTCTCGTGACCCGCGTCCTCATAGGCCAGGTAGAGGCGGAGATTGTCCGGTCGGATATGCTGGTTAATTTCCACAATCTCTTTCCGTGAGAGAGCACGGCTATCGACAACATACCCTCCGTGACTACTACACGAGTAGTAGTACGCCCCGCGACGATTTGTTCTATAACTGCTTGTTCCTCCGGTACCCCACGACATCTCAGCGATGTGGCGAGCGTTTATCCGGTATTTCGAATAAAGGGTTGGTTTCATGGTTCCCTCGGCCTCACGGCCTCCAGGGTCACGAACTCACCCTTCCCGGGATCCCATGTCCGGGATACCTCGACGTTCCAACCATCCTGCCGCATCCTACGCGCGACGTAGTTCCGGATGCGTCGGTTCTCTCCTTTGAACACCCATCCAGCATTGATAACCTCGTAGGCGTCGAGGAACTCGACGGTGTAGACGGCCCCGAACGATTCGAGACCACCACTCCGTTCGATGATCTGTTCCCACTCTTCCCGGGTGAGATGCCCTGTAGGGATCTCACATGGTGAATGTGAAATTGCCATACAATGCTATCTCCACAAGTTCCGCGAGGAAGTGTAGTCCCTCATCCATTGCACGTATGGCGTCGATGACCTCGCGGCTCTCGACATCCCAGTACGCCGCAACATCCTTTGCAGCGAGGGTTATGGCGGTCCCGGCATGGGATAGGACCTCTGCAGATGCAATTTGCCCCGATTCCTTGAGTACCTCTGATAGACCGCCGGTAGTCATCCCTCGGATAAACAGAGATGTGACCACTTCAACCGCATCCTCGTGAGACTGGATGCAGCACTCCATTGGCTCGCTCCTAGCGGGAGGCACGCAACCCGTAAGGAATGCGTCCATCATATCTGTTGAGGAGAACCCATTGCTCCTGGCAATATTAGCCCCAATCCACGATATGGAGTTGATGGCAGTCTCTACTAGGGCTGCCTCGCCCTCATCGAGGGTAGCGGTGTTGCGAACCTGGAGCAGGGCTGCCCCAAGTCTGAACGACGCTCGCAGTACCTTGGCGGTATCTGCAGGATCGTCTTCCATTCTGAAGGTGGATTTCACCTGTTCTTTGTTACGTTCTGTCATATGTTTTCTCCTTGCTATAAATAGCGCTCCACGCACCGAAAAACCGATACATGGAGTTTCGCTGTAAAGAAAGAGAATGTGGGAGGAATCCCACGTTGACGTGCTTCTTAGACCACGATATCGTCGATATCGAACTCGTAATCCTTCAGGATCGTCGTAACGTCTCCGTATAGTCCACAACACACTTCATACGTTGTGGCGTTCGCCATGTGCTCATCGAAGAGCGCATCCAGTTCGGATGCTCCAAGGTCGCCGATATTTGGAACATCGATATCCATCACCTCAACACAGAACACATCTCCGCTCAGGTAGTCCGAGTACACGTCAACTTCCGCCTGCATTATGGCAATTGCGTCCTCCTCAGAGTTAAATTCTTTATCGAGGTCTTTCTGTGTGACGAAGACCACTCCGACCCAACCCCAATCCCATCCCATGGGATCGGATGCCTTAAATGCACCAACGTCGGTACGGAGGCTGATATTTCCATGATCCATCATGTATATTGGAAGAAGGATCGCGATCTCGGGGTATTCTTCTAGTATTGCATAGATGAACTCCCCGGGACAATCATAGTCCGATGGGTCGAGTTCTATGATGTGTTCATCATCGCCTAGGTTGTAACGCCGGTGCCAACATGCGATCGTTGCTACACCGTCGAATTCGGTCCGAGGGTTGAGAGGGTCCGGGTCATAGAAGACCCTCAATACCCGCATTCCCTTCCGGTAGATGCCTAGAGTGTCGCTCATGCCGATTCCTCCTCTCCGTAAGAGTCACCTGCGGGCAGGTAACTCTTCACGAGCCATATTGCATCATCGATGGAGATCGTAGCAACATCTCCCTCGATGAAAGCAAATGTGTGTAGCACACGCTCATGTTTTGCGTGGTACCCAAGGGTACCAACGATCCCCCGGAGGTATGCATAGAATTCATCTCTGTCCTCGTACCCCATGGCATATCGATCCAATGGGTAGATGTGGGTTCCGCAGTCTCGGATGACCCATATGAACACCTCTGGTTCATTCTTTGCAATGAGGACTCTGTCGTGAACAAAGTCGCTCTTGTATGCCTCGATCCCGGAGGATCGGAAGTACTGGCCCATGTAAGCCAGGGCCTTCTCACTCATTGGGTTTTTCATTGCTCTCCTCCTGTGAATATGCACCCAAGCGTTCGAGAACCTCGTAATCGCAGAACGCTATCTTGTCTTTCGGTAGCTCCCGGTTGAAGATTCTGGTGAATGCTTCATCCTTGATCACTGCCACACTCCCGGTGTCGGGAACGAACAGCAGTACACCGACGCTCAAATACTTCTCCTTGCAGGCATCACAGGGAGAGGGTGTGATGGTCCTCCTCTCGAAGATATCTCGCATCTGCGTATCGAGGAGAATTGCTCCTGTGTCCTCATGGCAGATGGGACACACTGCCAGGGTTACGTGCGAACGATCGCTCATCACGGCACCTCGATGATATCGGACAACTTCCGATATCGTTCTTTCTCCGGGAGAACTTCCTCTACAAGGAGTTCTACCTTTTTCGTGTCTTCATACACGAATTCCAGTCTCTCTAAGTCAGAGACTTTCTTCATGAGATACTCAAGACCGGCATCGTAAAGGATGCCACCCTTGATCATCTCCTGCGCGGTACCTTCGATCTCTTCCAAGATCGCTCTTCGTTCCTGGTCAATGGCTCTAAAGACCGGTGTGAACGCTGGCAACACCATTTCAATACTCCTTTGGTTCCCCATGATACAGGGAGGTAAACACGATCGGAGTATTACCCCGAACGTGCCTATTTTTTAGCAGATCCTTGCAGATCTGTCCTAAATGTGAGGTTTCCAGGACGGCATCCTGTACCCTCACAAAGGGGTGCCCCTGATTAGAGGCACGTTCATACAGACCTGTCATAGTGCTGTATCTTACTTTCAGCATAGTCGTAACTCTTCGTTGAATATTACAGACAAAAAACGATAATACGGTAGGATTAGCGCTTAAGTGATAATCCTACAAATCCACCGATACCTATTCGATTCTTCTCTATTTCACGCTCGCATTTCTCAATGCAAGTGTGGTTTACTTCGAAGAAGTCGCATACAAGGAAATTTTTTCCTGTATGCTTCAATTTCCATTGGGTACGTAAACATACTGATCGGTATGCACCCATACCGGTAGTAAGCGCGAAATGCTTACAGTACCGACATTTGACCTCGTAGCGTACGCAAGTGCTATTATCCCCCATGGGGGAAAAGCACTCCTTAAAGTGTGGATTATCCACTTTAGGGGTTGCTATGGCACCTCTTACAGGCACATAGTAATCACGAAAAGGCATAGTATCGCTCCATGTCTGATGTCAATTTCTGGCCGCAAAACAACACGGTGAGCGCGTGATCAGATCGCCGTGAGACAGTCGTATCGTCGATTTGCCGGGCGATCGTGATCGATCCGGTATCGATACCTGACCGGCGGTTGATCATCCGGCAAAACACCGGTAAATCGATCACGGCAATCACGGCAATCACGGCCACAAAAAGGAGTTGTTTCGTATCCCGCGCTACTTGCGCGGGATAAGGATCACGTCAAAGCCCGCGATAGGTGCCTCAATGCCAAAGCGGTCTTGTAGCGCGCGGATATTGAGGTATAGACTTTGTGTCGCCGCTTTCGGGTGCGTGGCGTACTCCACGCCGATCGCACTCGCCTGATCGGGCGTGAGAGGGATCCCCTCCTTGTAGATATAGGAGGTGCCTTTTTTGGAATTGCTCTCGTAGAAGACCGAAAACCTGATTCCGGTCTCATTTTTCGCGTCTTTCGCGACTGGTGCGTTTTTTGACATAGATTTGACGTCCGTTTCTGTTTTTGCCGGAAAATCACCGGTATTTCGCGAAAATTTCGCGAAAAAATCGGTAAAATTTCCGATAATCATCATTTGGTTTAAAAGTTTAAATACTTTTTGGTTAATTGAAAATAACCACGAAAACGGTCGTTTTTTACCGTTTCGTCGATTTTTGCCGTTATCCGGTGATCACCGTCGGCGCGATCGCGGTGATCGCCGCAATCACGGCCACGATCACGATCGATCACGGCGAGCCCTCGCCTGGAAAACAGAGCCCCGGCGAGCCCCTTCCAGGATGTATGAGCCCATCGGCCCCGAAAAGAGCGGGTGCCAGCATCGTCACGATACTGGTCGATGGTGTAAACCCAACCCCACAAAAACAAAACCTGGATGAGACGATTTGCGCGGAGATCAGGAGATGATCCCGTGAACCAGCATGTAGTGCCGGTTTTCCATCACATTTCGGATCTCCATCTGGAGAGCGGTCCAATCCATATACTGATCGCCTATCCTCCGGTTGGTGTGCCCGAGGATGGCATCGATAAGATCTTGTGACACACCAAGGATTCTCTGCTCGGTCTCAAACGTTCGCCGACCGAACTTTGTTGTTACCGGCATGCCCCCGATCGTATACTTCCGGATGCGAGGGGTTAACCAATAATCAGGTCTTGGGTGCGGGATTGCATCGTACCATGTAACCAGGTAGGGTGTGATGGCATCGTGCCAGGCGAGGTACCGGAGTGCCCCGGTTTTCGCTGTCTGTAAGATCATGGATCGATCTTCCCAATCAATCTCGGCATACGCGAGGTTGTGAGCGAGTTCGGTCGATCGCGCCCCGAAGTAAAAATGTAGGACCGTGCCGGAATATACTACAGGATCTACCCGGTCGTTTGACATCTTCCATAACAGATCGTGAACCTCGGCGGCGGTAGCAGTTTTCTTCCCATAGGATTGAACCGCCCGCTCCCGGGTCACCAGTTGCAACTGATTAGCTCGTTGTGTCTCGGGGATCACCATGGTGCTCGTAAGAGATAACGATCCGGTCCTCCACTTCTGATATCCCCGGATAGCCGCCAAAAACGTATTGGCGGTGTGAGCGCTGTTCAACCCCAACTGCCGTTTATACGTCTCCACGTCGTTCAAAAGATAATTCTCGATGGATCTATCTCTCTGTAGCAACCATCCATCAAATCCTCGTAACATGGCTCCATAGGTGCGAGCGGAGGGTTCTCGTCCATTCTCCACTAAGAACCCGAGGTATCCCTCGATGTTGGAAATATGGTTCACGCTATCGGTACGATCCGGCATATTCAATCCAGCGTCAATCGGTAATAGTTCCGGGGCCAGTATTGTGGCTTACTGGCGGGGTGTGTCGCATAATGCTCGATGATCCCTTCATTCTTCAGGTTAAGGATTACCGTCCGTATCGCGGACGCGGAGCCGGGGACAATGTTGTATAGCCGGGCGTGATACCTCCAGGCGTTGTAAAGCCCCTGCACATATTCGCCCTCATCCTGGCGCTCTCCGGCGCGGTATGCCTCCTGGCATGCCTGGAGATATTCTATGACAAATGTGCGCTTCTCCCCCTTCGGTCGCGGGGGAGATAGAACTACTTTCCTCTTGGTCGGAACCACTGGCTTCTTTGGTGGCATGTTATACATCTCTCCTGCCGAGATCTGTGTTTCACGTGCCCCGTCGCAGAGATCTCACAGTGGATACCATATCCCCTACAATGACGTCCACAGCAATCGCCTCTTGCCGGATCTTCAATAATAACGATAGATCTGGAGAGTCCATGATCATGCACACATCTCGACAAGTATCATTCTGTTGTGGTCCCATTTAAACCCTTCCCCGGGCGATACGGTACCCATCACCGTTCCCGATACACCAGATGAGGATGGGGAACATCGTTGACCATAGTGCAACGATGGCCACCATCGAGATTGGTGGTTGCAATACTATCGACGCTCCACGGATCAGCCCCAGGATGATCACCAGAGAAATAATTGTCACAACCCCGCTCTTCACATTCATTCTATCATCACGCCACAGCATTTTTTATCCCACGATACAGCAAGTATCCCATAACGCCGATACTGACCAGGATTATCGGTGGAAGCCGTCGCGATGGAGACCCTGTCGCGTGACCATGGTCCACAATGACGGGAGATCGGGAACGGATCTTGTTCCGTCGAACACCATCCGACACGATCAAGGATGGTAGGAATACCCCGGAATGCGTGTATACGTGGATCGGGTGTTGTTCTACGGATGCTGCACCATCCCCGAAATCCCACGCCCATGCTACCGGCCTCCCCCCGGACCAGTCTGAAAATTGTACTACATTTGGCGGATAGCCCGGAATCCCACCGACCGAGAACCTTGCTTCCAGGGGATCGGGACCCGTAGAATCGTTCAACATTATCGCGTCCCCACGTATATTGCGACTGCGACCGATACCAGGAGTGATCCGATGGACGCTGCTGTGCGGATGGTAGCCCACATCCCACGTTGCTCTACGCGGATGCCGTTCATGGTCGATTTGATATCGGCTATATCGTCCCATATCGCCTTTATATCCGATTGCAGTGTTGTAACCTGGTCACCATACCCTTCCGATACGTCTTTCACCCATCTGATATCGTTTGCTATGACGACCAGTTTCTCACGAGTATCACATAGTAGGTCGTAGATTTCACGGAGGGTGATATAGACGGCGGGGTTGGGTCTACTATCGCCACCCATCTCGCCCTCTACCCGCCCACTATTCCATAATCCTCACGATAGATTCTTCAAGCGCATCGTCCGGGTCCGCTCCATCGTCGAGAGCCGCGATAAACGCTGCAATTGCCGTTACCAGGGTCACACACTTCTCTCTGATCTCGTCCGACTCCTCGTCGGTGATGACGAGGTCTTCCAGGGATATCATGACAACATCCACGAACTCCCGGGTCGCCCGGTTAACCTCGACATATTTCTCCATGGCGCACGCCCGAGAACGGAAGAACCACGATGCCACGATCAGTGCAAGTATGATCAGGAACTCCACGAGGTCTATATACCCCATTATCGATTCCATGATGTGAGTATCGGTAACAGGTTATAAAAAGGTTGTGTAAGCCTCGACGCGCTCCGGACGCGCTACCGATACTCCGTTATCCGGTTATCCACCGCTATCCAGAGTTCGTTGCGCAACGTGGTATACTCCGCGTGGAGTGATACCAGCGATTCATCGTAGATGGTCCGATACCGGGAGAGTGTTATCCCTGCCATATGGAGCCGACATACACAATCTGCGTAAGCTGCTGTGACTTTCCGGATATCCCGGGTGGATATCGCCTCATCAAGGCGAGGTATCCCGATGTCCCGGACATACCTTACCAGCGTCACCGCTTCCCGGATCTGCTCCTCAGCGGACATCGTCATCCATGTCAGTAATCGCCGCCTTGACCGCCTCCCGATACTGCAGGGGGACTTGATGAATTGTTATCCGCCCACTTGCGACAGCGGCGATACACATCTCCACGAATGCATTCATTGTTGGGCCTCCAGCACCGAAACCCGGGCGCGTAGGTCATCTAGTTCCGCCATCAATATCGTGATAACGAATGCTGTGGTATCCAGATCCTCGTGAGATGCAAGATTGTTGATGTGCTCTGGGATGGATATGGTTCGCTCATCATATTCCCACCCGGAGAAATCTTCTTCCTCAACCCGTACAATGTCCGTGCGGACATATACCTCCGTTTTCCCCACTTCGAGATAGGGGACGGATTCCTGTGATCCTCTAACACGTTGCTGCTGCATGTTTAATCTCTGTATGGTAATACTCGTTCATATACGGTTCCAGCGGTGCGATGTATTGGGCAATGAGATCGCCGTTGTCGCACCACTTTATCCACCCCCGATAGGAGTTGATACTGCAATATTCCGAGTAGGTCAACCCCATTCCAGCTCTACACCGACCGAGAATATCCGTCATGGTCCGTTTCAACTGGAGTGCAGTGGATTTCCGCAGTAAGATCCGACCATCAAAGAACCGATACCCGACGAAATCGAGTCCCCTCGTCCTGGTTGGGAACACCTGCCGATCCGGCTTCACCCGGAGTTTCAAGTTCCGTGCCAGATACTCCCGGGAATCCCTATCAAGAGCGTGTAGTCGATCTTTTGATTCATCGAATATAACGATATCGTCCATATACCGGAAATAGTAGTGACATCCCTGCACCTCTTTGCACCAATGATCGAATGGTGAGAGGTATAGGTTCCCGCCCCATTGGGACAGGTAATTCCCAATTGGAACCCCGGGGTGCGAGCTATCGATAATCTCATCAAGCAGCCATAGGAGATCGGGATCCTTGAACAACCGCCGATACTGTTCCTTCAGGATATCGTGCTGGATGGATGGGTAATATTGCCGGATATCGAACTTAAGGCAATATTGTGTATCGGCTTTGTGATAGAGCGCATTGTTGACATCCGCCCACGCGAGATGTGGACCCCGCCCCGGTATCGCCGAATAGGTAGTACGAACCAGTGTCCGGGTCAGGTATGGTTCGATTACCTGCATGATTGCCCACTGGCAAATCCTATCGGGAAAATATGGGAGTTTGTACAGTATCCGTAATTTTCGGCTATCGCGCTTCGGGAAAATGATATATGCCGATGTGGAGTACGTGTAATTCAGGAGAGATTGTCGTAGTAAACCGAGGTAATACTCCGGGTTTGCATCGACCATCATGACCTCTTTATACCACCCCTTCCCCCGTCGGGCATTGCGGTGCGCGAGCCGGAGATTCTCCATGGAACAAATCTTCTGATAAAGGTTTCCGACACGTTTCATGTTTTAATACCTAAATGGTAATAAGTCGAGCCTTCGAACGCGGCCCACTGAGGCCATTGCGCCTACCAGCCCGGCTTCGACGCCTAAATCTTCCACCGAGGGGTGAGGACACGTTGATCATGAATTCGCATTTACCATTTTGGTGACCACCGATATTCGCATTCACATTCGCTGGGGAATTGTTGACATTCAAGTGGAACGCACCTGCATTGCCTGCATTCGACTGATTCCCGCTGCAGTTGCCGACGTACCTGGCGTGCAGATTCGAATAATCGGCGAAACGTGCCCTTTCCTGATGACCATGTACGCTACGCCATGTATCACCCCACCTTCCTATTCATTCATCATCTACCCCATTCTATATGTGCCTTTCTTTTATGTGCGTTAGGCGACCACCGACATTCGCATTCACAGGCGCCGGGGAATGGAGGACAATCAAGAGGAACGCACCCGCATCGCCTGCATACGACCGAGTCCCGCCGCAGCAGCCGACGCACCCGGCGCGCAGAGCCGAATAATCGCAGTAATACGTCGTTTCGGACCCACCCGTCGCTGCTGTCACGAACCCGGTTTCGTTGGTACCGTGGATGTCCTTGAAGTAACCATCCACATTCGAACCGAACCCGGTACCATACTCGCTGTAGTTGGCGGGTCGGGGGTCCAGATCTTTCCACGTACCATCGTCGTCATAGTATGGAACCGTGTCGAAATCATCGGTGGCAATCCACAGTTTCCGTGCGACTGGCGTATCCCGGGTAGACCAGAGACCGTCAACCCATATGGTAATGTTATCCCACGGAGACTCGATGCCACAGAACTTGGTCGGCTGGCCACCATCGGTCGATCCGTAGAACATCCCATCGGTGTTCCGCGCGCCAGTCTGTACGAACGACCCTGAATCAACGTTCCCCCGACCGAGAGCAACCTGGGAGTTGAGAGACTTGAAGAAGATCACATACAAGACCTGGAGCAGTGTCATCTGGTAGAAGAGGAACTGTTCATACCCCGGTCCGTTCTCGTGCGCGTACTCCCGGAACTTGTCCTTGGTCTGACTCCCGGTTGGAAGTTTCCCGGAGAGGGATCGGAGTTTATCATTGCCGTCCTTCCACCCGGAAAACGCACCCATATGGATGCAATCGCGTTCCACGTCGCCCCGGGTATGCGCGAGGCACACGAACCCTTCGTGGGGATACTGGGACATCCGAACGTATCGATGATCTCCGACCTTATCGAATTGCCAGTAAATCTTCGGAAATTCGACCATCACATCCCCATCGTTACCGGTCGTGATATCGGAGGGTTCCCCATCGATGGTCAGGTTATAGTCGTCCGGGTCCAGGTAGTAGTTTACCTCCCCGCTCTGGAACAGGCATGGCCGGATCCCGAGTTGTTCGAACGGGAGTTGCCAACTCCCCCAATTGAAATTCCCATCGTTCCCCCGCATGGGGACGAACCCGGCAGCGGCATCGGTATACTCTACGGCGGATTCGGGGTTATTGTTCGTGGTATCAATCCGGACACCGTAGATCCCTCGACCTGTCGCGAGGGCGTCAAGGGAGACCGCTACCCACCGATCTTCATCAGCGAGGTAGACCAGGTCAGCGGACCGACCGGGGGATCGTCCGTTCAGATCAACTTCCGATCCCTTGTACCAGACCTTCTTCTCCTCTTCCAGGAGAATCTGCCACCCCCCACCTTTCTCACACACTACCGATACCATCTGTCCATGGCGAGGTTGGTCCGGGAGGTGGACGGTTGTCGCTCCGCTCCCGGCGGTGATATACCGGGAGTTCGGTCGAGCGTGGACCGCCGCCCCGGTCACCACCGCCGTTCGCACGATCTGTTCATACGATGTGTCGGGAATCCTCTTCCCATCAAGGTACCCTGCCATACTCCATCACGCTCCCCTTACCACAATCCTGCCTCCGTAGGTCAGGTCGTCGTCGTTCTCGTAGGTCACTGACACCGAATCTCCGTCCATACAGGGGATGGGTCGGTCCGGGAGGTAACAGATATCCGTCACACCACCATCTTCGGACGGGTCCACCCGGAACAGAGCGACGTTATACTCGTTCCCTTCACCCGGGTTGAGCCATACCACAATATCTCCCGGCGTCGTCGGTTCTGCCGAAAGGTGGACGGTTACATACTCAAGCCGGAACGCCCCGGCGGGTGCCGGGGCGTAGACGACTTGCATTGGACCGTCCCCGGTATCGGTTACCTGATCCAGGACATCTCGGGCTATTGCTGCCTCGGTTGCCGTCCTCGTAGCTTCGGTTGCCGTTTTGATAGCTTCCAGATTCCCGCCACTCTCTTTCGCGAGAGTCCCGACCGCCATTTCAATCGTCGTGAGATCCTTCGTACTCGCACCGCGAATCCCGGATAAGAGAGTAGATTGTGTAATATCCAGTGCTGAGTTGATCGCCACGAGGTTCTCGTCGTCCGTGGCTACGGCGACCCGGAGGGTTCCACCGTCGGCATCCCCTTTGTCCAGGGTCGGTGCTGTGCCACCGACCTTAACCACATCCACACCGCCTATCTCGTTGGTTCCGGCGGGGATCGATGATTGGAGTGACGTCTTTATGGTGCCACCCAATGTAGTCACGATTGTATCCAGGTTCCCGCCACTCTCTTTGGCAAGAGTTGACGTTTTCGCATCAACCTGTGTAAGAATCGATTCGACATCACCTTTCATCTCCGCGAGATTCGCATCATCAGTTGCCACGGTAACGCGGATTGTCCCGGCACCGGCATTTCCGGTGCCGACATCGGGTGCCATGCCAGCCACTTTCGTGACATTCACACCACCGATATCATTTATTCCGGCTGGAATTGCCGTCTGGAGTGATGTCTTTACGGTGCCCTCAACAGCAGTCTTGATCGCTGACAAATTCACATCATCCGTCGCCACAGCAACCCGGAGGGTTCCGCCATCGGCATCTCCACTCCCAGTATCTACGTCTTCCCCGTCGATATGAGAAATGTCCATCGTATCCGGGACATCACCACCTATATCTACATGAATTGGGTTTGTAGATGTCCCAATCTCAGTTCCGTCACTATCGTAGATTGTGGCCTTGGTCTGGACCAGTCCGTCGTCAGTAATTGACCCGGACACCGTCCGCAGTTCCTCAACAATTGTCTTCAGTTTCTCAACAATACTCTTTACGCGGGGAGCCCCCCCGTTACTCATATCACCCATATTCTCTCACCCCAGTGTTGCAACCACGATCTTATCGCCGTGCTCATCTGCAACCGCGTGGACGAGGTCCGTGTTCGCGATGGCGAGTTCCTGCGACTGGCCAGGTTCGAGTGGTATGCCGGTTGTGTTCGACACGGAACTCCCGCCCACCCAGACAAGACCATTATTATCCCGATGTGCAATCACCGCACATCGTTTACACGTTTTCGACGGGAGTTGTGTTACACTCCCGATCGGGACCGATACCGTAGAAACCTCAAACTGTGTCGCGGGTGCCGACATCAGCGGAACCGATGACTGGGGTACCCAGTTCCCGGTCTCCCCGTCTTTCGAGTATACCCGGATCTGACCTTCCCGGATCGTCAGGATGGTCTCGACGGTGTTGACCACCTCCTGCATTGACAGAGGAGATCCTAAGTTAACCATGTCTATACCTCACAGTAAGACTATCCTGTAGCAATATATATAATGTGTGTGGGGAGGGTCCGCACTCAGGTGGTCTGGTGGTGGTACTGCTGGACCCGCCACAGGTAGAAGTTCAGCCGGGTTGCGTCCATCCCCGTAACCCGCACCCGCTTCTCGGCGGTAACGTAATCCACGTTGCTACACGCCACAATGCATGTTGCTTCCCCGGTTCGCGAATCGACGGCTGACATGATGGTATACGATCCGTCGTCCCCGGTAACGACTTCGGTATCCCCGACCGAGACGATCGCACCCTCTATCGGGGTCTGGATCCCGGCACTGTGGTCGAGAGCATCGTAAACGTGCCCGATAACGGTCCCCCGGACCAGTTCGATATCCCGTTCCCATCCACCTGCCTGGATGGTAAAATGGTAGAGTTCCGAATCCGCATACCCACTCGCCGTAACCCGAAGTGTGTAACTCCCTCCCGGGAGATAGACCTCATAGAACCCGTCAGTCACATACTCTCGCTCATGGGTCCGGTATGCGAAGATCTGGCCAGAGTACGTTTCGAGATCGTCCACGTCCAGGGTTCCGGGGTAGACCTCCACCAGCGCACCAATAACCGGTTCCCGGGTGAACTTGTTGATAACCTCCCCATACGCCCGACCATCGGCGTCCAGGCGGGTGCCGTGCGGTGGGAGGATTATCCGGAAGTCGATATACTGGTTCGACCCGTCATCCCGGTAGACGATATCTTCAACAAGCATCAACGCCCGGTTATCCACAATATCCCGATCCAGGACCTGGATAGATCCGCCGGACGAGTAGACGGTAGGACTCTCCGGCTCGAAGATCAGGACATCGTAGATCAGTTCGGATTCCAAACCCGTTACCCGCCACAACCCATTCTCTGCTGTGGTAGTCTCGGCCACAACCCGACCGGTTCGCCGGGCTTTGATCACTACCGTTGCACCTGATACCGCCTTCCCGGCATCACTGACCGCCACACCAGTCATACTTAACCGGGGTGGGGTAACACTGACGGCACTCACCCCAACCGTCTCGGAGAAGGCGATCCGTTTCACCACTCCGGTCTGCCGGGTGGATGCCGGACTGTGAACCCGGAGACCATCCGATAACCCAACCCCGAAGTATGGGCTCCACTTTGGTTTCCAGGGTACGTGGGTGGTGGGGGTATACGTGTTCCAATTTCCTCCCCAATTTGGTTGGTTGCCGGTAGTCCCGGGACTACCGGGGCTGCTGGGGCTGCTGGGACTGCTGGGACTACCGGAACTCGTCGTCTCCGGGACGACAACCCGGGAGAAGAGCGATAAGGTAAGTACTCCCGTCATGAGATGATGGAACCGGTACCGGAAACAGAAGCCATCGAAATCCCCTTTCGGTCCGGCGGCGTTCCAGGTGATGATCGTGTGGTCCGGGTTGACGTCAAGGGTCTCGGTTGCCGCTTCAAAGAACCCGATCCTGCCGAGGATGGGGGTATCAACGATATCAATGGTCCCGATGACAAACCGGTCGATGACGCTGAGATGCCCCGGGACGATGGGCGTGGCACCGGATGGTTCAATGGCGGTACCATACAGGTCCCCGAATACCACAATCCCGTCCACGATCCGATCTTCCCCATCAACCACATCCCCGTAGAGATACATCTTCAGGATATTCCCGCGTTCGTCGTATGGGCGTTCAATAAGCCCCCACGTGCTGACCGGATACATCATCGATGCCACATAGACATCCTCCGCGAGATCGACCTGTTGGATATCGACAGAGTATCCCGGTTTCATCGCGACGAGAACATATTTGCCTTCCGGGATATCTTCCATGTGGAAAAACCCGTAATCGTCAGTGGTTGTCAGGTATTCCGGTGCGTTGCCGGGGGGAATGATCTCTCGCGCTGGTTCCGGTGGATCCCCGGGCTCTGTCTCGCCGTCGATCACCTCTGATGATAGGGTTGACCCATCCCGGGAATGGACCAGTTCCAGTTCGTCGAACAGGTCCACCAGATCGACCAGCACCAGGTTGGAGTACCGTTTGATGAGATGGATGGTCGCTCCCGCACAGGGTAACTCGGATCCCGGCATCCACTGTGTCCCGGAGATCGAAAACACTCCGCCCGGTGGGATGTGTTTCGTCCGGAACTCGTCGGACAGGTGAAGCCTGTCCGAGAGGTATGCCGTGGATGGGAACTCTTCCGTGAGGGGGAGAGTATCCTCCAGGATGAGATGTTCTTTCAGGGTGCGCTCTTCAATCTCGTCGCTGAGGGGGAGATGGTCGGTGCACAGCAGCTGCTGTGCACCGTCGAGGAGGAGAGCATCGTCCAGGGGGAGGGTGTCGTCGAGATCGCAGTAGTAGGTCACACTCGGTGGGTTGCTGAGGATTGTTTCAACCCGAGTATACGTGAGCGCAGGTTGGGTAGATGGAGAGTCACAGTCCGTGGTGTGAGTTGTGGTGATCGCTGCCGTTGCGAGAGCAACGGCAGACGAGGATTGGATCTCCAGGGTGATGGTGATTTCAAGTGGAGCCTCGACCTCCTGGAAAAACTCACTGACAGTGGGTGGATCGGCGCTGTACGTTAGTACTTCGATCGAATCGCATTCTACCGCAACGCCACTGCCGTATCGTGGCCATAACCAGAAACCCACCTTCCCCGGCGGTGCAACCTCACTATCCGATGCCGAGAGGATAGATCTCCCATTATGATACCCCGATAACGCCTGGCCTATGCATGACACCCCCCACTGATGTGGCAGTGCAGTGTCCTCATCCGGACTACCTGGCCACGATGTGAGTACTGCGTAATCATAGGCTATCGAATTTAAACCACCACCCGGGGCAAGATACCCAATCATGCACCACGCATCACTGTCACGTGGTGTGTAGCAGTAGCCGTGTCCCGGTTCATCAGCCCACCGCCCAATGATCGCGGCGGTCCCGTCATCATAGTCTGCGACCCACATCCGGGCGGTTACAATGCAATTGTCGAATACCCCGTTCTTCGATACAATGGTTGAAACGGGCGATGGGGGCGACACCGATATCTGGATCTTGCCACCGGTGTACGAAATGGTGGGGGACCCGGCGACGACCTCCCATCGGTCCGTCGGCACTCCCACCGAGCCATCGTCAAAGAATGGGTATGTGGCGTAGCCATTACTTGTGGTTGTGGCACCGGCGTTTCCATACCACACTAGGATCTCGCCATCACCATCCGCATTCGGGATTCGCACTCTGAACCGAGCCTCAGTTTCCGTTGACCCTGCAACAAGATGGTACGGTAACGGGTTCTCATCGCCATCGGTAAACCGGACATCCCCGTAATCGGTGCGACACTTCCCCCCAACATAGACGTGCCAGATTCTCACTGGACCCGCGACAACGTCCTCGTTCTCATCAATGGTCCGGTGGATAACAATATCCTGCTGGTAATCGGCCTGATCGCACGCCGTATATGCAATCTTCTGGTAAGTCCGCCATCCCGGAAGTGTCATTCTTTATCCCTACAACTCCGTCCGCAATACCACGGTCACATTCACCCCACCACCCGCAGGGATCTCCATTGGGTCCACCACATCCCGGAGCAGAAGGACATTATACCCTGAATGACGGGCGACCACCCCGACCTCTCGGACGGTTATCGGGTCCGGTGACATGTTAACGAAACTCCGATGGAGCGCCAGCTCGGCTCCGGTATCATCGGTCTCCGTGGGCGTGAAAAACACATCACTGTGGTTGAGAGAGCCATCTACACCCCCATGTGGTATGGGGGCACCAAGCACGTTCTCGTCCCCGATAGTCGAATCGCCCGACGTTCCAACCAATATCCCATAATAGTCCACCCCGGCCACCGCATTGGCCGGGAACGTCCCGGCAAAGTTGATGCTTCGTGTAGTCCCATCGGTATCGGGGACCGATACCAGTGCACTACCATTGAAACTGCAAACGATAGCACGCAGATAGTTCTGGAGGAACGAATCACCCGTCCCCGAAATTGCCGTTTTGAACGTGTACGCGATATCCACGCCGCCCCCAACGGGAACGACAATCGCCTCGGGTAACACGTCCCGGAGAATAAGAATGTTCGAGCCCGACGAGAGCACAACGATGCCCATTTCAGAGATGGTGACCGGAGAGGTTGTTCGATTGATAAACGATCTCTTCGCAACCCGGGCTTTTATATAACCACCGTCAATATATGGCGCCTCCGGTGTAATAAGCGCCATACTATGCCAGAGTGTTGTTTTGGCTATCTTCCCATCGAGGGTATAATCATCAATGCCAACCGGGTCGGTACCGGTCCCCACCACGATATGGCGGGAATCAATATTGACCTCCGTATCACCAACGGTACAGGTGAAGCCATGGCACGATTTCGTAGCACCGGTGGTATCCTTAACGGATGCCGCAGTGTTCCGTAACCCCGCTTCAATGAGCAGTGTGAAATTCTTGACAAACGAATCACTTTCTCCGGCACGACGTGATGTTGTGATGCCGCTAGCGTTCCGGACAAGGATTTCGTATTCAGCACCAATCTGTACCATGTTACAACACCGTTCGTATCACGTAATCAATCTTCAGTTGTTGCCCCGGAGCAACCACGATTGGTGATTCAAGCACGTCACGGGCGTAGAGATGATGATCATATCTGTGGTTGAGAGATCCCTCATACCACGGCGCTCCAATTAGTCCAACTTCCCGTACAGTTACCTCACCATCGGAGTTGTTGGCAAACTCCCGGGCAAATGCCATGGACACCGACTGCTCATCGGGGGAGATCGCCCGATTTGTGAAGATGAGGGCGGATCGGTACAATTGCCCCGCGCCATTGCCGTGCTGTATCGTGGAAGCAAGGTCGCTCTGATCAACGGAGAATGGGGTGTCTCCTGACCCCACCACAATCCCCGCGCTACCCCCGACACCACTCTGGTGCCGAAAGCCGAACCCGCCATCAACAGAGTAGCCAGAGGTGATTGTAGAGCAATATGCGTACAATGCACATCGTGGCGATCCGGTAAGGTTGAGGCGCCCAAGGTTGATACCCGTGAACCCGGAATGAAGATCCCGCGTGAAATTCTGGATGAATGAGTGTGCTGGTTGGGTTTCCGCGAGAACAATGTGATTACCATCATATATGATAATTTCTACATCCGCAACGATGCAACCCATTTATATCGCACCCCCGTTAAACACCATCCGGTAATCCACTGCCATACTCTCTCCCGAATCAAGATCCACTGTGGGTATCACATCCCTCAAGATCATAAACGAAAAATCCACACCGTGGGTTCCTCGCACATATACCGCTATCGATGATATACCCTCAATTGCAGTCTCGCCCCCATTTAGAACCACTCTCGAAATCCCAATCGTCGAAACGTTCCCATTAAACTCCAATGGAGCAATGACATTTGCGGAATAAGAAAGTTCGTCGATCCCCACCAGATCACCAACATTATAATCTACAAGTGTCACCGGCGTATTGCTCCGACCAACGACAATCCCCCGATCCACATCCCCCGCTTTGCCATTCGCCCGCGCCCCCCCGGCGAATCTACTGGTACCATCACAATCATTCAATAACGAGATTTTGTTTGTCCCCGTCGTGGCTTTAAATGTGGTGGGCTCACGAGTAACCTCCCCGTTCCGAGTCCCATTCCGCGCCAGGTGCCACAGGTAATCCATGAACCCCTTCACGAAACATTGTGCCTCTCCACCGAACCTCCGTTTCTCGTTGCCGTCCTTATCATATACAACAATCTCATACTCCGCGCCGATGTTCGGGACACGTATCGAGCCGCCTGCAGGGCGGCTCGATACATCTGTATCCGTCACTCACATCACCCGGCGGTTATCCGCCACGTTGTCTGGAGATGGTCATCTGCGATGACATTCCGGGGGGAGAACACCTGCCGGGATAACATCTTCGGGGACGATGCGTGCGTTCCATCGCATAACCCGGCCTCCTGGATCGATGCCGATCCACTGAACGTGAACGTGTGTGAGAGCACTGCCCGATACCCTTCGGTATACGACGCACTGGCTTCGGCCTCGGTGTAGTAGGTATACAGATGGGTATCGGTTACCGCCGGAGCGTTCGTCCCCGTCCCGAGCTGGATATACTTGAACGGGTTGGTATGCATTCCGTTCAGGAGTTTCGCAGCGTATTCTCGCCCCACGTTGAGAATGAGGTTCGGAATCGTTTCCTGTGAGATGACCTGGCCATCACGAATATGGATCAGGTCAAACTCACCCCGCAGGTGCAGGGTCCCATGAAGGTCTGGTAATGTCGTGGTCATGTAAATCACATCCTGGAAAATCCAATATCCCACACAATCTCAAGGAAATCAGCCTGTAACATGAGCATCCGGGCAAATGTCCGGTGTGATAGCATTATGCAACTGTCTGAATTGTGTGGTCCGGTGAATAGGCCGGCTTCGGAGATCTCAACGGTCTCAACGTGGTCAAAGTCGAACGTGTAGGCAACCTGGGCGATCGCGGTGAACGGCACGTAGTCGGGGTCGCCTTTCTTCCCGCGTTCCTCCTGAATACGCATCCGGCGAGGCGCTTCATCATCTCCGCCCCCATCCCCGGGCACGTTAATCTTGGTACCGCTCTGGGAGAAATACTGGTATAACGCGGTATCTGTCACCTGGGGTGGGATCACAATCGTCGCGCTCGGATCGGTCGGATGTGGTCCGATTGCACCGGTCCCGATCTGGATATAGAATGCACCACGGGTCCGGTTTGGATCGTTTGGATCCTGGATCAGGAGTCGGGCGAAATGCTGCAACCCGCTGTTCACCACAATGTTCGGGAGGGTCTGTTCATCGATAACCTTCCCACCCCGGATATGCCGGAGCGTTAACTCGCCCGATATCCCAATAACCTCCGGGGCCAGGCCATCGCCGGCCTCGGGCTCACCGGGTCCAGCCATCTGTTCGTTGTCACTCATGGTTTTATCTGCTCCATTGTGAAGTCTATGTCATCTGATGTCGATCGGCCAATGGTAATATCCCAGGTCACATTTAAATAGATGGTATCGGTCCCAGGTGGGGGAGCCGCTACCCCATGCCCCCGGAGATACCGGACATGGTCCTGGACCCGGCGAACCGTATCAATGAATGTAGCCTGGTTCAGCATAACCGGATCGCTCTCCTCGGGTCCACTGAATATCCCGGCTTCGTCTACCGCAAGGTCAATCGGGATCGGGAACTGGGCCGAATACCGGACCGTTGATCCGGTGACCTGTCGGGCGGCCGCCCGTTCATCGTAGTACTGGAACAGGGTTGTTCTATCGGGCGTGATCTCGTTCAACCGGCCACCCGATCCCGTTCCCCCGGTCCCGATCTGGATGTGGGTGTAGGGCGTCCAGGTCAGTGGTGGGCCATCGTAGACGAACTCGTGGGTATCCACGAATATCCAGTGTGCAACCCGCCGCACCCCATCGATCATGAGCACATTCGGCTGGGTTATCACGCCGAACATCGCACCAGGATACCATAACGAGGTTGTGACCCAACCGCTCAGTCCTATATCACTGCTCACCATCGGCTGGTACACCTCCCGGTACCGTAGAGAGATATCGGCCACAGGCGGAAACACAATCCCTCCCCGGAAGCCGGCATCAGTTTTTCAACCGATACATAATCCGGCGCTTTCGCAGTAACAATAGCGTCATCCGAAGACACCGGAACCGAAAACGACCCATCCTCAGGAGAAACGCCAACCGTCTCAACGCCACACCCCACCGTCGCACCGGGGATCGGGCGATCTTCCCCGATAGAATACCGGATCCAGGCGTCATAGACGTGACCCGTGATGGTGTGTGGGGGCACCCCACATCACCGCCATATCCCGTTCACGACACATTCAAACGGTATTCTATCAACAACCGATGTCGCATCATCGTTGGGATACGGTTTCGGGTTGTTGTTATCGACCTGGAGTTCGATACTGATATCGACTCTGATGGGTCTCGGGAACACGTACGGATGCAATATCGTCCCGATAGCCGCCCGACCGGATATCGAATCTACCAGGATTCCGTCGATATACCATCGATATACCGCGTTATCGTGCTGACTGGTCCCGAGCGATGTGATCTGGAGTGACCGGGTATCCCGTTTATCGAACCGGAACAGGATGTGGCCGGTCGCGTTCGCCGGGACGGGGGCTGCCAGGGTGGATGCTCGCCGTTCGTAGAATAACCCGCTTGCCGGCATGCTGGCCCCGACCATATCCACACCATCGACTTTTATATCGACCATATTATGCTACCCCCAGGATGAATATCGTGGTATCCACTTCCGTGGTCACGATGACATCATGGATCGCCGCTGCCGGTGGAAGGTCACTCAATGTGACCACAGACCGGCCTTCGCCCATCGGGATCGGGACGCCAGTATCCGCGTTCAGCCAGACATCCACTTTCGCGCTGGTCTCGATACGGATCGTCCTGGCGGAAGGAGCTATCCTGATATGATGTCGTTGTGTCCCTGCCGGGATCCGGACTTCCAGAGGAGTGATAACCCCGAGCCAGGTATGTTGTTCCACCAGGGTTTGCAACAGTCCCGCAATAACCCGAACACATCCTTCCAGATCACAGGGGATATCGAGTTCCGATCCGTCTGACACGAACCGATAGAGCGATCCGTCGATGCACTGTTTGGTCCCGTCTCTAGTCACGTCCACCGCCACCCGCATACGCGATCACCGCACCAATCCCGAACGCCGCTGCAAACAGAGCAACTGCCTGACGGGATGAGATCAAGGATCCCGGGATCCTGCACGCGGTAGAATCTCTCTCGACAAGCACCCACGTTCCGCCAGTATCCGGTATGATCTGTGGTACGGTCATATTTCATCAGAAATCTCAACCAGTAACACAATCCTCCCCGCAGGGTCCTCGGCTACACTGGACCACTCAACCTTGAACATCTCGGTCCCGGTCCTGCTCTCCAGGAACACCTCGGGTCTGCCCTTATACGACCGGGCGAGGATCCCGCGCTCGTCCTTGAGCACCCATGCGGACACTTCTTCCCAGACAACCCCGTCGTGTGATACCAGCATGTTCGCGGTGAACTCTTCACCGGAAAGCGTGTATCCCCAGAGTTTTGCCGAACATCCGAGCGGGAGCCTGAACGTTTCCACTCCCTCATAGAAGTAGTTCGGGTCGGTCAGTTTGAACGTCCCGATGAACGCCCCGTTCCCGGATTCTTCCTCTCCGTCCTCAATGGACCCAGTAAGACGTAAAATTTGACGCATCTTGCCACCTCACAGCAGAACCTTATCATAGCATTCTTCAGCGATGATCCGCGAGTAATCTTCAACGGCAGACCCGGGTCGGGCTGCCGGATAGATCGGGAATCCATCGGTTCCATACGTTCTGAGGAGACCCTGGGCAATCGCGGCATCATACGTCGTGATCGGGAGATCGATCTGGTATGCTGCTTCCCGGCCACTCAGTATCTTATAGATGGTCTCCGGGTCAGACGGGATCCCGACAATATACTCCCCGTAAGTGAACTCACAGGTTGGCCGGAGTTCTGCGTTGGTCGTGTTCCCGAACTGATACGATACATCGATCTCCGGGAACGCCATGGAGGTGGTCTTACCATACCGCCACCCGAAATCCGTCCCGATACCGATCATTTTCTTGGTATGCTGGAATTTGGCCTGGTTTGTTGCGGTCGGCATATCTACCCCGACCCGAACGAACCCCGGTTGCACTGCCAGGTTCACATGGAATAACCGATCGTAGTAATCCTTATCGGTCTTCCACATATCCTGAAGATCCTCAGTCCCCGCAAGCGCGAACTTCACACCATCGGTCCCGGTATAGGATCTTCCCGGGAGACACCCGTCTGCGGATGCAATCGCCGGATTGCCGTCATAGGACCGGAATATGGTATGCGGGGTTGTCGGAAGTGCCCGGGTATACTTCTCGCCCTGCACGTTCTGCCGGGAGAGTACTTTGAACACCATTGCCTTATTATACCGGGTACTCTTTGTACGATCACCGAGACTCTTCCCGGTGTAGGTGACTGGATTGAACACCACAAGGTATCCACCAGGTTTCACCAGCCCATGTCTATCGATAACGTTGCTCATGTCACACCTACTGCAACGATGTGAGTATAGCACAACTGAATATTTATGTTTACCGCAGTGTCGGGCGCACCAAACTTACGATAACTTTATATCTAAAGAAATACACATGACACTCACATGGTAAACAACGAAGATGCACTCCTTATCGGTGCCGGTGCCATCGGGGGTATCGGTGCTCCGTATCTCATCCGGCGGTGCTACGACACCGATGACAACGGACAACTCCGGCAGTTCATACCGCATTTCGGGGCATTCGGGACCCCGTCCGCAATGTTCGGGATCGGGACTGGTGTCGTCGGTGCCGCCGTCGGACTCCTCGGAAATCGCATTGGCGTTCGTGATCGCCGTGCGAGGACAGTAGCGTTCACCTATGGTATCGCTGCGCTCGCGACCGGTGTTGCGAGTGCCTATGACCCCGCCGCAACGCCCATGGTCGCAGCCAGCAGAGCCCGTGTGGTCCAGGCATCTGCTGCCCCAACCGTCGTGCGGAGTACCCAGTATATACCGCCCCAGCAGCAGTACCGCCGTCTCCCGACATACTGATCGGGATGCCGACCCACCAACCACCTATTTTCCCCCGCTACGACTACCCCGGGAAATCATTCACCAGGGTGAATCCTATCCCGGGAGAGACTACTGTTGTCACGGAACCATACGGGGGGACCCGGTGGAATATATCGACTGTGGACGCCAACGCAGGCATCGTACACTCGATCCGGGAGCCGAATGACCCCCGGAGAGAATACCGACTGGAATTCGGGTGGATGGACGTCGACGAGTTCATTGCATATCAGATCGAGGAATTCGATACCAGAATCCGTAGCGATAGGTTCACGGATCGGGTTGTTCTCCTACACACCCTGGCCGATTGCAATTACACCTGTGTCAACCCGGACCGACTCGTTATGGATTATGGGTGGCGATCGTTCTGGCGCGGGATGGATGTCGAGCACGTGCGACATCTCGCCGAATGTATGATCCGGGGAGATGTGTTCGACTCTATGTTCGTCGTCTACAACCGGTGCGGCAATCTCGACCAACAGGAAGGTCGGCACCGCGCACTCGCGGCAAAAATGGTTGGGGTTAAGGTTCTCCCAATCTGGATCGCGCGGGAACGATAGTACCGCCCCATGCCACCACATCATAGAGAGCCCCGTATTCCGGGAACCTCTCTCGGGCATCAGTAGTGATAAGGTCCGCGCCAAACGGACTCGTATTGAAGAGAGCACCACACGTGTCACATAGGTATGTTTCCATGCTATTCGTGGAATACCCGCTCTTCCCGCCACACACCGGACATTTACCACTCCCACCATCCCCATCGTCCTCATCGTTACCCGTCAAATGCAATCCCCGGTCGAGGAACTCGTCGAACGGTATACCGGTCTTATCTTCCACGTGCTCCGCTATCCTCTCGATCAACCATTTTCCCACCCCCATCCCAATCACCATATCCTCAACGTTTTCTGTCCTTCCCAATCAGCCTGATACTTCGCCTTCGCGGTCCGGCACGCAATTCGATCTTTCGCCTGCTTCGCCGTTTCCCATCCCGGTTCAGATTTCATCGGTTTCCTCGCCATACTATCAATACGTTACGGGTTTCCGGTGTGGTGGCACCACCCTTGAGAACTGTTCAAAATTCGATACAAAGTACTGGAGACATTCCGCCTGGTCCGAGAAATGTTCGGCAGCGATCCCCCTGAACCTGGCAACGTCTTTCGGGTGCCCCCACATCGCCAGGAGTTTCTTCCCGTTCCGTGTCCGGACCATTCCATTGTGCATTACTGTTCTACCCGTATAACAAGTATAAGGAACCATTATATAAAAGCCTTGTGAATAGGAAGGATGGTGATAACACCAAATGGCTATAACACGACCAATTGAAACAGGAACGACCTTCCGGACGATTGTCTATACCGGGCGGAAGGGTGAGGCACCGTATACCGATCTCTCCGAAGGCGAGATCGCTGCGATCAACATCTGCCTCGATACCGGGTTTGAACATCTCGGTATGGTGAGCCCGAAACTCACCAGCATCTACCAGGCTCAGCGAGCCGATATCCTCACCTGGGCCGGTTTCGCAAAGGCCGCGATGGATAACAAGGTCATCGGCTACCCGTCTCGCCCCGGCGGAATCGGTGTATGCTGGCTCAACCCGTGGAGCATCCATCCCAACACTGAGATCCTCGATATGAGCGAAGTGATCGGATGGAAGGAAGACAGCTACGAGCTCAAGGAACTCAAGGAAGGTACCATCCACTACCTGTTCGGTTCCTATGCCGGCGATGAAACGTGCGGAGAATACTACAAGTCGTATGACCAGCAGCCCCGGCGGGCAATGTCCATCGTCATGAAGGACGGTCTCGTCGAGATCGGGACGACCCCGAGCTTCTCACTGCACCAGATCATCTCGGAGTCCGATACCCAGTATGGCGTCGTCAACGAAAGCCCGCTGAACATGCTCCCGGTTGAGCAGGGTCTCGGTGTGTATCTCCACAAGACCATCGGCATGGTTCCGCTCTGGTCCGACCTCGGTATCAAATGGTCCATTCTCCCGATCCGGGATGGAACGCCGGTCGTCGTACCCATCGGCGTGACGTTCTATGAGCATGGATACTTCAGCGGTCTCGATTCCCGGGGAACACAGCCAACGCCGTAGGTGATGAGGCATGGCTGATCCAGCAGAAGTCACCATCATGGATCTCGGGTTCACGTCAAACGGGAAACGGCTCTACCACGTGAATGTCAAGTCCGATGAATCCAGTGCGGAAGCAACTGAGACTATTCACGTCCCGTGTATGCAGATCCTCGCGATCGTACCATCTATGGATGGTAGCGCCACCGTAGAGTTCAGCGGGAGTGACCTCGAACTCGGCACCATCGGGGCCGGCGAAACGCACAACATTCTTGTCATCGCCGCGTAAGCGGCGATGACATCAACCCTTTTCCGAATAGCCGGTACATGGTAGCCCCGACAGCAACGCCGGCAGCAACCCACACCACGCCAGGGATTCTGGATGCAACGTCGGACGGGGTTGCTGATAGGTTGAATCCGGGAGCGAACACATCATCGGTCACCGGGAAGTCTATCCCGATCATGGTAGCCACGTTCTGGATCTTGTTCGCTATCGCGTAGTACACCCCATCGGCCTTCGCGGACGCGATGACGAGCCCTACCGCCCGATTCTGGTCATCGAGGAGAAGTGACCCGGAATCTCCACCATCAACCCGCAGACATGCGAGGATCTGGTCCGTGAACAGGATTTGACCTGTCGAGGGATACTGGACCTTCGTCGTAAAATCAACATCGATAACCGATCCGCTGGTGTGACCCGTGGTCCGACCATATTTGTGCACAATCTCTCCCCCGGTTACCGATGCCATGCCCTGCACGGCTATCCCGTGTAGCGACCCATCTTCCACCACTCCGCCCACCACATTTGGAATCAGGATTCCATCCTCCGTTGGAACGGCGATTGCACAGTCTACCAGATTCTCGCCATCGGCGTCCAGGGGGATCCATCGCTCCAGGGTCGCGAACCCATCCAGTATGGTCCCGGCATCGTAGAGTGATGGTTGTATTATTGCGTCCCCGACCTCAGCACCGCTATGATCGGTTGCTTCCCGGGCGAATACATGGTTGTTCGAAAGTGCCACCAACCCACCGGTATTCACATCTATTACCACGGCACCAAGGGTGCCCGCCGTCACAAGAGTGTGCCCCGCACTGATCCCACCATACACCGGTCGCCATTTCATGCGTCGATACGGGATCGGAACCCCTACCCCGGGATTCAGGGTTGCGGTGAATACCCCGGTCTCAATGACGTCCACCGGATACCCGGACAGGTATTCCGGGATCTTCCGGTCAACCGCAGGGGTATACCGGTCAACGTATACCCGGATCGCCTGACCGGGCCAATCTATCCCGGTCCCGACAACCTCCGATATCCCGAATAGTGCGGCGTCAATCGACCGTTTGACATCCAGTATGACGACCATTGGTATCAGTATGTTCGCTTGACCGACAGGTTCGGGGATAGAGGTATCGTAATAACCTCATCCCGCGTGATATCCATCTCGGTGGCAAACATGATATAAAACCGATGTGTTGCCGTCACCACATACCTGCCAACTGCCACATTATCAATCTGGAATTCTCCATTCCCATTCGCCAACCCAAACCGGACGGACCTACCCTGGCCATCCAGAGGCCGGAGAACTACCGTCGCGTTCCATACCCGTTCACCCAGACTCCCGGTAACGATGCCACGTATTGATGCCATATCAGCCTACTCCCATGCCCAGGCTTCTTTATCCCCGAGCAGATATATTGCCAGCGCCCCGACCGCAATGGATCCGACGAACGCGATTGCCTCAACCGGGATACCATGACTCCTGCCACCCGGCCCAATACCACCCGATCCGTTGCCAGTGTCAACGTATCTATTCGATACGTTGACGGATGGCGCGCACGTGGTGTGGCCTAGATACACTCCATTCGCATCAACTATGCGAGCACAAACCCGGTACGTTGCACCGAGTTCTTCACATAGCAGATCGTATTCAAACGGCACACTCTCGTCGGGGAGTATCATGGCACTCATCTGGCGCAACGATCGATTTGTAACAGAATTCCAGAAGTCAACATACACTATCCGCTGCTCCCACGTTCCATTTGCAACGAGTGCTGTGTATCGAACAACCTCCCCACCATCAACGTTGGTTCTATCCACATTGCACGAATCTATGGTAACGTATCCAGAGTCAGTACTGACCACGAGCGAACTATCACACATCGAATCGTTTCCAGCCACCATCCCAATTTCATCAAGCATCCTTGTCACGTTGACACATATTGTGTAGGTGCTCCCGGGTGGTGCGTTCGCATACATGGAAAGGTTGAATATTGTTGACTCTCCAGGACCAACAACGCGCGACTGTGTATTGAGAGCCCTATGTTGACCACCGGACGTGAATTCGGTGAATTCAACCACCATCGTGCCTGCCACCCCCCCGGCATTTTTCACATGTAGAATGTAGGTAACTTCCATGCCCTGACACACCTCACTGCGATTGGGGTAGAAGCTAAAAATCTCAACCATGATAGTGTAACTCGCGTGGCAACATTTAAATCTTTCCGGCACCAGTAACAACTATTATGCGCGTCGTAGCGGTAACACGAGCCCCGGGACAAAAAAATGATGCCTGCCCGAATGAGAGGGTCATCCTCAAAATCGGGGTCCAGCCAGAATATATCAATCTTGGTGGCTATGAAATCCAGGTATTCGGGACCGATCAGCCGTATGGTCCATTCTGGAATCGCATTACCACGGTATCAGGGTGGGCAAATCCACTCGGCGGAATATTCTACGTCGAGGTCCCGGTAAACCTTCCCACAACCCATTCGGGCACCTACTTGTTTGGCGCAAAGGAAACCACTGAACCGATACCAAACATCCCGGACTACACGTGTTCGTTTGCCTACCCATATGGGGAACTTAACACCGCCGGCGCATCCCCACGATCCGGTAACGCGCCCCTCACGGTACAGTTCTCGTGTAGCGGGAACCCTGAGATAACCAGCATCATATGGGACTTCGGCGATGGAACGAGCGAACGGGGCGGAACATCCATTTCCCACACATATGTACGTCGTGGGGTGTATGATGTTGAAGCGTGCCCCGTTGACCGGTGCGGGAATTACCAGAGCAGTATTCGGAAATATGTTGGACGGATAACAGTTTACGACACCCGGTGTTACGACCCCGATGGAAACGATGGCGACTTCAGTTGTAGCGGAACCACAAGGATTCGATGTAACAGTGGAACGTGGGAGGTCTATGAAAGAAACTCTACCCACTGTGGCTACGTCTCACCGGGTCCCGGCGAACCCGAGCCACCCGTTACCAGGGATTGTACCAACCCGCCCGGAGAGCATGGTGAACTCGCTTGCGATGGGAGGAATCTCATCCAATGCTCAGACGGCACCTGGATTCTAAAAAAGCAAAACTCTCCCCAATGTCCCGATTCCGGGTCCCCCATCCCCCCACCAGGGCTCGGGTGTAGTAATCCCACTGGCGTTCTCGGGGATACATACTGTAGAGGCACGACGCTAATGCGATGCAATGGTACCGAATGGTTGGTTCAGGATTATAACTCGGCCCAATGCCGACCACCAACATCAACGGATTCCAGCAACACGCTTCTACTTGTGGGAGTAGGAGTTGCTGCAGCGCTTGGAATAGGGTATATAGCCATGAAAATACCAAGGAGATGACAACATGGAAGTTACACGAGTATCAGTGTCCCCAAATCGGGGATGCCCCGGCGATATGATTGATATATCGGTCACGGTATCGTATGGATGGTTTGAATCCGGGACAGTGAACGTCTATGGTAGAGATGGCTCCGGTCCCTGGTTCTATGTATGCCAGATACCGGGTGTTGGTGGCAATGTTGGCGGTGAGGTAACAGTATCGGCACGCGCATCGCTTCCCGGGCGCTCGACAGAAGCCTACTGGTTCGGCGCAAAGGCAAGCACCGAGCCAAATCCAACATCACCAACCAAAATGGCATCCGTCGTGCGCCCGGTCCAGGATAATGGGACAGCCGGTGCATCACCCCTGTCAGGGAGCGCACCGCTCACAGTCACGCTCGGTATCACGGGGTTCTTCAACGCATCTGACATCAAATGGTCATTTGGAGACGGATCAACTGGTCGCGGGAGAACCGTGACACACACCTACTACACCGCCGGGAGATACGTTCCGATAGCAACCCCCATCGATAGGTGCGGGGACGAATACTACTCCCAGTATACCGCAGGCCCGATAATCGTTGGGGAACCCCGGTGCAAAAATCCCGATGGTGGTCCCGGGGAGTTCAGTTGTAAAGGGACAACCCGGGTACGATGTACTGACGGGCAATGGCTAATATATAAGGAGAATTCCCCGGAATGCGGATACGTTCCACCGCCGAAAAGATGTACAGATCCGCCCGGGGCGCATGGCAGTTACGATTGCGATGGAACGACCAGGATAAAATGTAACGATGGGCGATGGGAGACCTACGAGAGAAACTCCAAAGAGTGTGGCTACGTTGCACCGCCCCCACCACCCCCGGTATACGCCGATTGCGAAGACTCGACCGGTATTGTAAAGCACGGAGAATTCAGTTGCCAAGGTACCACGAAGGTTCGATGTAATGATGGATATTGGGTAACGGTAGAACACAACTCCGAATACTGTAAAGAAAATGAACCCCCATCACCAACGCACCGGGATTGCTCGAATCCACGAGCAGCGCATGGAGAAACCCGATGTGATGTGTTTAAACTCTACAAGTGTGACGACGGTACGTGGAAATTCATCGAGGACAACTCCGAGGAATGTGATTACGTGCCCCCGGTAAAAGGATGTGAGGACCCACCGGGTGCCGATGGATCTACTCGGTGCATCGAGACCACCCGATACAAATGCAAAAATCAGAAGTGGGTAGTAGACCTACCGAACGCACCAGAATGTGCAATTCCCGGTGGGTGCACCAACCCCACGGGAACCGCCGGACAATACCGGTGCGATGACACTACGCAACTCCGGTGTACTGGCGGGGAATGGGTAGTAGTAGAACACAATTCCGCGTACTGCCAGGAAGACTCGCCGTCACCGCCCCCGGGAGCCGGGTGCACCAGTCCGGCTGGCGGCACGGGAGACTTCTATTGCCGGGAAGACAGAGCACTTATGCGATGCAATGGTACCGAGTGGTTGGTGCAGGAGTACAACTCCAAGCAATGCCCACGACCCGGTGCCGATCCCGGTCAGGGGCAGAGTCCGTGGCCATTCCCGATAGACGACGATAAGTATTACCTGTATATCGGGCTCGGTATCGTC
>Ga0265294_10001497_pt1 | contig 31392 bp, 30 predicted proteins | sample MunlanPumphouse3_FD_192504 | JGI IMG/M metagenome (GOLD analysis project Ga0265294, IMG submission 192504) | Groundwater microbial communities from a municipal landfill in Southern Ontario, Canada - Pumphouse #3 | ecosystem: Environmental > Aquatic > Deep subsurface > Groundwater | place...
CTTCTCCACAAACGAAGAACGCTAATTGCATTACTATTTGCTCCAGAAACCATCATATCATAAGGAACTGCTTCAATTTCTTGGTAGTTTCTATAATCATAGCCTATTTTCCCATTGCTGTTTTTTTCTTCGATAGTTCCATTAAATTTAACAGTAACCGTTTTATCTTCACGCATTGCCAACCAAACATCACCACCTGGTAACCATACATCAGGCAATTCTGTCTGCCAACCATCAACTATTTTTTGTTTGAACAATCCATACTCATATCGTAAAGAAAAGCCCATTGCGGGATAATCTTGACTGGCAAGAGCATCTAAATAACAAGCACCAAGTCGTCCTAAGCCACCATTTCCCAATCCAGCATCTGGTTCTTTTTCATATAAATCTTCTAAAGTATATCCATAGCGCTTAATGGCTTCCTTAAATTCTTCTATCAATCCAAGGTTGTAAATATTATTTTTTAACGACCTACCCATTAAAAATTCCATTGAAAGATAATAAACTCTTTTTCCCTTTGCTTCCTTTACTTTACCGTTAAAAACCTTACGTTTGCGACGCAAAATATTATTAACGACAGTAGCTGATGCCTTATATAATTGATCAAGGCTAGCATCACTTGCTTGGACTCCAAAAAGCATAGTTAGAGCTTCTTCCACTGAATCCTTAATTGATAAATTTCTCATGTACTCTGTCATATCGTTACTCTCCTAGTTCTAATACATTATTTTTTGCTGATGTTTTGATACATCTCGATATATTCCTTAGCCGATTTATCCCAAGTAAAGTCAACCAACATCACTTTTTGAGCCAACTTCACAAACGCTTCTTGATTTTGGAATAAATTAACTGCTTCTTTTATTTTTTCTAACATGTTATATGAATCGTAATCTTTGAACACAAAGCCATTTCCATCATTACTATAATCTCGAATGGTATCAAATAATCCTCCAGTTGCACGGACAATTGGAATCGTTCCATAGCGACTAGCTATCATTTGACTTAAACCACATGGTTCCATTTTTGATGGCATCAAAAATAAATCTGAACCTGCATAAATTCGTTTTGATAATTGATTATTGAATGTTATTAATGTTGAAACGCGTCCTGGATACCAGCTAGCAAACTCTCTAAATTTATCTTCATAGTATTTTTCACCAGTACCAAGTAAAATAAATTGAATATTTTCTTGCATAATATCTTGAAAACGGTCAAGGATTAAATCCATTCCTTTATGCTGTACCAAACGGCTAACAACACTAATCAAACATACTTTTTCATTGACTTCTAATCCCAAAGCTTTTTGTAACTCTTTCTTGTTTTCTAATTTTTCAGAAAAATGATCAACATCAAAATTATATTTTAGTGCTTTATCGGTCAGAGGATTATAAAATTCAGTATCTATTCCATTGATAATTCCAATTAATTTTTGATTGTTGGTGCGAATAATATGCTCAAGCCCACAAGCATATGCGGTTGTTGAAATTTCCTTTGCATATCTTGGGCTCACCGTAGTGATCACATCACTACAAACAATCGCCCCTTTCATCAAGTTAATTAAGCCATTGTATTCTAATATTCCTGTATATAATTCGTCAATACCAACAACATTTTCCAAGAAAAATTTATCATAGATCCCTTGATATTCAATATTATGAATCGTAAATATTGATTTGATATCCATTAAATATCCTTGTTTTTTATACAATATATCTAAATATACATTAACCAAGGCAGTATGCCAATCATTTGTATGAATGAAATCTGGATAAAATTTCATGATCTCCATTGCTGTAAAAACAGCCTTTGAAAAATAAGCAAATCGCTCTCCATCATCATAATATCCGTATAACTGATCGCGGTCAAAATAATACTTATTGTCAATAAAGTAATATTCTACATCATCTTTTTTTATTGTGTAAACGCCACAATAAACACTTCTCCAAGCCAACACAACCGTTGTTGATCCAACTAGTGATAACTCACTTGAATAATTTTCATGAATAGTCTTATAAAGAGGCATTAATACTTTTACTTTATAGTTTTTATTTGCTGTCATAATTGCCTTAGGTAAACTACCCGCAACTTCAGCTAATCCTCCAGTTACCGCAAATCCTTTGCATTCGGATGTTACATACAAAATCTTTTTTTGGGCCATGTTATAAAATTCCTCCTTTTTTAACATATATCGGATATTCTGCACTTCCAATCAATTCTTTCTTTGTTTCTATAATTACATTTTTATCTGTAATCACATATTCAAGTTGTTTTCCTTCAGAAATGATGGTATCTTGCATCAAAATTGAATCTTTTATAATTGCGCCTTTTCCAACCCTCGCGCCTCGAAAAATAACCGAGTTATAAACTTCTCCCTCGATCATACAGCCATCAGCAATTAAAGAGTTAACTACTTTTGAATTTTCACTGTATCTTGTTGGGGCGGAATCTCTAACTTTCGTATATATGGAACGACCTGGTTGATAGAACAGCTCATCTCGAATTTCTTTCCTTAATAAATTTTTATTTACATTGTAATACGATTGAATACTGGATATATTTCCAAAATAACCATTAAATTTATACCCATAAATCCTTAAATTATTTAGATTTTTGCTTAAAATGTCGCGGTTAAAGCTGCGATAATTTGTAACAATTGCTTCCTCAACCAACTTTTCTAGTAATTCTTTCTTCATGACCCAAATATCCATCGAAATGTTAGCATTGCCTGAAAAAATTGGTAAAACTTGCATCCCGACAACACGTTCATTTTCATCCAAAGCAAAGCGATTAATTGGCATATAATCATCGCTACAAACCAAACACTCATGATAAACACAGGTTATATCTGCTTCTTTATCATGATGATACTTTAAGATGTCTTTAAAATCAATGTTACAAACATGATAGCAATCAGATAAAATGACATACTCTGCTTTTGAATATTTAATAAAGCTAATAATTCCCTTAACAGCCTCTAAACGTGTATTATAAACCGAATTGCTAACTCCATATGGTGGTAAGATAACAAGTCCTCCACGTTTACGAGCCAAATCCCACTCTTTACCACTGCCGATATGATCCATTAGTGATTGATAATTGCTTTTTGTTATAATTCCAATATTAGATATTCCCGCATTTACCATACACGATAACGTAAAATCAATTAAGCGATACCTTCCACCAATTGGCGTGGAAGCTATGGTTCTATTTTGTGTGATTTCAAATACTTCTTTACTATGAATGTTGGAAAAGATTAATCCTAGTACTGACATAGCCTACTTCCTCACATCTTTCTCAATCATTTGGCCAGCTATAACCTGGCAATGTTCATCAATGGTGACTTCGCTTCCCAAAACAGTAATTTTATTGATTTGTTGACGATCAGCACCAATCTTTGCTTGCTTTTTAATAACCACATTTTCTGCAATGATACTATATTCCACAACTGCTCCATCTTCAACAACCACATTATCGAAGAGAATACTATCGATTACCTTTGCATTTTTACCGATTCTAACATTTTCTGACAATAATGAGTTTTTAACATGACCTTCAATATAGCAACCTACAGTTAATAGTGAATTTTCTATTTTACTTCCCTCACAAATAAATTGTGGTGGATACGCTTCATTGCGTGAATATATTTTCCACGATTTATCGAAAATATTAAACTGTGGTTCTTCTCCTAACAAATCCATATTTGCTTCCCACAAACTGTCAATGGTTCCAACGTCTTTCCAATATCCAGAAAAAGGATAAGCATACATTAATTTTCCATCGTTTAGCATATTAGGAATAATGTTTTTCCCAAAGTCATTTTGGGAATGAGAATCTTCCGCATCTGCTTCCAAGTATTGATATAATAGCTCAGCATTGAAGATATAGATTCCCATCGAAGCTTTTGTGCTCTTTGGTTTTACTGGTTTTTCTTCAAATTCTTGAATACGCATACTGCTATCTGTATTCATAATTCCAAAGCGACTTGCTTCTTGAAGCGAAACATCAATGACAGCAATCGTCGCTTCCGCATTTTTTTCTTTGTGGAAATTAAGCATTTTACTATAATCCATTTTATAAATGTGATCTCCTGATAAAATGATAATATATTCAGGATTATATCGCTTCATAAAAACAATATTTTGATAAATAGCATTTGCTGTTCCCTTATACCAATCAGTTTTATTCTTTCCTTGATAAGGGGGAAGAATATGAACACCACCAAACGTTCTATCTAAATCCCAAGGTTGACCATTACCAATATAATCATTTAGTAATAATGGTTGATATTGAGTTAAAACTCCAACAGTATCAATATTAGAATTAATACAATTTGAGAGTGGAAAATCAATAATTCGATACTTTGCTCCATAACTAACTGCTGGTTTGGCAATTTTATTTGTTAGAGCATACAAACGACTTCCCTGACCACCTGCTAAAAGCATTGCGACACATTCTTTTTTGTTAAGCATAATTAGACTAAATCCTTTCTAAGATTACAATAGATAATTTTGGTATTTTAATAACAATTGAGTGCTTTTTATTATTTGCATCGATGTTTTCACTAGTAACAATGTCATTTTTCACATCATAACCACCAAATTCTTGCCAGTCGCTATTGATGATTTCTTTGTAACGACCTTTTCTTACACCGACACGATAATAATCTAATGTTCTTCCTGAAAAATTTATAGCGACAATTAATTCATTTCCTTTGTGATTCATACGTTGATAAATATAACAGTTGTTATCTTTATCATCAGCATTAATCCACTGAAAGCCATCCCAAGAATCTTCTATTTCCCAAAGACAACTCTTTTTTAAATATATCTTATTTAGTTTTGCTACGTAATCTTGCATTTTTTGATGCATTGGATAAGCAAGCAATAACCAATCTAATTCTTTTTTATAATCCCATTCAATAAATTGTCCGAATTCACAGCCCATGAATAATAATTTTTTTCCTGGATGTGTCATCATATAGCCAAGATAGGCACGAGCATTGGCAAATTTTTCTTCATAATTGCCAGGCATTTTATTTAATAATGATTTTTTACCATGAACAACTTCATCATGAGAAATTGGTAAAATGAAATTCTCACTAAACGCATAAAACATGGAGAATGTCATGCGGTTGTGGTTGTATCCACGAAACAAAGGGTCTGTTTCCATATACTTTAGAGTATCATTCATCCATCCCATATTCCACTTGTAATTAAATCCCAAGCCTCCCATGTAAACCGGCTTGGACACATTAGCAAAATCAGTTGATTCTTCCGCAATCATCATTACATTAGGAAAATGATGAAAAATACTTGTATTTAAATCTTGGAGGAAGCAAATGGCCTCTAAGTTATGATCTCCTCCATAGATATTTGGTTTCCATTGTTCTCGATCATAATTTAAGTATATCATGGCAGCGACTGCATCCACTCTAAGCCCATCTATATGATATTTATCAAAGAAAAACTTAGCACTAGAAATTAGAAATGATTTCACTTCTGGCTTTTGAAAATTAAATATTCTCGTTCCCCAAGAACGATGTTCTTGACGTGTTGGTTCTGGGTCTTCATATAAGACTTCACCATCAAATTCGTATAAGCCAAATTCGTCTTTAGGAAAATGAGCAGGAACCCAATCTAGAATAATACCGATGTTGTTTTGATGAGCTTTGTTAACAAAATACATAAAATCTGCAGGAGTCCCATAACGAGAAGTTACACTAAAGTACCCTGTAACTTGGTATCCCCATGAACCATCAAAAGGAAACTCTGTCAATGGCATGATTTCAATATGGGTAAATCCCATCTTTTTCACATAAGGAATTAATTTATCAGCCAAACGGCGATAATTATAAACATTTCCATCTTTATAACGTATCCACGAACCAAGATTTACTTCATAAATATTAACTGGTTTATTGAAGGTAGCTGTTTGACTTCTTTGCTCTAGCCACTCTTCATCAGACCATATAAAATCGTCAAGATGATAAATCTTTGATGAGGTTTCCCCATTGGTTTGATTATGATATGCGTATGGATCTTGTTTTAGGAATGTTCTTCCTTTATTGGTTAAGGAATATTTATAATTTTCATACATTCCAACTCCACCAATGACTAACTCCCATACACCCGCTGATGTAATTTTTTTCATTTGATTAGCATTGGAATTCCAGCCATTAAAATCACCAACAATCCCGACTTTTTCAGCATGGGGTGCATAAACACGAAAAACAACACTTTTTGTTTGGCTATCATAGTGAGAGCCAAAATATTCATAAGCATCACTAGTAAATCTAGTATGAAACGCATTAATCATGTTCTTATCCATAAACTACCTCATTATATATTATACAATAAAACTACTTTTGATTCAATCATTAAGACTGTTTCACGTAAATGTGAAAAGGTTTTCAAGTTATTTCAATTCACAAACAGCAAAAAAGAAAGAGATGACTCTCCTCCTCTTAATTGATTTTTGCCCCAAATGGGAAAAATGATAATTGTGCCAATTTAAAACATTGCTTACCAAAAGGGATTCCGATGATTGTGATGCAAAAAATCAGTCCTACAATCAAATAACCAACAGCGATTTCCCAGCCAAAAATAAGTAGCCATAAAATATTGCCAATTGGATGAATACTAAAATCAGTATTTATTTCTCTCCCAAAAGGCCAAAGTGTAAATCCTGCAATCTTAAAACACTGAATTGCAAAGGGGATGCCAATAATTGTAATACATAAGAATAATCCTGCAATTGCCCAATAAATGCTGCTAAACAACCCAACTAAAATAAACCATATTATATTACCTATTGTTTTCATCATTTCTCCCTAATCTGCAATATATATTTTTAAAATCTCACCAATATAAAAACGATGATAATCCCCATGAGAATAATAACGTTCAATCCCAAATGTTTGCATTTTTCTTTCATCCATTTGTTGATCATATATTTTTTTACACACAATTGTCATCCTTGCTTCTTCAAAGCTGACTGTTTGGTCAAGTTCAATCGGATGAAAATTCACAAACTTTACCTTATCCGTCTCGCGACCACTATGAGTTCCTAAATGTGATAAACTGCTACGATAACGAGAATCATAAAAACTAATCGTAAAGACATCATTCTCTTCGATGAATTCATAGGTATATCGGCTAGGACGAACATAACAAGTTACAACATCTTTGCCCCAAATAATGCCAGCCGTTAACCAACCAATCGTCATGGTATTATATTTTTCCATCGTTCCAGCTGTTAACAATGCCCACTGGCTCTTCATGACTTCAAAAAGATTATCTTGATATTCTTTTGTTGTGATTTCACGCATATTCTTTATACATCGTAGAAACAACTATTACCAATAAATTCACGTAATAGTGAATTACATGGAACATAGCGATCATCGATATCCTTTATATATTTTAAAAATTTAACTAAGTGATTTGCTGAAATAAAGTATTCATCATTGCGATCAATCGCGGCTAAAGCAGGAAGGGCATATTTTTTCATCACTGCTAACTCGTAAGTAAGTTCTGAATTGAATATGTAATCAGCTTGCTCTTGATATGGATAAATCCATTTAAATTCTCCTCTTCTAACAGAAGGCCACATTGCAAATGTATCTGCTGGATGAGTTTTACGATATTTTGAATCTCTTACAATACGGCGCAACAAACGAATTTCTGTAGCTGGTATTGGATTATGATCATCTATTTTTATTTGTGATAATGGGCTAATATAGATTTTGAACTTTTGATGTTTAGGAATCAGTTTTGTGACTTCTTCATTTAAAGCATGAATGCCCTCAATAATCACTGGTGTATCTTTAGAAATACGAGTTGTTAAACCGAAAACTCGTTTCCCTAGTTTAAAATCAAATGTTGGCAATTGCACTTCTTCTCCTTGAATGAGGGCCAATAAATTTTCATTAAACAAGTCAATATCAAGTGCGTCTACATGCTCTAAATCAGGCTCTCCATATTCATCAAGAGGAGCTTTGTCACGGTCAAGGTAATAATCATCCATTGAAATTTTAAATGGTTTGATTCCTATCGACATTAATTCAATCCTCAGACGATGAGAAAACGTTGTTTTTCCCGATGAAGATGGTCCTGCGATACAGATCAAGCGAATGTCTTCGATGTTTTTCTTGATAATTTCACCCAATTCAGCAAGCATATTATTATGTTTTGTTTCGCACATATTAACCAAATCAATCACGCTAGCTTCACTAGCATGTGTATTCAGTAGTGGAATGCGATCACTTTCGCACATTTTTGCCCAACTGCGAGCTTCTCGTAACATTCTACCAAAACTTGGCGAATCTTCAAATTCAGGGATTTGACCTCCTTTTTCTGCTCGCGGAAATTGAACTAAAAAGCCAGGGTGATATAATCGTAATAAGAATTTACTCAAATAACCAGTTGATGGTACCATATAGCCAAATAAATAATTAATATAGTTCTCACAAACATAAATATTTACTTCATCCTCTTCACGATATTTTAGTACTTCATTTTTATCTAAATATCCTTTTTTCTTATAGATTTCAATCGCTTCCGCTTTAGAAATTGTTTTTCTTGTAATTGGATAATCAGCAGCAATAATTCTTCGCATTTCTTTTTCTAACGCAGAAAGAAATTTTGCATCTACTTTTTCCTCTATTCCCAAAACATTACACGAAATCGATCTTGAAACACATTGATTAAACTCAACACGAATATTAGGATACAGGTTTTCTAATGCCATAATAATCAAATAACGTAGACTTGTTTCATATACTCTAACCGTATCAAAATTAGTCAAATCAAGAAATTCGATAGTACAATTAAAATTCAAATAGAAATTTAACTCTCGCAATCGATTATTTACTTTTGCAACATAGGCCTCTACATTAAATTTCTTTGCTAAATCCTTTAATGTTATTTTTTCATCAAATTGATATTCTTTATTATTATATTTTACAATATACATATTTTACTCCTTTTCTATACTTATATTTTACCATAATTATCTCTTTATGTAAACACTTTCATAAGATAATATCGGTTTAAAAAAACAGGTCTTTTCGACCTGTGTTTATTTTACCGCTTCTTTTATTTTATCACAAATAACAGTGAAACCAGCAGCATCATTAATAGCTATTTCAGAAAGCATCTTACGATTGATGTCGATATTTACTTTTCTTAAACCAAACATTAATTTGTTGTATGATAAGCCGTTTAATCTGGCAGCAGCATTAATACGAGTAATCCATAATCTACGGAAATCGCGTTTTCTTCTTTTACGATCGCGATAAGCATAAGCTAGTGATTTCATCACTTGCTGATTGGCTGTTCTATATAATGTATGTTTCGAACCAAAATAACCTTTGGCTAACTTTAATACTCTGTTACGTCTTCTTCTTGAAACGACTCCACCTTTAGTACGTGGCATAAAAATTACCTCCTCTTATATTTATATTATTCTTTTATCTTAAATTTGCTACTTGTTGTCTAATGCGGCCTAAATCAGCTGCAGATACTGTTGATCCTTTACGTAAATGGCGAATTCTCTTTTGAGTTTTTCCAGGTGCTAAGTGGCTTGTTCCTGGGCGCCCACGCATAACCTTTCCAGTTGCAGTTATTTTTAAACGTTTCTTAGTACCGCTATGAGTTTTCATTTTTGGCATGTTAAAATCACTCCTTGTCTTTCTTTTTATTTTTTGGAACTAAAATATAATGGCTATTTCTACCATCAAGGGTATTTTTAGTTTCTATTGTGGCATACTCATCCATTTTTTCAACATACTTGTCCAATACATCTGTCGAAGATTCAAATTGTAATAATCTTCGCTTTCCTCTTGGAAAATAAATTGAAACTTTCAATTTGCTGCCTTCTTCAAGAAAATCTTTACCGTTTTTTAGTTTTGTTTCAAAATCCTTTTGTCCTATAACTGGTGACAATCTGATTTCTTTTAAAACTACCACTTTTTGATTTTTTTTGCTTTCCCGAGCTTTTTTCTGTAATTCATAGCGATATTTGCTATAATCCAAAAAACGGCATACTGGAACTTTTGCACTTGGTGCGACACAAACCAAATCAAAATTGCTAGTTCTTGCTAAATTAATAGCTTCGTTAGTCTTCATTTCCCCTAAAGGTTTTCCTTCAGCATCGATTACCAACACACGTTCCGCCTCAATATTTTCATTTACCAAGGCATCGTTTTTGCGATCCACATTCTTACTAATATAAAGCACCTCCTAATGATTAGTACTTATCATAGTAAGAAAAGAAAAGTGGGTGCTATAAAAGCACCCACTAAAAAAATCACAAAGTCTTGTAAAGTGACGTTTACCTACTAACTTAATCAGTCAGGTGAGAAGTGGGTACTTCTTCTTTCCACTATGATAAATTACTTGGTTATTATACTATAATTAGTTGCTATTGTCAAGCGTTATTTTCATTACTATTGTCAAGCGTTATTTTCATTACCTTATTTATTTAAAACAATTGGGGTTTTACCCATTGGTGAATATTCACCATTTAATAATCTCTTTAAAGCATCAACCATAATTGGACTGTACTCATAAATACAAAGATAATGATTCACTGTAGCGGCATATTTATTAATGTCATATGGTAAATTCAAACCAATCACTAATAAATCATCTTTTTTACTCGATATTTGATTCACTAAGTTTATTTGCGTACTAGTTGCATCGCCTATCGCAATGACTACTTGTTGATATCCCTCAGCAATTTGTATCAATTCTGTTACTCTTGCTGTTGTAAGTGAGGATATATCTAGATAATCACATTTCGTAAATCCTTCTGCTCGTAAATATTTACTAGCAATACTGCCAAATGAATTATCGCTACCACTTAGATTTGGTTCCAGAGTAAGAGAAGCTTTTGTTGATAGAATCAACGTCGTTTTTGTTTGATCTAATCCCGAAAAATCGCCTAAATGAACAGTAACTGCCTGTTGAGCAATTGCTAGATTTAATGCTTGATGAGCTGATAAATCATAGTTTTGATAATCATCACTTGGAAGATAATGATCAAATAAATTATATTTTACTTTTTTCAAAAGAATTCTTCTTACTGAATCATTGATTCTCGCTTCGCTAATTTCCCCATTGATAACTGCCTCTTTTATTGCTTGGTGAGCTGTAATCGGATTATTCATCGTTGTATAAGCAAGCATATCAGCACCAGCTTTGACTGCCAAAACTGCTGCTTGAGCAACACCATAGTTATCAGCAATTGCCTTCATTTCCATACCATCGGTTACGATGATGCCTTGATAACCTAGTTCATCACGTAATAAATCCGTTAAAACGGCTCTAGATAATGTCGCTGGATATTCTTTATCAATTGCTGAAAAAATAATGTGTGTCGTCATAATCGCATCGATTCCACTAGCAATAGCACTAATAAATGGAGCCAATTCAATGGCATATAAGTCTTCTTTGGTACTTGTAATTTTTGGTAGTGATGTGTGAGAATCTGTACTTGTATTGCCATGACCGGGAAAATGTTTGGCACAACCCATAACATTGCTTTCTGCTAGCCCAGCAATCATTTGTTGTCCAAACAATGACACTGTAATCGCATTATCTGAATAACTGCGATTATTAATGACTGGGTTGTTTGGATTATTATTCACATCTAAAACAGGTGCCAAATCAAAATTGATTCCATAATTTCTTAGTTCTTCTCCTGTTGCTTCTCCAACTAAATAAGCATTTTCGGGGTTGTTTGTTGCAGCAATAGCCATATTACCAATAAAACGAGTTCCACCATTGACTAGTCTAGCAACACGCCCTCCCTCTTGATCAATACAAATAAATCCTGGTATTTTTGTTGTTGCAACAATTTTGTTTTGTAGTTCTGTTGTAAATAATCCTGCTGTTATACCATCAGGAACATTGTATCCCATATGAATAAAATTACCCAATTTGTATTGACTGATTGCATTGCTTGCATCTGTTGTTAAGCTTGTTCCATTATAAGAAAAAATCAACATTTGCCCTATTTTTTCTTCCAAAGTCAAACCAGCAATAATAGTATTCACATAGTCTAAATCATTTTCATTCTCTAGAGGTGCCATATATGGATTGACTGATACTGTTATTTCATCATAAACTTGATCGTTTAGAATTGAAGTAGCTCTAATGGTAGTTGTTCCTGCTGTTAAGCCTAATACAATACCATCAACAACTTTAAGGATCGTTTTATCCGTCACTGTCCATGTGACTTCTTTTGTTACCTCACTACCAATTACTTGCAAATTCAAATAGATGAATTCACCAGCATTCACTTCTGTATCACCAGTTAATATAATGTCATCTGGTGCTGCAGCAATGACTTCGATATTAAACACTGTCATTAAATTCTCATTATCCAGAGAAACTGCTTTTATAGCAGTCTTACCAAGCGCTACTCCTGTAACATTACCTTTTTCATCAACAGTAGCAATGTTTTCATCTCTTGATGACCAAATAACGGCGTTATTCGCTCCTTCAGGATAAGCTGTAATTGTTAGTAAAGTACTTTGATTCATACTAACTTTGTTGCGTCCACTAATGATAATCCCCGTTGGTACTTTTCCAATTATTTTTATTAAAAATGTATTTTGATTGTTTGGATTTGTTATATCCGTCGCTGTAATAGTCACATCTCCTGGACCAACAGCAATGACTTCGCCATCAGCATATACTTCCGCAACTTCCAAATTACTACTTGACCAATACACATCAATATTGGATGTCAAGATAGTTGATTTGCCTATCCTAATAACATCCTCACCAGATATAATAATATCTAATAATTCTTTTGCATAAACATCAATGGTAAACTCCTCACTAACGCCATCAATACTCACCACTATATTGGTCATTCCAGGATTGATTCCCGTTACAATTCCTTCACTATTTACCATGACAATACTTTCATCATTTGAACGATATGTTATTTGTCCAGTGACTACGGGGACTGTTGTAACTTGTAAAACTATTTCTTCACCAGCAGCAACTTTATTTGCGCCACTGATAATAATTTCAAATGGTCTTTTCGTAACATTGATTGTCTTTTCAGCAATCAAACCAGCGGTTTCCACCTTAATCATTGCGTCTCCAACAGAGATTCCCTTCACAATTCCCCCAACAACAGTAGCAATCGTTTCATCGCTACTACTCCATACCAATTCATCTTCAATTGTGAAATTCGCATCGAGTTCTAGCTTCATTGTTGCTCCCACTTGGACCGTATCAACCCCAGTGATTGTGATTACTTTTTCTTTTGTACAAGCAATTAAAAAAACACCAAAGAAAATGATGAATAAAGACATAATTTTTTTCATAATACCACCTTAATCGTTACGTTACTGTTAGTCATTATAACAAAATAATCAACATATTACAAACTAAAAATCACGTTTGTGATAAATTATTGTATTTACAAACAATAGAACAACAATCAAAAAGATAATTTGATGTGCATCATCTAATAACTGATTGGTATTCATTGTTGGTAACATCATATCAATTATCCTACTTTCTTCTTGACCATCATTAAAAATCGTAGCAATCGTATGAAGCGCAAAGGGAATGATTGACATATAGATATTATCAAAGACCTGGATTAACATCAACGCTATGAAACCATAGTACAGCATTAACAAATATAAGCGGATAAATAACAACAGCGAACGATAATCAACAACAACATTGGGATAGTATATTCCCCCTATCATAGTATATATAAAAACCTCTACCCACAAAAAGCCAAGTAGAAAAAGAGCGATTGTGAGAATTTTTGTTGAAAAGTACTTCATTCTAGACACATTGCTTGTAATGATAAGCATACTATAATTGTCTTGCTTCGTTGTAAAAGGATATGCATAAAGAAAAACCACAACTAAAATATTTGTTGTTTTCATGAAAAATAAATTACTTTCTAAATAGTATAGATTGGCCTGTATTTGCCAAGAAAAATCGCAACAATCTTTACCTATAATAATACAACCAAACAAATGTACCACCAAAACAAATCCTAAGATAACAACTGTCGTTTTAGAAATCAAATACGAGTAATGACATTTAATTAAATTGTTCATAACACTTACCATCTTTTAAATAAATGACTTTATCAACGAGTTGTTTATACATCGCAAAATAATGGCTAGTAATAATGATTGTTTTCCCTGCTTCTTTCATAGCTTTTATGAAATCAAGTAATTTCATCTGCATTGCTTGGTCCAAACCATTTAATGCTTCATCAAAAATATATATCTCTGGATTGGCTAGCATCGCCTGAATAATTAATATTTTTTGCTTAGTTCCTTTGGATAATTCACTAATTCTTTTGTTGATATGAGGAAGAACTTCCCATTCTAGTAATAGAAGTTCCAACATTGTTTTCATTTTTTCTTGCTTGATGCTTTTAATTAATCCCAAATTATAAATAAAGTCATATAGTCTAATGTAATATGGAAAATGTAGTTGATCAGGAACATAGCCAATATCCCTACAATGAATTGTTTTTGTACCATGATAAGTAATAAGCCCTAAAATTACTTTCAAAATTGTCGTTTTCCCCGAGCCATTTTCTCCAACAAGTAGATATATAGTCCCTTTTTTAAATTCTAAGCTAATATCATCAAGCACTTTATTGTTACCATAGTTTTTACTAATATTAGCTAGTTGTATTACGACATCATCCATGCTGTATCCTTTATACTTCTTGTTATTAGGTTACTCATTATCAACTGTTAAAACAGTAACCTCAGGATAGCGATTAGCAGTTGTTGTGAAAAATAAAAACTCATCATAATATAAGGTGTTTGATTCGGCACCAATCGTATATTCAATTAAAAACCCCATTTTATTGGTTTTCAAAGTTCCATGATATTTAATTGGGAGAAGGTAATTAATTGCAGTATTCGGTGGAATTGTTAGAAAGACTTCGCTATCTATATCTTTCATACTATGAATGGTATAGCTTTTCCCCAATAATGTTGAAATATTACTATTGGGAAACACTTCATCTTCTAAAATAGTGAAGTCAGCACCATCAAATTGTAGATTTAAATCTAAAGCAACAATTTTTTTAATTATTATTTCTTGTTTTGTTTGATTATTAATACCAACCACAACTGCAACTAGAATTTTTTCTTGATTAAAATCATTTACAATTGGCTTTAATTTAGAAATTGATAGATATGCTTTTCCATCTCCAAAATATGGTACTTTATAATAAGAAAAACTACCGATTGCTAAGTTGATATCGATATTACGATACTGCATGCATAAATAAGCATCCTCTATTTCCAAAAGAAACTTGTCTTCTGTTTTGAATGGAAGACAAAACGAATAAATATATTGGTAAAACGTTTCGTTGTTGATTATGTATGTTTCATCGCAATATTCAATCTCTTCAAGACTAATAACTATTTCATTATGGTGTACTTTATCAGCTATTGATATTGATGAATATTTCTCTTTGTTTGTGATGGAATGATTTAAATCATTAATGAGAATGCTTATTTGCATATTCTCTTCTTCTTGAAAACAGGAAACATAACTATAAGCTTTTTTAACTGTCGTTAACTTAACCGTTGATGATGGTTTTAAGACTATCATCATGATGGCTACTAGAACAACACTAATAGTAAGAAAAAAACAAATAAGGTATTTCTTCATTAGTATTTTTCCTCATACAATTCATAATACTCAGTAATGGTCTCAATGGTCTCCCAAGTTCCTTTTTTAAACGTCATTCCGAGAACATAATATTTACTAATTGCATTGGTTACCTTTGCTTCGCCTGTAACTTTTAACGCTACGCGACTATAGGGGGGAATCTCAATCTTCACTTTTGTCGTTTCAGTTTTACTGATTTTGTTTTCTTTGTGCTTTTCTCCCTCAATTTCACCTGTCAGTGTTCCTGACACTTTTTTAATCGCTCCTGCTATTTTTGCTGATATAGACCCAGAAACAGTAGTACTGTTTTTCACAACATCACTGGTTTCAATTACATAATCAACATAATAGGATGTTGAAGTTTTATTACTTTTAGAAAATAGAATTTCTCCGATATAATTTGCATCACTATTATAGTTAAAATAATAGGTCGACCAACCCCAAAATTTTGGTTTCGACACTTTTGAATACCCAAAATCAAGTTCTTCTTTGGTGAAATTGATTAATAATTTACCTTGGTTAATAAAATCTATCTGCACAAAATTTTGATGCCCAGTTGTGCTGTACCCTTTTACATGAACACCGATAAAGATACTAAAAAGTAAAACAAGAATTGTTATTTTTTTCATTGCTATCTCCTCCTCATCTATATAGTATTAAAATAATGCTCGTTTTATTTTACTTTTTATTTTTTTCAAAAAAAAGCCCTGAACAGAAACAGTTCAAGGCTTAAGGTAGAAGGATTAATGATGTTTTTTCATAAACTCTTCAATATCTTTTATTTCTTTGATAATGTCTTGGCTTAAATTGATACAACCATGTTCTGTAACGACAACGTTATCCTCAATTCTAATACCCATTTTTTCTTCGCTAATATAAATTCCTGGCTCAACCGTTAACACAGTTCCTGCTTTTAATGGTTCATTATATAAAACAGGATCATGCGTGTCAAGACCAATAGAATGTCCAATTCCATGCCAATAGTATGTTACAACATCTTTATCTTCCGTAATCAAACCCAATCGTTTGCAAGCATCAATGATTAATCCCCTGGCATATTCTTGATATTGTTTCCATGTGATTCCTGCTTTTAAGAATTCAATACATTTCTTATTGACAATTAATACTTCTTGATACACTTCTGCTTGACGCTTCGTAAATTTACCATTTACTGGAAATGTCCTTGTGATATCACTAACATAAAAATCCGTACAGCAACCTAAGTCAAAAAGAATTAACTCATCATCTTGAAGTTTGGTGTTGTTGAAAACATAATGTAAAATTGTTGCATTAATCCCTGTAGCAGCAATTGTTTTGAACGAATTTACTTTTTGGCCATGATATTTAATATGTTGATCAAAATAGCTTTCCAATTGATACTCATATAACCCGACTTGAGCATGTTTCATTAATGCTTCAATTCCTGTTTTGGTAGTAGCAATGCTTGCTTTTATCTTCTCAATCTCTTCAGATTCTTTGGTTGCCCGTAAATTTATCACAAGATTATAACTATTGTTGATTACAATTTCTGGGTATTTTGTTTTCAATTCCTCAGCATAACTCAAAGCCCAATTACTATAATTGGGGTTATCTCGACGCTCAAGATTTAAGTAAATCTCTTGGTAACACAAGCCACTAGCACGAGTATTATTAAGCAGGGAATAAATTGTCGTAGGGAAGTTGTTTAGATATTTTATATTTTCAACACCAGAAATATGGGTTGCTTCTTCTTTGGTTAACTTTGCACCATACCACTTTACATAAAGTGGATCATTTTCTTCAATAAATAACATTTCATCGCAATCATTCTGATGTTTGATTAACACTAAAATAACATCAGCTTGCTTGATACCCGTTAAATAGTAAAAGTTTTTATCAACTTCAAAGTCAAAGTCTTGATCTGCACTCTTAGGAAAAACTTTGCCTGAGTGAAAAACAGAAATTGAGTTTTCCTTTGCTTTTGCTACATACTTTTTTCTCATTCTTGTAAAAAAATCTTTATTCATACTCTATGCATCTCCTTTCATCTTCCCAATTAATTCCATAACTTTCTTTTCAATTTCTTGAATTCGTCTTGTTGAATCTTGGGAATTCTTAGTAACTACTGAAATATAAACCTTCATTTTTGGTTCAGTTCCACTTGGACGAAGAACAAACCAACTACCATCATCAAGAAAATACTTAATCACATTCGCTTTTGGTAAACTTAGTTTTGTTATTTGCTTATTTTCATATCGCTGCTGTAATAAGTAATCTTCTTTAACAACAACCTTCAAACCATTCAAATCGCTTTTTTCTTCCTCATGAAAGTAATTTAGAATTTCCTCAATTCTTTGTGCTCCACTAGCACCTGCTAGATTGATGTTGATTAAATGGTCTTGATAATATCCATATTCTTGGTAAATCTCTTCTAAGACATCAACTAATGTTTTTCCTTGGTTTTTATAAAAACAAGCAACTTCACTACACAATAGTAATGCTTGCAAGGAATCCTTATCACGAACAAAATCACTTACCACATATCCATAGGATTCTTCATAGCCAAAGAAGAATTCACGATTAGTGTTTTCTAGATATTTTGCTTGCTCCCCAATAAATTTAAAACCCGTTAATGTTGAGATCACATCAATTCCATGCTTTTTAGCGATTTCTGCTCCCAATGAAGAAGTAACAATGGTATTAAATAAAACACCTTTTTTACTTAATTTACGATACTTTGCTAAATACTGAATTAATAACGGTCCTGTTTGGTTACCAGTTAATAATATATATTCGCCTTGGTGTAAAACTGCTAGCCCAACACGATCAGCATCGGGGTCAGTTGCAATACAAATATCGGCATTGTATTGCTTTGCATATGTTATCGCTAAGTCAAAGGCTTGTGGATTCTCAGGGTTGGGTGAAGGAACTGTTGAAAAATTAGGGTCAGCAATCATCTGCTCCACTACAGGAATAAAGCGATATCCCGTCTCATGAAGCAACCTTTGTCCTAATAGGCTTGAAGTACCATGTAGGGCAGTAAAAACCACTAAAAAATGATCCTTATTTAAATCTTTATTGACACGAATTGCTTTTACTTCTTTTAAATAAGCAGTATCAATACTATCATCGATGATTTCAATATACCCTTTTTTCTTTAGACTAGCGAAGTTTTCCACAGCGATTGCGAAAATGTCAGGTGCCTTATCAATTTCATTGATTACAATATCGGCTAAGTCAGGCACTAATTGACAACCTGTATCATCATAAATTTTATAGCCATTATAATTAGAAGGATTATGGCTAGCAGTGATTACAATTCCTCCCGTTGCTTTTAATTTTCTAACAGCAAAACTAAGTTCAGGCGTTGGGGTAATTTTGGGAAACAACAACACCTTAATCCCCATTGTTGCTAATACTCTAGCTGATTCCTCAGCAAAAAGGAGAGAGTTATGGCGACAATCGTAAGCAATCACTACCGATGGATTGGGTTTCTTTGTTTGCAAAATATATTTACCATAGCCATAATTAGCTCGTCTAATGGTATAAATATTCATACGATTCGTTCCTGGACCTAAAATGCCTCGCATTCCTCCAGTACCAAAAGCCAAATCCATGTAAAATGCATCATATAAATCAGCTTCACTCAACGCAAATAATTCTTTTTTTAAGCTTTCATCTAAATTTTCATTGTTTTTCCATTTGGTGATGTCAGTCAACATTTTAGTCCCTCCCTACAAAATCGCGATCTATTGTTACAATTAAATTGTAATTATCGTTTATTTTTTTAATTTCTTTTTCCAAATATTCTATTAACTCTGCATCGGACATATGATATTTCACGGGTACCACAATGTCAAATAGAATATTAGAGTGTGTTTCTCCATGGACAACACGGAAATCGTGGAAATGGAGATTTTCATCTATACTAGCAACAATTTGTGTTACTTTCTCTTTTAAGGCAATTGTTTTTTCATTGGCAATATCAATAGGATCCATATGAATAACCAAGCAAATTGCTTTTTCATTCATAAAATCATGTTCTATATTATCTATGATATCATGGCTCACAATAATATCTACCTGACTATCTACTTCAACATGAACAGTAACAAAGGTTTTTGCTGGCCCATAGGAATGAATCACCAAGTCATGAATTCCTAAAACACCAGGATAGCCAAGAATTTTATTCGTTATTTCTTCAATAAACTCCTTCGTTGGGGCTTCTCCAATCAAAGGAGAAATTGTATCTTTAATTAGTTTGATACCGCTGATGATAATAAGAATAGAAACCAATACTCCCATATAGCCATCAAGTAATACCTTAGGAAAGAACAAAGTGATAATTAATGAAATCAAAACAACTGATGTGGAGATGCAATCATTGAGGCTATCCGTTGAAGTCGCAATTAGCGTTGTTGATGCAATCAATTTCCCAGCTTTGCGATAAAATATACTTTGCCACAACTTTACTGCAATCGCAATTACCAATATGATAACCATAATAATTTGTGTATGTAGCTCAAGTGTTTCATAAATCGGTGTTATGATTTTATCAATTGAGGATTTCATCAATAAAAGTCCTATAATTAAGATGATAAAAGAAACAATGAGACCAGTAATATATTCAATTCGTTGATGACCATAAGGATGTTCCTTATCAGCAGGCATACTCGACAATTTAAAACCTATCAAAGTGATCACTGAACTTCCTGCATCAGATAAATTGTTAATTCCATCGGCAGTAATAGCGATACTGCTTGTGAGAATACCCGTTACTATCTTGACGATGCATAAAGAAACATTGCTGATAATTCCTACAACACCACTTAGTTTTCCATAAGCTACTCTTACTTTATTATCACTATAGTCTTCATGATTTTGAATAAATATTTTTGCCAATAGTTTCAACATAAAGATTCCCTCTTTTTTAATACTTCTATTTTACTCTTTTTTTTACTTTTCTTCAAGTTATTTCACTCGTTATTGTCTAAATAAATTTTACCTCCCTTGCTAATTAGCGACTCCATGTTTAATTATTAGTTAGGACCGCAAAAACCCAATTAACAGCAAATTTAGCCTTATAAATAGCACAATAACCACTATAGTCAATATAAAATGAAAAATGACTGGTAAACTACCAGTCATTTGGGGGAGGGAAAACTATTCTATACAAATCAAAACTTTTGTTCCTTCTGCATCAATATTAACAATTTCTCCTGAACAATCATTATCAATACATGATATGATTGCATCAATATCAATACTGTCTTTCACATCATCATCGACGTTATTTAGTGACTTACTAATGATCTTATTTACACCAGATGATCCCAATGTGCTCTTTAAAAAAGCAATTGGTAATGTAATATTTACTTTTTCACCATCGTCATCTACTTTAATTTTTAAAAATCGACCTGTTGTTTTAACTCCTGTATTTACTTTTACATTTGCAGTTTCTTGTGAACTTGTCGATTGCTTTGGCTTATCGATTGTCGATAGCAATTCATTCGCTTCAGCAGTATTAATCGTTCCATTTTCCAACATTTCTAATATTTTTAGTCTTTCTTCATTCATTTTTTGTAAACCATCCTTTCATTTTTTCTCCTAGGCTTTCCATTTGTTTACCAAAATCTTTAAAATTATCTTTTACTGTCTTATCGCCAATGCGATTTAATTTTTCTTCAACATCAGCAATTGCTTTTTTGACTTCTTCTTTTGCATGTCGCAATTCTGCTTGTACTTTTTTTGAAACTTCACTATCAACGATCTTCTTTGATGCTTTCAATTCTGCTTCTTCAATTTTTTCTAGTGCTTTACGCATTTTTTCCAATGCTTTTGCTAGTTTAGCTTTGACTTTCTTTTCTTCATCAATCCGATCAAAGATCTCATCTTCAAAAATTTCTCCTTCGACTGGCTTCTTTTCTTTCTTTTCTTCCATGCTTTTAAATAATTCTTCTGCTTCTTGCGCAGTAATGATCCCATCTTCTAACATTTTTAAAATTTTTGCTCTTTCTTCCATAAAATCCTCCTAAATTATAGTTTCTTCAATAAAGCACTTGCTTCTTCAAACGATAGTTCTTTGCTTGCCAAGCGATCTAAAATTTCTTGTCTTTGCGTTGATATCTTGTCTTCTTCTAGTTTGTCATAACCTAAAACGGCAAGAATTTCATTCAACATTTTTTTAACTGTTGGATAGGAAATATTCATATCTTTTTCAACTGATTTGATACTACCTTGATTCTTTAAAAATATCTCAATAAATGTTAATTGTTCTTTTGATAGCTTTGCTAATTTTGTTAGCTCAAATTCACCGCTTATCTCAATTCCACAATTCTCACAATGCAACTTTGATATCATTAACTCATCTCCACAGATTGGACATTTCGAAATTACTTCTTTGCGCATCTCTTCACCTCTTTCTTAATCATATTTTCTCGTTCTTTTATTTATTTTGTACCATCGTGATATTTGATATACAATACCTAGAAATCCAATTTCATCATCACATTTATCGTCCAGTGCACATTTTCGACGATCGAGCTGTTTATAATATAAATATTCATTAGAAATAAATCTGTTTCTCATACATTCCTCCACTAGGTTATAATAATTCTATTGCTACTTTTGTATCATCTGTATCAACCAATATCGTTGTACCGCCACCATATTCAAGAAAAGCATCGATTAGTTCTTGAGGAATATCTTTTTCTTTAGCATACCTCATTGCAATTTTGATTGCAAAGCGAATCGGTATAGGAAAGAAAAACAATAAATTTACAAAGCGAGAGACGTGCGGTTGATCTTTTATTTTCAAACGTAAATTAGCAAATCTGACCGGTTTTGGCTTTGTTCCATATAGTAAATCGAATCCTTCTTTTGCCGTTATTTTCTTCTTTTCTATTTGTTTCAATATTCTTTTTCTCATTCTATCACCACTTTATGACTCTATTATATAACGCAGAATAAACATTGTCAATAGTAAAATTAATTATTTTAATTATTTTATTAATTATATTAATATCTATATTAATTATTGTGAATTGGTGTAAAATAAAAAAGCTCGAAACCGAGCTTTTAATGTTGTTTTATTTGGTTTTTTCAAGATATTCAACAATATCTGAAACTTTACGAATGTTTTGGGCTGCTTCATCAGAAACTTGAACATCAAATTCATCTTCGATTGCCATGATTAACTCAACGGCATCTAGAGAATCGGCACCTAGATCTTCAGATAATTTACTTTCCATATTAATTTTATTTTCATCAATTGATAATTCTTTAGCTATTAAGGCTTTTACCTTTTCAAAGTACATAATAATATCCTCCTATGTATGCTAGTATTATACTAATTTTTTATTTTTTTGTCAAGAAACTAGAGTTTCTATTCCCAAGATTCGTTTATTTTTGATTACTTGCTTTAATAATTATGCTTTTATAGTTTTAATTGCTTTCTTTAACTACTGGATCTTTAAAACGATACGTCATAACGATAGATGCTAAAATAGCGGAAATAAAACCCATGATTCCTCCAAAAATGAAAGGAGCAGAAACTCCCAACCAAGTCCACAAGCCACCAGCTAGCAGTGATGCAAATAATAAACCGACTCCCTGGCAAGTTCCATAAAACCCTATAATCGTACCTTTGGCTTCTTTAGGGGCATATTCAGTAATAAATGCTTTTTCAGAACCGGTGATAACGGCTTGATATAGTCCATATAAACCAAATAAAATCAACAAAGAGATTTTTGATGTTAGAAAAGCAAATCCGATATAGACGATTCCATATAACAGATAACCCGGAACAACAAGTTTTTTACGTCCGATGCGATCAGACAATTTACCCATAGGTAAGGCAAATACAGTAGATACTACATGGTATATTAAATAAAGAAGTAATACTGAACTGATACTGTACCCCGTATTTGTTGCTTTCAATATTAGAAAAGCATTACTTGAGTTTCCCAAACTAAATAGAAAAACAATAATGAAATACCAAATAATTCTAGGGTTGATTTTTAAAGTTTTAAGAGATAATTTGTTTTCTTGCTTTTGATGGTTCCCTTTTTCTTTTACAAACATTAAGATAATCAAACCAATGATTGCAGGAATTATGGACAATAGAAAAATAATTTTAAATGCTTTAACGTCAATAAAAGTATTATCGCTAATTAACTGCCGATAAAGAATGTAAGCAATGAAAATTCCTAATCCTGCTCCAAACATATCCAGCATTTTATGCATACCAAAAGATTTTCCCAAAGCTTCAGCACCAGATTCAGCAATTAAAGCATCACGGGGAGCAGTTCTAATGCCTTTGCCTATCCGATCTATTAATCGAGCAATCAAAATACCAATCCAACTTCCCGAAAAGAAGAGAATAATTTTATAGAAAACAGCGCTGGAATATCCAATAAAAGCCAGTCGTTTTTTATTTTGATATTTATCGCCAATGTATCCCGAATAACTTTTTAGTAAAGCGGCTACACTTTCAGCAAATCCTTCAATAATTCCAACAACAGGTACTGATGCGAATGTTTGTAAATAGATGGCTACCAATGGATAGACCATTTCAGTAGATAGATCAATAAAGAAACTGACCAATCCTAAAAATATAATATTGATAATTCCCTGTTTAATCTGCTTTTGCTGCGTCATATTCCCTTAATTTTTATCTCCTCAATTGCACTTTAAAATACAATCCTGTACTACAAAAAAACTTAGAGTTTCCAAATTCGCTCTTTGGCAAACAAATACAAATCGATATTCACCATTTGTGCCAATGCGATTGTCATATCATTGATAATTCCATCAAAAATATTCATCATTAACTTAACAGCCATTAACGAATTGTTGATGTCTAGATGTTTTATGGCTTGTTGATGCTTTTTTTCATTACTTTCGATGTATAGCAATTTTTCTGCTTCATCCGTGTTTTTAGTCATACTTGTTAGGAAAACCAATAAATCTTTTAAACCAATCGCTAATCTGCTTGCTTCATGCAGCATGTTAAGGAAATCGTCGCTTCTTAAATAGCTATAATATTTCACAAGTGTAAAAGCAAAACTATTTATTTTTTCAGCGATTTCTTGATTTAGATTATGAACTAACATATTGGTAAGCAACGAATTGGTATCATCGAAAATAACCTTAACTCCCAATAGTTGCTTGACCTCTATTTCCTTGATGACATATAGATAAGCTATGACACCATTGTCATAGACACAATGAACAATGCTTGTGTGATGATCTTCATTGATATATAAAATACTATAATATGCCTCGAGAAATTTTTCTCGTTGCTCGCAAACAATATCATATTTGCTCTCTTCCACTACCAAATGTAAATGAATATCACCACTAGCATCTTCAGGATTGATTACCAAGGGACCACTTAAATAAAGTCCTAAAACTAATTTTGATGCTAATATTTGATCAGAAATTAATTTTATTGCCCGACTTTGTAGCATTTGTCCTCCTTGGTTATTTTCCTTGTTCCATTGGTGGAATCATCGATAATTCTACTCTTCCTTTTAATAAATCAACAGTAACTACCCACACTTTAACAATATCGCCAACACTTACTTTGTCCAATGGATGTTTAATGAACCTTCTACTCATTCTTGATAAATGCACTAAGCCATCTTCTTTGACGCCACAATCGACAAAAGCACCAAAATCAACTACATTGCGTACTGTTCCTTGTAATTCCATTCCTGGTTTTAAGTCTTCCAGATGTAGGACATCATTGCGTAACATTGGTTTTTCGAAGCTATCACGTGGGTCACGTAATGGTGCTACAAAAGCATCTAAAATATCGTTAAATGTATATTCACCAATGCTGAATTCTTTGATGAATTCTTTTCGATTTAAACCAGCAATTTTTTCCTGTAATGCCGTTGAACCAATATCGTGTTTTGTAAATCCTAGTTTTGTTAGGATTTCCTCAGCAACACCATAACTCTCAGGATGGATACTAGTCATATCAAGTTTTTCATCCCCATTAGGAATTCGTAAAAAGCCAATTGCTTGCTCTAATGTTTTAGGTCCAATTCCTTTGATTTTTATTTCTTCACGAGTTTTAAATTCGCCGTTTTGATCACGATATTCCACAAGTGTTTTTGCTGTTTTCAAATTCAATCCTGAAACTCTTTGCAATAGCGGAATTGATGCACTATTAATGTTAACACCCACACTATTAACCGCTGTTTCAACAACAAAGTCAAGTGAGTCATTTAATTTTGATTGTGTTACATCATATTGATATTGTCCAACACCAATTGATTTTGGATCAATCTTAACAAGTTCGCTTAGTGGATCTTGTAATCTTCGTGCGATTGATACAGCAGAGCGTTCTTCAACAGCATAATCAGGAAACTCTTCTCGAGCCAAATCGCTTGCTGAATAGATAGATGCACCTGCTTCATTAACAATGATATAATATACTTCTTTGTCTATTTGCTTCAATGTATCAGCAATAAAGCTTTCTGTTTCACGGCTGGCAGTTCCATTGCCGATTGCTATCACCTCTACGGCATAACGATCAACTAATGCTTTGATTTTATCGACTTCACGTTGTGTTCTTTTATCAGAAACAACTTCTTCTTTATTTTTTTGATTTGGATAAATTTTATCAATTGTTAACACTTTACCTGTGACATCGACAACAGCTAATTTACAACCAGTACGGTAAGCAGGGTCAACCCCCAAAACAACTTTACCTTTCATAGGAGGTGTTAATAAATAACGTTTTAGGTTTTCCGCAAAAATCCTAATCGCTTGATTTTCAGCTTTATCTTTTAATTCCGCACGAATTTCTCGTTCAATTGATGATTTGATTAAACGACGATAGCTATCTTCAATTGCTTCTTGGACATAACTAACACTAATCGATGCTTCGTTTTCAATTACGCGACGATTTAAAAATTTGATTACTCGTTCGGTATCTTCAGAAATACTCACTTTTAAGACTTTCTCCGACTCGCCCCGATTAATCGCCAAAACACGATGTAACTTAATATTATTAATCGGTTCCCGATAATCATAATACATTTCATACACATGTTTTTCATCTATTGCTTTGTCTTTTAATTGACTAACCAATTCGCCTCTAGTTTGTAAGAAGTTACGAATCCATCTCCGGAATTTTGCATCATCTGCTACCGTTTCGGCAATGATGTCTTTCGCGCCTTGTAACGCATCAGCTTCATCTTTCACAACAAGCCCTTCTTTTTCCATTTCTTCAGTGGCATCAACTGTCACATATTTTTGGGCTTCTTCAAGGACATTACCTGCCTCAGGAAAGCTCAATAAATACTCAGCAAGCGGTTCAAGACCACGGCGTTTCGCTTCTGTAGCTCGTGTTTTCTTCTTTTCTTTGAATGGTCGATAGATATCTTCCAATTCTGAAAGCTTATTTGCTTCGATAATTGCTGCTTTTAATTCTTCTGTTAATTTGCCCTTTTCTTCAATGAGACGCATAATATCTTCTTTGCGATCAGCCAATTTACGGCCATACTCCCATTCTTGGAAAATAGCTCTAATTTGCTCTTCGTCAAGCCCACCTGTTACCTCTTTACGATAACGAGCAATAAAAGGTACTGTTCCTCCCTCTTCAATCAGCTTCAATACTGCTTGAATTTGTGCGATTGAAACTTTTTGTTGTTCAGAAACTTGCTTTAATAATTGTTCGTTAATATAATTGTTTTCTACCATAATTTTACTACTTTCTCCTTTATATTTACTAGGTATAGTATATCACTTTTTGCCTTTTTAAGCAATGCTTTTATCAGAAAACTATGTTGTATTATTGATAAAAAAGACCAAAAATAAAAAGAAAATAGCATCATTTCTAGCTATTTTCATCTTCTTTTTGGTATTCTTTTGGCAACTCTGAAAACGTCGTTTTACATTTTGGATATCGATTGCAAGCATAAAACTTTGTTCCTTTAGAACGACCTTTTTTAGATATTCGCTCAACCAATTCACCTTCAGCACAATTAGGACATTTAATTCCCGTTGAGATAATCTCTTCTGGTTCTGCTTTTTTTATATAACGACATTTAGGAAAGGCGGAACAAGCAGCAAATTCTCCAAATCTTCCATTGCGAATGACCAATGGACTACCACATTGAGGACATGTTTCTTCTAGAAACACTGGATAAATCTTCTCCATTTTTTCATCGGCTTCTTCCACCAATGGCATATATTCTTGGTAAAATTTTGCCAATTCTTCTGTCCATACCTTACTTCCTTCAGAAATATAGTCAAGATTTTGTTCCATATCAGCAGTGTATTTAATATTAATCACTTTCGCAAAGTATTCTTCTAATTTTTGTGATGTTAAAATGCCTTGTTTTGTAGGATGAAGAAACTTCTTTTCAACCTTAACATAATTTCTTTGCTTTAAGGTATCAACCATTGCTGCATAAGTCGATGGTCGACCGATTCCCAATTCTTCCATTTTTCTAATGAGACGACCTTCAGTATAGCGTAGTGGAGGTGTTGTAAATTTTTGTTCTGTGAAGACTTCAGCATCAGTAATGATTTCGCCTTTTTGGAAAGCAGGTAGTGCCTTTTCATCTTCAGCATCTTCACCACGATAAACTTTCAAATAGCCATCAAAAAGAATTCTTTCTCCGCTTGCTTCAAAAATGTATCCATGGTTATCTATTCTAACTTTTTCATCTTCAACAAGCGCACTGCTCATTTGCGATGCCAAAGCGCGATAGTAAACTAAATGATATAGTTTAAACTCATCAGTACTTAAATATTTTTTAATACTTTCAGGGGTATACACTAGTTCTGTTGGTCTAATTGCTTCATGAGCATCTTGAACATTTTTTCCTTTGTTGGTTATTTTTTGATACCCTTGATAATATTTATCACCATAAGTTTTTGTGATGAATTCTTTCCCTTCAGCAATGAATTCATCCGATAAACGATAAGAATCGGTACGCATATAAGTAATCAATCCGATGCGCTCTTTTTCTAGTTCAATTCCCTCATACAAATTTTGGGCAATCATCATTGTCTTTTTCGCGTTGAAATTTAATTTGCTTGCTGCTTCTTGTTGCAATGTTGAAGTAATAAATGGTTCTTTAGCTTTCTTTTCACGATTTTTCTTAATAATTTCACTGACTACATAACGATCCGTTAAGTTTTGTAAAACCTTATCTACATCATCTTTATTATTTAATTTAATTTTACCATCATTATCACCAATAAACTTGGCTTTTAACGTTTGGTTGGCTTGAGAAAACTCAATAAACATATCCCAATATTCTTCTGGTATAAATTGATTGATTTCTTCTTCCCGTTCAACAACAAGTTTTAATACTACCGATTGAACTCTTCCTGCTGACTTAGAACCAATTTTTCGCTGTAATAATTTTGATAAACTAAAGCCGATAATTCGATCAACAATTCGTCGTGATTCTTGCGAATGTACCAAATCAATATCAATTTCACGCCCGTTTTCCAAAGCCTTTAGAACAGCATTTTTCGTAATTTCATGAAAAACAATTCTCTCTGAATTCTTTTTATTTAAGCCTAACACATCATACAAATGCCAACTAATCGCTTCTCCCTCACGATCGGGGTCAGTTGCCAGATAGACTTTTTCATATTTTTTGATGTCTTTCTTCAAAGCTTTCACAATCACGGACTTATCTTTTAATATTTTATACATTGGTTTGAAATTATCATCAATGTCAACTCCAAAGCCCCCATATCCCCTTGTAGTTAGGTCGCGGATATGGCCTTTACTTGAAGTAACACTATAATCTTTTCCCAAATACTTTTCAATTGTTTTTGATTTTGCTGGACTTTCAACAATCACTAAATATTTTTCCATATTCCCACCTTATTTCGTATGCATTATAACACTATGACTAAAAGTATGCAATATATTTACATTTTAAAAATCCTTTTTTGCGTCATAACTATCCTTTAATTCTATTGTAACATCTTTTTACTAATTAAAAATACTATTTTATTTTTTTCAAACCAAACAAAAAAGCTCAAAATGAGCTAAATTTCGTTGATGATTGCTAGTAAAACCAAATCCTCAGAAAAAATGTTTTTAATAGAGTGACTTTCACTTTGCTTGGTGATATTGATTGCGCCTTCATTCATAATCATTTTTTGTTCTCCCATCGTCACTTCCCCTTTTCCCGATAAAACATAGACCATTTCTTCATCCGTTTCATGAAAATGAAATCCAATGGATGAACCCGCTGGAATCACAATCCGAGCATACATTTTCATATGATGAAGCCGTGGTTCGAGTTTCTCGATAAATACTCGTCCTTCACCGCCACGCATATTCATAACTTCTTGTTGCTTTTCCTTGTTAAAACTTGTTAACATTATTCTTCTCCAATCACGATATTCATTTTATAATATTCTTCATATACATCACTGTTATGATAGTATTTAATCTTACAAAACATCTCTTTAAAATCGATAATATTATCTATCATCTCATCACCAACAGAAATGTAATCGCCATTACTTAATTGATAATGATATATTCCATAGAATGGATAAATTTTGTCATCATTTGTTACAATCCATGATTGAAAATCAATATGCGATTCTTGATCAAGATTTAAAAAGCCAATATTTAATTTAAAGCGATTAAAGTCTTCCATCTTTCTTTTAATAGCAATGAGCTCGATTTGATAGTTTTCTAAAGTAGAAGCAAATTTTGAGCTATCTAATTCACTAGCATTTAAAGTGAGCAGATCTTCGCTATACATTATTTTCGCTTCCACACTTTCTTCTTGTTGCAAATACTCGTAATCAAAGAGAACATCTATCTTAGTAATCAAACTTCCATAAACATAATTATAAGGAAAGAAGTTTTGAGCATATGAGCGTTTACGCGCATCCTCATTAAAAATGTGATAGTATTGGTCAATTCTTCCTGTATCAGTCGTCCAATCCACTTGATAGTAATTAAAATATCTTCCTGTTCCAGCAATGATGTTGGCATAAATAGTAATGGCATATTTAATCTTAATGCTTTCTTTTTCTAACACTGGTTTGCCATTGACCAATAAATAGGAATTCAAATCTTGATTGTATATTTCATGCTCAGCGAGTATTTTCTCGTATTGCAGTCCCTTCATTCTACTACAACCAGAAATAAATAGAAGACCAAATAATAGTAAAATTAACCATTTTTTCATTTCACTTCCTCCTCATTGCGTGAATCACTGGCGCAAAGCTGCGGCGATGAATTGGGCATATCCCATATTCGTTTAGTGCTAATAGATGTTGACGCGTTACATAACCTTTGTGCTTTTTAAACCCATATTGTGGGTAACTAGTATCTAAATCAATCATAATCCGATCACGAGTGACTTTTGCAAGAATGCTAGCAGCAGCAATTGAAGCGCTTTTTGCATCCCCCTTGATAATTGCCAAATACTCAGGCTCAATATCAAGTGGCATAGCGTCACTTAAAACATAGTCAATCGGTAATTGAAATTGATTGATACATTGCTCCATTCCCCACTTACTTGCTTGATAAACGTTTAAGCGATCAACTTCGCCTACATCGATGATTTCAATATGATATTCACGAGCTTCTTTCACAATGATTTCATATAATGCTTCTCGCTTTTTTGGAGATAATTTCTTAGAATCATTCAATCCTAATATTTTGTGATTGATTGGTAACAAACATGCTGCTACCACCAATGGTCCTGCCATTGGACAC
>Ga0265294_10001498_pt1 | contig 31387 bp, 20 predicted proteins | sample MunlanPumphouse3_FD_192504 | JGI IMG/M metagenome (GOLD analysis project Ga0265294, IMG submission 192504) | Groundwater microbial communities from a municipal landfill in Southern Ontario, Canada - Pumphouse #3 | ecosystem: Environmental > Aquatic > Deep subsurface > Groundwater | place...
TCCCCTTATTTTGATACTATTTTAACATTAGCATTTTACGAACCAGACTTGTTTTGGGGGTTCTTAATCTATAGAAGTAAACGCCTGAAGAACATGCATTACCAGAATTATCCAAGCCATTCCAGATCGCTGTATGGCTGCCGATTTCTGCATTTCCCTGATACAGAGTCTTGACCAACTGCCCTTTTATGTTGTAGATATCCAAAGATACCGATCCGGGCTCCTCAATGGAATACCTAATTGTTGTGGTTGGATTGAAAGGATTGGGATAGTTCTGCTCTAGTCTAAGAGTCCCTATAGCAGGGCTTGTAGGATCATCATTAGCCACAGGTGGAGCTCCAAACTCAAATGCCCCCATGTCTATACGGCCATCCCAGACGCGCCAGTTACCTGCCAGATCATAAGGAGGTAAGAACAAACCCAATGTATCAGGTGTGCCGCTGTTAACACAGGGAGATGCGGCAGAAAGGCTGTAGAAGAGCGGATTGTGGATATCATCACCACCTAGAAATAGAGGGTTACCCGTGATATTGCTGTCGGAATAGTTTACCGTGCTCCCGGGACCTTGCCAGATATCACTATAACCATTTCTGATCAGGTTGTTGTTGAGAGTCAGCGTGGTAGGAATACCTGTCCCATCCATAGGATTGATGGCTATTTCTACAGAACGATCATTGTAGAAGATGCTGTTTGAGATTGTTACATTCCCATTGACCATCAGAGCCTCACCATTACCGGTATGTCCGGCAAAAGTGCAATTGATAATATGCATCTCTGGATATACGTGTCCTGCAATAAACAAACCGCTTTCGTTACAGCTAATGTTTGAAAACAAGCAATTCTGAAGTGTATAGACTTGTTCCCCAGATGGATCGCTCATACTGCCAAAGCTAATGGCCCCTGAGTCATCATCTGCCATTGATAGATCCATAAAGATTGTGTTTTCAATAGTAATGCTCTCACCTAATGCAACCCATACTAAAGGCTTTGCCCACACTTGATTACTAGTAAATGTGGAATTTGCATTTCTGAAAACTGAGCACCGTATAGTTCCGGTCATGTAGCCATCAGTAAAAAGCATTCCCATATCATCAGTTGTTATCTCTTCTATTGTTACATTGTCCCACAATACATTTGAAGCATATGAGATATTTATCACCGCGTTCAAATCCGGACTCAGTTCATACATCCTGAGGTTCTTCAGATGAAGTGACTCTTCCCTATGCCCCCAAATTGCACAACTGTTATTTGATCCGGCAGAAGTGATGGACAAGTCCTCCAGACAGGCGTGACTCTGGTAAAAGCTGGTGAAGACGTTTAATGCATTGTAAGGCACACCGGCATAAGATGGGTCCATCTCTCCCACTATCTGGGTTTCATCAATTCCCGCCCCTTGAACCTTTACCCAGCTTTTCAATGGAATTGGAAATACTTGCTGGTTGGCAGTTCGAGAATAGGTGCCCGGAAGTATATGCACAATCTTCTGGTTCAGGCTATCGGAGGCAACTCTATAAACTGCTGTTCTGATCGTCTTGAGAGCAGTAGCAGGACTCAATCCGTCATTGGCATCATCTCCAATGGGAGACACAAAGAGGTCGCTATTGATCTCCTGATGATGAGCAGTCTGAGCGTCAATTAACAATTGAAACTCATTGCCGTAAGCCCGCATTGCAGCAGCATAGTAACTTGTCGGATTTGCTACGGTAAACATATCCAGAGGGATACTCAGGTCGTTGTTTATGGAGTGAGCAACGATATCCTGCCCAGCTCCGGCAGTGTTGTTGTATATGGAGCAGCGGTTAACCGGATCAAAGGTTACATTTACATATCCCATATAGCCATTTATGTATATGCCGCCAGCCATTATGTATGCATAATTGTCAAATATCCGAACTCCACTCAGGGTCGTAGTACTCTTAAACAGGTTTATGCCTCCCCCGTATGAAGAAGCATTTCCAAAAAGTGAACAATTCGTTAACATAGATAGGCTATTTTGTCCTAAAGATATTCCTATCCTACTATTAGTTATTGAAAAGCCACGGATAGTGACGTTCTGTACATTTTGGTTGATTCTGATACCTGGGGCATTCAGGCTGCCGTCAATTATGGTTGATTCAATGTATGAGGGGTCATTTGAGGCGTATTCCAAACTTACGACGGCGATATTGCTTACAGATATGTTAACATTCTCCATATACCTGCCAGGATAGACAAGAACGGTGTCCCCTTGTGATGATTCCGAAACTGCAGTTTGTATGCTGGTATATTGTCCCGCTCCGGTGATATCAACAGTTCTGGTTACAGCATGTAATCCAATGCCAATCATACATAATAGCCCGGTAACGATCCATCTATATCTTTTCATGACTACTCCTATAAGTGGGGAGGGCAAAAGCCCTCCCCTTATTTTGATACTATTTTAACATTAGCATTTTACGAACCAGACTTGTTTTGGGGGTTCTTAATCTATAGAAGTAAACGCCTGAAGAACATGCATTACCAGAATTATCCAAGCCATTCCAGATTGCTGTGTGGCTGCCGATTTCTGCATTTCCCTGATATAGAGTCTTGACCAACTGCCCCTTAACATTGTAGATATCCAAAGATACCGATCCCGGCTCATTAATGGAATACATAATTGATGTGGTTGGATTAAAGGGATTGGGGTAGTTCTGCTCCAGGCTTAGTACCGGAACGACCGTATTGCTAAGGTCTGCGCTTGTAACTTTAATGTTGTACACAGGATATGCTGAGTCATCGCCAATAATGCTGCTACTCAGTTGTGTGTCGTTTATAGCAACACTCCTCATTTCCATAGGCTGGCTTTTACTCTCATAGAAGAACACAAGTTCAACCAAACCTGAAGACAGGCTTTCGCCATCATCAAGATAAGCACAGATCTGCTCCAAGGAATCTGTTACTACTACCGCTCCCTTGCATATCCCATCAAGCTTGAGGCCTATCTCTTTCAGATCTGACATATCGACACCGGACAAGTCTATATACACCGGTGTATAATCTGCTTTTTCAACATACTCAAAAGCAGTCGGGACTTCTTTCTTTTTAGGATCAGTGGGTATCGTCGTGTCCCATTGAAATTCATGATCATTCACAGTAGTTACGATAACCATATCTCCACAATTTATGGGAAGCATTTTCCCTATGATTGCTCCGATGCTGCTGTTGGGATCTCTATAGAGACACCAGTCCTTGGCTTTAATCATTGTTATATCATTCCAGATTGAGGCAAAGGCATCTGTAGGCCACACACTTTCGGTGTCGAAGTAACCTATCCAGTTTTCGTAGGTCTGGCCGCCATTGGAAGCGCTACCATAGATCATGAAAGGAGTATTATCCGGTGTTAGGAAACCACTATGATGCAATTCAACTGTGGTGGGAGTTTGGCCACTGTTGTCAACAGATAGCAGCTTAACTTTGTAACCTTGGGGACTTACGACATTATGCGTATCAACGTAAGGTCCCCAACCAGATACATTCCAACGGATCACTTTTTGCCCCTCAATATCACTCCACAGAATCTCCTGCAGGACGTCGGCAACAACATCATTATTAGCGTTTTCATGCGTTCCCAGCAACTCATGAAAGAATGAGCGTGCCACGGTCTTCCCTTGAGTAAGCGAGTTTACAACCGGATAGCTCACCCAATGATAGGTGTCACTACGGTCATTTTGACCAGATCGAAAGCGATATTGCCAGTATCTGTGATCTGTAGCTCTGAAGGCACCAATATCGGGAGGAGTACCGTCGGAATCATTGACACCGGTTCCGGTGTCAATACAGTGTGACATCGTGGTGGTGTTCCATGTAGGGATATAATTGGCAGCCAGTTGAGGGTCACATTGGTAGTTGAACCTCGGAGCCGTGGAATTGTAAACGCTATTCGGATCATCTGGGTTGTAGAGATTAGCGCTGAATCCGGATAGGCTGGTGTTATGCAGTATATTGTAGTTGATGCTTACGGGACTGTATCCTGCTCCGGAATCAATTGTGCACCCATTATTATTAGTGGAGCTGATTATGTTGTTCTTTACCTGTATGTCCTGAACAGCAACTCCGGCATTAATCCGAAACTTGATTGCTGATAATCCGTTATTACTGTATTGGGGTGAATTCACGATAGTATTGTTCAGAAACTTGATTGGTGATGCCGCTTGTGAAACGTATGTTGTGAGCCCAATCACGGCTCCGTATGGTATCGATGAGGGGATGTTATCAACAAATAGATTGTTGTTTATTACTATGTTTGAGGCATCATACACCGACAAGGCGTTAGCTTCATAAGCATTATATATATCACAATACCAGCTATATGTGTTGCTACAGAACTCATTATTTCTGATTAGGATATTCCCTTTACCCTTTGCAACGAGCCCGCCGCTAAGAGCTCCAGTGTTATTCGTAAATATGTTGTAAGCTATCTCGGTGTCAGAAGTTGTGTTGTTGTTCACAAATAATCCACCTGCTTGACAGTATTGAGAATACGTATCTGAGCTAGTCGTCATCACATTATCGTATAGATGGCAGTTAGTTATTGAACCTGCCCCTTCAAAATGGATAGCAGCAGCACTGAATATGGGATTACCAGTTCCAGAATAGGAGCTTGATCCGCAGTCGTATATTGTGCAATTGTTTATATTTAGAGTAAGCTGAGGTGCTTGCACATCTCCTGATAGTTCATCCCAAGAATCTTTGAACGTAACTCCTCTAACACTGCCGGTTATTTTCAGGTTCATAATATTATAAACAGCACCGCTGCAAGCTGAGTCAATATCAGTGACAAGTTTGACGCCATAACTATCACCATTGATTATTGTTTCTCCCACTCCTTCAAGTGTGAAGTTAGTGATGCCGAGAGCTGCAAGGGGAGAAAGATCGACCGACTCAGAATATGTTCCGGGAAGGACTCTAATTCTGATGGCTTCATTGTTGTAGGGATAAGTTGAAAAATACGTTATTAAGTAGTCTAACGCATCACCAATGCTATTGAAGCTACCCAGATCAGAGCTAGACACTCGTATATCCTGCAGGTTTAAATTCATGATTCTTGCTGAAACATTGTTAAAGCTATTAGCTTGGCAAGTGGATTCATTATAGTCAATGTGGAATTTTTTAATGGTTGGAATACATCCGGCTTTGCTAAATTCAATCACAATGTCAGTGTCCTGCAACAAAGTATAGGCTACAATCCATCGTCCGTCAGGAAGCAGAACGCAATGCTCAGGATTAAGTTGCTGAAGGTTTTGCCCAATATAAGCCCTGATTTGAACGTCTGTTAAATCCGTGTTAACGATACTGCCTGATATCGTGCTGATTGCCCGATTTAGGGGATCATTAAACTGAGAAATGGCATCTTGAACAACTGGATATGATATTGAATCGTGGCGGAGATTGGGAGTTGAACTAAATGCTACAACATCGAAGAATGAGTGGTTTGCCAAATAACTCGCAATTTCATTGTGATCCGTAAGTATGACTTGATTGATGTCAATCGGAATGATGTCAGCATAGTTATTGATAACCAGATTATCGTTGTTTGGAGAATTATTCTCTCCGATTGTCTTGAGATGAAGACTAGATTTCAGGGGTACAAACACAGGATCATAGTAAGTATGAATTAGGGAATCGGCATTTTCTGCCCAATAACTTAATCCAAGTGTCGAGCCTGGTTGGGTTTCCCATTCTTCTTCATCTATATAGATGTTCTCTGAATACAATAAGGACGGTATATTTAGATAGCATATATGGTCATATTCGTCTAAGCTATCACCGCTCTGGGTTATGCTACCGTTAGAGATTGCTATACTTTTTACGGCATTCTGCTTGAATGGATAGCCAGGCTTGTTATTCGGGTAATTAGGGTCGTTGTTTAGAACCTCGATACTTGGATTGTATGCAAGCCTCTCTTCGAGATTAATCTCGGAATAGAAATTTCTGAAATCCAGCGAACCGTTGATCTCATCGGTATACTGCTCTGAGTTTACATTATAACGTAGTAGTTGTTTACTAGCAGGTGCTTCTATTGTGTTGAGAAGTGGCCGGAACATCTCTTTGTAATCATCTATAGAGTCGTTAAAGTCGCTTGTAACTAAGTTTACAACCAAGCCAGGGATTATCCCGAGTGCCCAAGACCATGTCTCTATAGACTCAATGGCATCTTCAATACTCGTGATATCTTCATATGTATCATATATTTCATCCTGTAAGTTAGTGTTCAGGACTGCACCGCTATGGGGACTATCATAGGTAATTAACTGAGAGCACCTGTGTGTGATCTGATACTCTTCTGCATATGCTAATGCATATCTGGATACCACACCTCCCATTGAGACGCCTAAAACACTAATACCTTCTTTGTAAGTTTCGGATTGATATAGAGATCCCAGATAGTTTATGGCTCCAAGAACTACCATTGCGTTTTCACGCATATCTTTCATTGCATCCCTGAAATTTAGGAAGTAAAGCTCTACATCACAAAATGCGCTGCTTGAGATATCCTCAATTGAAGTAATCAGACTCTGATAAAACAGCACGCCTTTTGCGTTTACTGGATCAAATCCTTCCACGCAAAGCATTGGACGCCTGAACAAACTATCGGAAGATCTAATTTTATAAAGTATATCGTGGTTGCTGTTTTCGAAAGTAAGATATGTTGCGTTTATTTTCTCGAAGGTATGATAGCCAGTCATGCAATGAGCACCTTCGAGATTATAGAAATCGAATGAAATAGTAAAGGTTCCTTTGCCCTGAGCAGGAAGGTTAAAAACAATCGGTTGGTTTTTCAGATTGCTGGAGTGAGTATATGATCCTTGGTTTTCGACTATGTTATTTACTAGTTTCCCGACTCTAAACTTAAAATAATACATACCAATAGCGTAACCTGAGGTATTGATGTAAAGATTAAAGTTATCGCTATTGGTCTGTACAGAGGAATTGTTAAACGAATAACCTCCATAATTGGTGATTTGCAGTTCTAGGTGGTCTAGTGAATTTGCTGGTGAAAAATTCGCATAATATTGCCAATCATGTTGAAATTGGTAACCGTTAGGACTTGACTCTCCACAGAGCCCTGATAAAAATACAAGGCTCAATAATAATGCAATAAGACTCTTTTTCATAAATACTCCTTTTTTTTTGATGGTGCAACAGAGAAACTAAAGAACTCCATAAGTATATAGAGTTCCGAATGCTGGGATCAACTCCAACTCAAGTTTCTCATTTACTTTGAACCCAGTGACAGGGGTTCCGCCTCTCACTATCTATTTACTGCTTCGTCCTTAGGATAAGGATTCCACCCATAAAATCCCTGAGTAAAACAAACAATTAGTCATCTATAAACACATTATATCAGGCACAAGTCTCATTATTACAACAGATAATACTATGTTTTTTATGTCAAGAACTTTTATTGTTTTTTTTGTCTCATTCTTGCTCATCCTGATTTGTATGCAACAGGGAAGTGCTTCCTTTTTCCGGATCAATGATCACATCTGGAACAAGGAGATAGCATGACCGAAGCGTTGATGAACCGAATCAAAGCTCAGTTAGTCAGACATGAGGGTATGCGGATGAAGCCATACCGCTGTACTGCGTGTAAACTGACCATCGGTATCGGGCCGTAATCTCGATGACCGAGACATCACCCAGAAGGAAGCCTATGCTATGCTGGAGTGAGATATCCAGGACTGCGAGCAGTGGCTGATAGATGAGATACCTGAGATTTACAATAAGCTCGATGAGGTCCGCCAGTCGGTGTTGCTCAATATTTGCTTCAACCTAGGCATCAGAATAGCCAGAGAGCTGACTGATATAGCTAAATACCGTAGCTTGCCGGAATTCATCGTTTGTGACAACGGTCCCGAATTCCGAAGTTCAGTAATGTTCAAATGGTCTCAGGATAACAAGGTAGAACTCAGCTTCATAGCTCCTGGTAAACCACAGCAAAATGCCTTTGTAGAAAGTTTCAATGGCAAGTTCAGAAAAAGAATTTCTTGACCTGAATTATTTTGGAAATTTACTTAAAGTGAGAGATGTGATTATGAATTGGCGGTTAGATTACAACACGAATCGACCCCACAGTTCCCTGAACTACATAACTCCCACGAAATTCCGAGAAAACTATGAAAACTATGTCGTTAGCAAATATGTCACCTTACAAGTGGTGTAAAAAATGGGACAGGGTCAAAAAGATCACAATTGTTCGCTTGGCTTTACATAGATTGTGTGTAACTAAATCAGTGTTGATGATGCCTATAAGCTGGATATAAGCTAAAGATTGATAGTTCAGAAAACGGAATCTCTTTTACGAAAGAATAACGAGAATAGGGGATGCTTTGATAAATCTATTAAATAATGCGATTTTAAAATTTGGGTTGGAAAAATATAATAATAAAGATATAATAAATTGGAGCGGGCAACGGGACTTGAACCCGCGACCCTCAGCTTGGGAAGCTAATGCTCTACCAACTGAGCTATGCCCGCTTTTAGATTTATGATTTGAAAAGGCTGATATTTTGTCAAGTATGCGGTAAACAATTCTATTCCCATTCAATGGTTGCTGGTGGTTTTGAACTCAAGTCATAGACAACTCTATTAATGCCTTTGACCTCATTTATAATGCGTTTTGCAACAAACTTCAAAAAGTTCCACGGAAATTCAGTGGCTTCTGCTGTCATTCCATCTTGCGAATTGACAGCTCTAAGGGCACAGACATTTTCATAAGTTCGTTCATCACCCATCACTCCTACACTTTGGATAGGTAGAAGGACAGCAAAAGCCTGCCAGGTTTGATTGTAAATGCCCCAGTTATGCAATTCTTGAATGAAGATTTCATCTATTAACTGTAATCTTTGCACTTTATCTCTATCTACTGCACCTATAATACGAACAGCTAAGCCTGGACCCGGAAATGGATGTCTATTTATGAGACTTTCAGGTAGACCTAACTCTTTCCCTACAGCTCTGACTTCATCTTTAAAGAGTTCTCGTAATGGTTCTATAAGTTTTAGACCCATTTTTTCTGGCAAACCGCCAACATTGTGATGGCTTTTGATTTTTGCTGAAGGACCCCGAAAAGAGACACTTTCAATGACATCTGGATAGAGAGTTCCCTGTGCCAGAAAACCTACATTATCATATTTAGCTGCTTCTTTCTCAAACACCTCAATAAAAGTGGAACCGATAATCTTGCGTTTCATTTCAGGGTCAGAAATTCCAGCTAACCTGGAAAGAAAAAGTTCTGAGGCATCCACAAAGTTAATCTTAAAGTTTTCAATAGCAGAAAACGCTTCTTGCACCCGCTCTGCTTCCTTATATCGCATACATCCAGTGTCTACAAATACTGGTATAAGATTTTCTCCGATAGCTCTATGCAAAAGAACAGCTGTTACAGAGGAATCTACTCCACCTGAAATACCTAAAATGACCTTTTGATTTCCTATCTGTTTTTTTATCTTTTTAATAGATTCCTCAATAAAATTACCAGGAGTCCAGTTTGACGAGCATTTTGCAATCCTGAGGATAAAATTTTGCAGGATAGTCTTACCATTTGGAGTATGAACCACTTCAGGATGAAACTGTAATCCAAAAATAGGAAGATTTTTATGAGTAATTACTGCATAAGGGGCATTGGAAGTTGAAGCTAAAACAACGAAATCTGATGGAAGTTCAGAAATAGTATCTCCGTGACTCATCCATACCTTTTCCTCAAGGGCTAAACTTTCCAGCAAAGGATGTGATTTTTTTATCTGCAAAATAGCCTGACCATATTCTCTTTTAGTCTGATGCTTAATCTTCCCTCCATAATGAGAAACAATAAGTTGCATCCCATAGCAGATACCTAATATGGGAAGATTCATTTCCCATATAGAATAATCTGGTTGAGGTGCATCAGGTTGATTTAAACTATAATGACTTCCTGAAAGAATTATCGCTTTAGGATTGATTTCTTTAATCTTATCAACTGATAAATTATAAGGATGAATTTCGCAATAGACATTAAAAGAGCGAATCACCCTTCCTATGAGCTGAGTATATTGAGAACCAAAATCCAGGATTAAGACTGTATCGTATGACATATTATTAGCTCACAAAAGGATTATTCTTCTTTTCCATTCCAATAGATGTGCGAGGTCCATGTCCTGGAAAAACAATTACATCATCAGGTAATACGAATAATTTATTTTTTATAGAATTAATAATTTGTTCGTGACTTCCCCCTTGTAAATCAGTTCTTCCTATACTTTGTTCAAAAAGGGTATCTCCACTTATTAAAAATTTATCAGCCAAAAGGCAAATACCGCCAGGAGTATGACCAGGAGTATGAATTACTTTCACTGGATATTTTCCCAGATTCAATTCCATACCATCTTCTAAAAGAATGTCTGGAGGAGTACTGGTTACAAGATTTCCCACAAATAAACTTAAATTTTTTAAACTATCAGTAAGCATTGTAGCATCAGCAGAGTGAATCATAAGCGGTGCAGAAAGTCGATTTTTAAACCAGGCATTTCCACCAATGTGATCCATATGTCCATGCGTATTTACGATATATTTAACCTTTAAACCCAGTTCATCAATTCTTTTTAATAAATCAGGAGAAGGAGCAGCTGGGTCTACAAGTAGAGCTTCTTGAGAATCTTCATCCCATAAAAGCCAGGTATTGGTCTCAAAATCGGGTAATAGAATATAACCTTCAATCTTTAACATTGGCAATCCTTTATGAGGAAATTAGATATGACCTTATGATATTTTCAGGGCATTTTTCAACTTTTATCTCATTATTGAATTTTTTGTCAACTCCATATTTGATATAACCGGGAGAGGAAGCTTTGCGGCTATAAAATAGAACAATTGAAGCAGCAAGTTCAAGTATTTCAGCAGGAGGTTCTTTAACGGTCAATAAAGCCAAAGGACCTTCCACATCTCTAATCTTGAGATATAAACCGGGATAGTTTTCACTTTCCAGACCTGCGTTATCTGTTGCATTCCTTCCTACTATCAATTTAATTTCTTCGGAAAGTCTGAAATGTCTACCCCAATATAAAAGTCTAACATCTTCAATTTTATCCTGATTATGATTAATTAAATCTCTTAAGCGCCTAGAGTAATTATGGTCAGTAAGAAGACAACCTCCTGCAGGTTGAAGATGAGAAATGCCAAATTGTTCAGCAAGTTGTAGCTGACGAGAACGTCCTCTTCCTGATATATCCAACATTTGTTCCTTATTTATCCAACCTTCTCTAATAGGTCTGGTATCAGGGAGCAATTTTTGTGATAAAGGACGGATAACTAAATCTCCCGCTCCACTCATTTTATCAATAGCCTTAAGAGAATCCAGATTCTGAGACATAGGTCGCTGTCCCAGCACTTCTCCGGTGATAATAAAATCAACGTTCAATTCCGGTAACATCATTGCAGCTTCTTGAATCATTAGAGAATGGCAGTCTATGCAAGGATTAAGATTCTTTCCGTAACCTCTTTTGGGATTACGCAACATTTCCAGATGCTTTTGAGAGATATCTCTCACTAACAATTCAAGGCCATTTTCTTCTGCAACTTTTAAAGCTTTATTCGGAAAGATATAAGCAGCCTCAAAAAACACGGGAATAACTTCATAACCAAGATGCTGCATCCAGAAAACAGCTAAAACACTATCCAATCCTCCAGAAAAAAGGGCTATAGCACGATAAGGCTTTTTATTGATTATATTTGCTATAAAGATCCTCCTGAATCAGGTCCAAAAAGCGGAATGGAGAATGATGAGGTTTGAGTTCATTTTGACCCTTACCAGTTGCATCCCACCAGTAATAATTACTGCTTACTCCTACAAATAAAACCTTATTATCGTGTTTTCTTTGATAACCAATAGCATTAATGCCAAAATAGAACTCTTCTATTGGTATCTGATTTTGCCATTCTGTTTTTACCAAAGTGTAGGTATTGATACTACCATCAATTTGACGAATGTATTCGCACTGCTGATTATTTCCTTGCCATCCAGCATCAATTACATTAAAATCTGGAGTTTCATTTATTTGCCAAAAAGGAGAGTAATTATTATTTTGAGAATATTCAGGCCAATTATCTACAATTATATTTTTAGGTAAGAAAGAGATATTGCCAGTATAGGTCTTATTATTAATCAAATCTTTTATCTGATAGGAGATAGGTTGATCCGTGCTTAAATTAATAATTCCTCCAGTATAGATTTTTCCTTCCGAGTAAGATTCTATAGTATTAAACATTATATCAGATGTACCAATTTTCAAGGAAGCATCTGGGGCAACACCTTTGGCTGTCATCCAAATCTCAGCTTCAGCCATATTTTGGTTCCGATTTTCATAATTTAAATCAAACCAAACAACATAATTGTAATCCCAGATATAAGAAGGGATACCATATTGTTCAAAATTAGGAGTGGTTGGAGTTTCTTCCTTAGAACAGGATAATCCCAATGTCATAAAGGTGATTAAAAGTATAAGGACCGGAAAGTAAAGATAATGTTTCATATTATACTCCCTATAAGTTAATAAAGCTATAAAGAAAATTTAACTGAATTTATGCAGATTACAAAGAGAATTTTAATTCAGAACACTATATTGCCAAAATATTATTTCTCATTTCTGGAGCTAAATGGGGGATTTGAACCCCCGACCTGCTGATTACGAATCAGCTGCTCTACCAGCTGAGCTAATTTAGCTTCTAATAGCTAGAGGAACACTAATTCCCTTTTTAGTCAGAACAAAAATATTTATTTTCCGTCAAGCTATAATTTCTAATTTTACTTATATGCATTCTTCAATTATAGAATAAGATATTTCAAATAAATAGTGGTTGATAGACTTTAAGCACCCACTTTTTTATTTAATTATTACTAACTTAGCAGTGGCGATTTTACTATTTCCCTTCTCCAGACTAATCTTGTAAAGATTGCTAGACATAAGCTCTTATCCTATGATAAGAAGCTCAAAACTTTACTCTTACTTTTCTAATATTTCTTCTTAACTGCTCGTAATTTTTTTATATTCAGTAAAAATATAGTTTAAATTAGCATATAGATTTAAAAATCTGTTGCTTACCATATAATAGAATTTTTTCACTTGACATAAATTAAGAATTTTAAAAATAGGATATAATAATTAAATTAATAATGCTGGGGGCGTAGTTCAGTTTGGTTAGAACGTCTGCCTGTCACGCAGAAGGCCGCGAGTTCGAGTCTCGTCGCTCCCGCCATTTTAGAGGATGCTTGGTTAAGCATCCATTTTTATATAGAGTAAATTTAAATTATGATAATAATCCTCTTTCATATTTGTAATTTTCTATTAGAACTCTGCTGTCTTCTTCTCAGTCCTGCTATCTTGATATATATATGGTTAAAAAAGTATTGGGGAGCTTTGAATTTTAAGGCAACCGATAGTGAAAAAGGGATAATGATACATTCTGCTTCTGTGGGAGAAGTAAATGCAGTCCGTCCTTTAGTGAAAAAGCTTCAAGAACGATATCCTGAATTGAAGATAGTGATAACCTGCACTACATTAACTGGATTACAGCAAGCAAAGACTTTGAATATACCTGCCCATCTTGCGGTTTTAGACCTACCCTGGTTACGAAAAAAACAATTACAATCCATTAATCCTCAAATTATTATTATTGTTGAAACAGAAATTTGGTTTAATTTACTTTATCAAGCTAAAAGGCAGGATATAAGGATTGCCTTTGTAAATGCTCGTTTATCGCAAAAATCTTTTAACCAATATAAGAAATGGAAGAAGTTATTGCACTTTCTGGAAGAACCAATTAAAGTTATAATGGCACAAACTGAAGAGGATGCCAGTAGATTCAAAAATTTATTTACTGTCTCGGTTATTAATGCAGGAAATTTAAAATATTCTATAGATTTACCTCAATTTAACCAACTGGAGCTAAGAGCGAAATATGGCTATAAAACAGAAGATTTTATTATCTGTTTTGGAAGTAGTAGACCCGGAGAAGAAGGTTTGTTAAAAAGTATTTTACCAGAACTGAAGTTCAATATACCAGAATTAAAATTAATCTTAGCTATTCGTCATACTCCAAGAATTGCAGAGGTTAGAGATCTCTTTCCAGAAGCAGCTATTTATTCTGCATATAAAGATGGAGTTCTGGAAGCAGCAGATATCCTATTAATAGATACTATAGGATATCTGAATGAATTTTATGCTATATGCGATCTGGCAATTGTGGGTGGTTCTTTTTTGGATTTTGGAGGTCATAATCCACTGGAACCAGCTTTTTATGGAAAACCCATTATTATGGGTCCTTATCACAGTTCCTGTGCAGGTTCGGTGAAGGAACTATTATCATATGATGCCATCTTGATTTCAGATTCGCAAAATCTTAAAAGAGATATAATATATCTATATCAAAATCCAGAAAAAAGAAAAGAAATGGGTGAAAATGCCAGAGCTTGTATAGAACGAAATAAGAATGCTCTGGATAATCATCTTAGGGGTTTAGAACAATGGATAATACCGTAGAAAGAGAAGCTATGTTTTATGATCAACTTGAAGACCAGCAAGTTAGATGCTTGCTTTGTCCACATTGTTGTCTTTTGAAAGTGGGGGAGATAGGCACCTGTAGAGGTCGTAAGAACATATCTGGTAAATTGATTGCTATAAATTATGGTAAGACAATGGGAATAAGTCTAGACCCTATAGAGAAAAAACCCTTATACCATTATCGTCCAGGTTCTCAGATTGTGTCTTTAGGTCCTAATTCCTGTAATTTTAGCTGTTTTTACTGCCAAAATTATGATAGCAGTCAATTAGCTGCTCCTACTGGATTTATCAGTCCAGAACAGTTATATAATTTAGTTCTGGAACATTCTTGGCACGGCGTTAAACAAGTAGCTTTTACTTATACCGAACCCTTTACCTGGTACGAGTATATTTATGATTTTGCTAAGATTGCAAAAGATACAGATATAGTAATGGTCACTAATGGTTACATCAATCCTGCACCCTTAAAGGAATTGATGCCTAATATCCGGGCAATGAACATAGATTTGAAATCCATTCGTAATGAATTCTATGTTAAATATTGTAATGGAGGTCTTGAAACGGTTAAACAAACAATTATAAATGCTTATAATTTTGGTATCCATATAGAATTGACCAATCTTCTAATCCCCACTTTGAATGATGCAGAGGAAGATATAAGAGATTTAATTGATTTTGTTGCCTCTGTAAGTATTGATATTCCTTTACATTTTTCTGCCTATTATCCAGCTTATAAATCCAATATACCTCCAACACCATCTCGTATTGTTTTAAGGGCATGTCAGTTAGCAAAAGAGAAACTTTCCTATGTCTATGCTGGCAACATCTGGTCTGATGAATTTAAAGAGACCTATTGTCCAAAATGCCATAATCTCGTGATTTCTGCACAACGAAGGATAGTAGGCATAGATGATAAAGGACAATGCAATAATTGCTCCTATAAGATATATGGAGTTTTTTAATGTTCAAATGGCTCAAAAGCCATTTAAGTTTGGCAGATTTATTCATTATTCTAATTGCTATTATCGCTATTGTTATAAGTGGCATACTGGTAGTTAAAAAAGAAGATGATAGAACGGTTTATATCTATAAAAACAATCAGCTGATTGGAGTTTATCCCTTACAGCAGGACCAAGTGATCAAAATAGATAAACATAATACTATAGAAATTAAAGATTCCAAGGTTAGAATGCTTTATTCAGATTGCCCTAATCAAAATTGTGTTAGACAGGGTTGGGGGGATATTTTGCCTATAATCTGCCTTCCTAATAAAGTTGTGGTAGAGATTCATTCTAAAGATTCTAAAAGACCTTTGATTGTGCAATGATATTCTTATGTTAAAATTTGCTTTCTATATATCTCATCATGGCTATGGACATACCACTCGTATGGCTGCTCTCGCAAAAGAGTTCAATCAATTCGGTGTATTCGTTTATATCCGAAGTGCCAAGCCAGATTATCTTTTTCAAGATTTAAATCCATATTTATATGAAAAAGAAGATACAATCTGTGATGTAGGAGTAAAACATAAGAAAAATTTGGAACCGGATATAGTTGCTACTCGCCTTTCTTTATTGCAGTTAATGGGGAAAAGACAAGAAATAATTGAAAGAGAAGTAGCTTTTCTCAGAAAAGAACGGGTAGATTTAATTATTACTGATATTCCTTGGTTACCAGTGGAAGCTGGAACCTATGCTGAAATCCCAGTTTTCGCCATATCCAATTTTGATTGGCTCTTTATCTATGATAAACTTTTTGCTAATCAGATAGATTTAAAGCCAGTGTTGAATACTATTTATGGTCTATATCAAAGAGTGGACTATGCCTTTAGACTACCTCTCAGCTCAACTAAAAGTATGGGTTCATTCAGGAAAATAGAAAAGACTGGGTTACTTGCAGCTTATAAATATCCAAATCCAGATTTAAAAAAATTTCTGGGAATAGATTCACATATTCCAGTTTTGTCCTGTTCTTTCGGAGGTGAAGGAGAGATGAACCTCAACTGGAAAAATATGTGTTCCGCTTTTCCAGGGATTGTTATATCTACGAAAGAATTGGAAGATATTCCAAATTATAAAAAGGTTCCTGCTGATTTTGATTTCTCATCATTAATCAGTATATCTGATATTCTTTTGACTAAACCTGGATATGGAAGCTTTGCTGAAGCTATGCAATCAGGAACTTATTTGATATATTTTCCTAGAAAAGATTATCCAGAAGAAGAAGTGCTGATTAAAGGAATATCACATTATCCTCAAAAGATGGAACTAGATAGACTTAATCTAAGCGTTTCTGATTGGCAGAATGTTTTTTATAATGCTCTTTCCTTTGCAGGTCCTAGAAAAATAATACCTAATAAAAATAAACAGGTTGCTGCTCTGATTCTGCAACGCTATATTGAATTACACTATTCCCAAAAGAAATTAAACTCCATATTTGATATCGGTTCCAATAATATGAATTATGCATTATGTGAAGCAGGAAAATCCCGTCCTATTCATACCGCTCAAATAAAAACAGGAATTGGTAGCGAATATAAAAAAATAGGTGGGACGATAAAATTAAACAAAGAGAATCTTAAAACATTTAAATCTAAAGTAAGTAATTTTATGGTATATGACCATAAGATTCCTTCATGTAAATATATCATAGCTACCGGAATACATCGTCAAAGTTCTCAACTTCAACAGCTTTCAGTCTGGTTTACTAAAAAATGGAAAGTTAAATATACATTGCTTGAAGAAGATGAAGAAGCTAAATTAGCTTATCTGTCAGCAAAAGATTTAATACCGGAAGAGCAATCTGCTATAATAATTGATATTGGAGGATTTAGCACCCAATTCATCTACTATGAACCTGGCATAAAAATAAATAGGTTAAGCATTCCTCTCGGTCTTTTAACCATTCGTAGAAATGTGCAAGAGGGAAAAGAACTAAAAAATATTTTTAATGAAACAATGGAAAGTATTCCTCTCTGGGAAGCAGATCATATTATCTGCATTGGACTTACTGCCTCATTCTTAGCCAAAATTGTGAAAAGAAAAAGATATTATCGCCCTGATGAATTGCACGGCTGCAGGATTTCCTCAAAAGAATTGGCTGCTCTAAAAGATATTGTGGAATCAGGTAAAAAGGAAGAAATAACTCAATATGCGATGGAACCAGAATCTCTAGATATCTTATACTATAGTATTCATTATTATACATTTCTGTTGGACAGATTCCAGAGCTTAGGTTTTATAGTATGTTATTATGGTATAGCTGCAGGCTATAATCAGAAATTACATAAAATAAACGACTGATAAATAAGATGAAATTTTATATAGAAACCTATGGCTGTCAGATGAATATTGCTGATAGCGAATTAATTAGCACAATATTAATTGAAGCAGGACACCAACTGGTAAACAATATAGATGAGGCAGACCTTATAATTTTTAATACCTGTTCCGTTCGTGAACATGCGGAAAATCGTGTTCTTGGACGTATTGCCTCAGAAAAATATAGGAAAACAAGCAATCCAGACTTGAAAATAGCCGTAATAGGTTGTATGGCTCAAAGAATGGGGAAGAGGTTAATTGAAAATTATAGTGTAGATTATGTAGCTGGGGTAGATCAATATCTTGATTTTCCAAAACTGATTCAAGAAAATAAAGGGGCTATTACTGATCCGGATTATACCCAAACCTATTCAGGTATTAGACCACATCATCAAAGTAGAACCTGTGCTTATATCACTATTATGCGTGGTTGCAATAACTTCTGTTCCTATTGTATTGTTCCTTATGTACGTGGAAGAGAAAGAAGTTTGCCTGCTGAGCTAATAATTGAAGAAGTTAAAAGGTGTGGAGAAAAAGGTCTTAAAGATATTACCCTGCTGGGACAAAATGTTAATTCCTATGCTTATCAAGATGTTAATTTTCCTAAATTATTAGGACTATTGAATGATATGGATTCCATTTATAGAATCAGATTTATTACCTCACACCCAAAAGACCTTTCAGATGAACTGATTGAAGTGATGGCAGAATGCTCTAAGATATGTGAACACATACATTTACCTTTACAAAGTGGAGATAATGACATTCTTTTGGCTATGAATAGAAATTACACTATTGAACATTATATTAACATCGTAAATAAATTACGCAAAGCTATACCAGACATAGCAATAACTACAGATGTTATGACTGGTTTCCCTGGTGAATCAGAAACAGCTTTCAATCATACCCTGCAAGCTATGAGGCAAATTCAATTTGATTATGCCTTTTGTTTTAAATATAGTCCACGAGTAAATACTAAAGCAGCCGATTTGCCTGACCAAATTCCTGAAGAAATAAGATTAGAAAGATTAAAGAAAATGGTTATTCTACAAAGAGAAATATCTAAAAATAAATATGAAGCTAAAATCGGTTCTAAAGTTGAGATTTATGTGGAAAGTCTAAGTAAAAAATCTGCTCAACAAGTTTCGGGTAAAACTCGTGATTTTAAGATAGCAGTTTTAGATGGAACTGAGCGGGACCTAGGCACTTTAAAAAAAGCACAAGTATTAGCTTCTACCGGAAGCACCTTGCTATGCGGTTAAAATGTTGATAAGATATGTTATGTAAACTTGAAGATATACTGGCTAATTTATTGAAAGGCAAGCATCTCCCCTCTCTATTATTATAATGTTTTATGGAGCTATTATGAAAAGTATGACTGGCTATGGAAAAGCTAAAATTCAGCAAAATGATTTGCATTGTGAAATTGAAATTAAATCTATTAATGGTCGTTTTCTGGATATGAGAATTTACCTACCTCGTGAGATAAGTTTTTTTGAGTACCAGATAAGACAACGCATTGGACAGGTGCTAAGTAGAGGAACAGTTGAAATAAGAGTTACTTTTATTGATCACAGAGGACCTACTTTGTATTTAAATGAATCTAAACTATTAAAATACTTTGATTTAGTAAAACAAGCTCAAGCTTTACTTGATATAGATGAAGATATCTCTCTTGAATACCTTCTAAATGAGCCTGGAATAATTGAATCTGTAAATAATTTAGACGAGGATGAGAAATTAGCTGAAATCTTAAATCAAACACTGGAAAAGGCAATTGAAGCTTTAGAGGTATCTTTAAAAGCTGAAGCAGGCAATATAAAAGAAACGATAAAGAAATCTTCTAATGTAATGTTAGAGACTTTAGAGCATATAGAAAAGGAGATACAACCTTTCAAGGATGAATTGTATTCAAATTTAAAACATAAAGTTACGGAGTTAATAAATAATATCAATACAGAAATTTTAGAACAAAGGTTATTTCAAGAGCTTGCTTTTTATATTGATAAATATGATATACAGGAAGAAATATCGCGCTTAAAATGTCACATCAATACCTTATTATTAACTCTGGAAAAAGAAGAAGATACAGGCAAGACCCTAAATTTTATTCTTCAGGAGATGCAAAGAGAGGCAAATACGCTTGGTTCCAAATTCTCTACTGCTCGGACCTTTACCTATATTTTAACTCTTAAAGAAGAAATAGAAAAATGTCGGGAGATAGTTCAAAATGTTGCCTGAACCTTTATTATCCTGGCGTTCCTGGCCTTTTATAGAAAGACCCTTAACCTCGGTTTTATTAATTGTTTTTCTACTGTTTTTGGCTTATTTTCTCTGGAATGTAACGGTAGAAGGATGGCATCAGCCCTGGTATTATTACCTTGGTATGTTGCTAGTAATAGGTAGCCTTCTCCCCTATTTCATTCCTACAACCTATTATCTTTATGAAAATGAAATAGTTATTGTATATCTGTTTATTCGGATAACCCGAAAATACTCTGATTTTGGATGTTTTTATTGTGATAAACGAGGTGTTATGCTCAGTACCTTTAAAATGCCCAGAAGACTTGATCCATTTAGAGGGCAATCTTTACGTTTTTCAAAAACCAAAGCAGAGAAAGAACAATTATTAGAAATCTTGAGAAATAAAATAGGAAAACAGTATTGAGGTAATATTGAAGAATTCAAATCTAAGTGAACGCATAGAAGAAACATTCATTGAAAATAACAATACTCCTTTATCTTATAATGAGTTAGTTAATGAACTCCATTTAGTTAGAAAAGAAAAATCCTTACTAGCGGAAACCTTACAAGCAATGTTAGCAGAAGGAATCCTGACCAAAAAGAATAGAAAATTCCGTCTGGCTGTAAGTCCTGAACTGATAAAGAAAGAAGCTAATGAAAAGGTTACTCATCCCAGACTGCTGGAAGGAATTTTTGATGCTACTCCTCTTGCTCGGGATCTATCTTATGCCTTTGTCCGTACAGAGCAAGGTGATTTCTATGTTAACGCAGAAGATACTTTGAATGCCTATCATAATGATGTAGTAGTAATAGAACCACATTTTCGTAAGGGTAAACCAGATTATGCTATTGTCCGTAAAATAATACAACGCGCTAATGAAACAATGACTGGAGATATTCGTGAAAGTGGAATTCGTACCTTTTTTATTAGTATTAATCCCAAAATTCATAATTGGATAGAAGTTAGTGAGTTAAATGGAGCTAAAGAAGGGGATAAAGTTGTTTTACAGGTGACGAATTGGGGCAATCCTTTAATGGGTAAAATGCCTGTAGGAAAAGTTATAGAAATTTTAGGACCTTCTGGAGATCCTGAAGTTGAGCTATTAGCCGTTATAAGACAGTATAATCTTCCCTTACAATTTCCTGATACTGTCCTAGCAGAAATGGAAGAAATAGAAGAAACTATTTCCGATCAAGAACTTGCTCATCGTCTTGACCTTAGAAACATATTAACTTTTACGATTGATCCAGCCTCTGCTAAGGATTTTGATGATGCTATATCCGTAGAAAGAATCAATCAAGGTTGGCGCCTTTATGTTCATATCGCAGATGTAGCTCATTATGTGAAACCAGAAAGCGCTACTTTCTCCGAAGCATTGAAGCGAGGAAACAGCTTTTATTTTCCTAAAAAAGTTATTCCAATGCTACCTGAAAAACTTTCCAATAAAGTTTGTAGTTTACGTCCTAATGAAGATAAACTGGCAATGAGCGTTATCACTGATTTTAATCAGCAGGGCAGAATTATGCGTCAAAGATTGGAAGAAAGTGTTATAAAAAGTGATTTTCGTCTAAATTATAACCAGGTGGATGAGCTTTTTGAAGGAAAGAAGACGGAATTTCCTTTAGAGTTAACTGAGACTCTATTATCAGCTCGTAAACTTTCTTCTTTGCTTACTGCTAAAAGACTTAAAGAGGGCTATATCTTTTTTGACCTTCCGGAACTGGAATATGAATATGATGATGAAGGATTTCTAAAAAGATTTACTTTAGCCGAAGAAACAGAATCCCATAAATTGATTGAAAACTTTATGCTGGTGGCAAATGAATGTATTGCCACTAAACTTTCAAAACTTGCACCTGCAACTATTTATAGAATTCATGAAGATCCAGATTGGGAAAAGATTGAAAGATTGATTGAATTGCTATCCTATTACGGTATCTCCTTTTATGAAAAAGAAAATCTTAATGCTTCCATTCAATATTTATTGCACTCCCTCCCCACTCCAGAACATCACAAAGTTTTTGAACCTATAATCCTGAGAAGTATGAAAAAAGCTAAATATTCCACCGAACATATCAGACATTTTGGCTTAGGAATGGAAACTTATACTCATTTTACCAGCCCAATCAGGCGTTTATGTGATTTAGTAATTCATCATCTTTGTAAGACTTATATCCTTAAAACCAGCAAAATACAATTTGATTACAATCAATTGAAACACTTTGCTTTCATAGCTTCCGAGCAGGAATTGCAAGCAGACCAATCGGAGAGAGATATTGAACATTATTTCAGTATGACCTATATGAAAAAGTTTATTGGAGAAAGCTTTAGCGGGATAGTAATTTCAGCGAAAAATGATAGACTTATCATTAGATTAGACCAAATTCCAATTAATGCTGTTTTAATGATTACTGAATTTCCTTCTGGAAAATGGATTTTTTTAGATAGACAAATGCGTTTTATAAACGAAGATAATAGAGATTATTTCCAGCTAATGGATAAAGTAATGGTTAATATTATGGAAGTTAGTGATGATATTTATCTGGAACTTAAATCAGGTAAAGAATCGCATCGGCATTTTCAATTTCAACCATCTAATACAAATAGCTACAATAATGATAAGAAGATAAGAAAAAGCCGTAAAGGAAAAAATAGATTTGAGGTTGACTATAAGTTTAGAGATAAAAATTATGGTCATTCAAATGAGAGATATAGAGGATAGAGATGAGACAACCGATTGGAATATTTGATTCTGGGGTAGGGGGCTTAACTGTTTATAAAGCCATTAAAAAAGCTTTTCCAGCAGAAAATATCATTTATTTTGGTGACACTGCTCGCGTTCCCTATGGACCTAAATCTGAAAATACTATCATAGAATATTCCATTCAAAATGCTCGCTTTCTTCTTCAGAAAGATATTAAAATTTTAGTGGTAGCTTGTAACACTTCTTCCGCTGTAGCTTTACCAGAATTGGAAAAAATAACAGATATTCCAATCATTGGAGTTATCAAGCCAGGAGCAAAATCAGCTGCTGAATCAACTATTAACAATCGTATAGGAGTAATTGGAACTGAAGGTACCATCCGTTCTGAAGCATATAATAAAGCCATTAAAGCAATCCTTCCTGGAGCAGAAATATTTTCCTGTGCCTGTCCCCTATTTGTTCCTTTAGTTGAAGAAGGCTGGTTATATCATCCTGTTAGTAGAATGGTCGCAGAAGAATATCTTAATTTTTTTATAGATAAAGAGATAGACACACTTGTTCTGGGTTGCACTCATTATCCTTTACTTAAATCTTTGATTGATGAAATTATGGAACATAAAGTTAAACTTATAGATAGTGCTGATGCCATTGCTTTGCATCTTAAATCTTTGCTTTCAGGTGAAAGTAGCACTGAGCCAGGAATAGATAGATTTTATGTCAGTGATAATGAAGCAAAGTTTTCCAAAATTGCTGAATATATTCTGGGAGTTAAGCCAACTCCTGTTAAAAGAGTTCGTTTATATGAGAGCTGGTTTGAATAAATAACAAAGGAGAATATAATGGAACCCTTAATCTTAACAGCTGCAATTACAGGAGCAGAAACTTGTCGTAAGGATCAACCTAATCTACCTATCACACCAGAAGAACAAGCTGCAGAAGCAGTTGCTTGTTTTGAAGCCGGGGCAAGGATTATTCATCTTCATGTGCGTGATGATGAAGGAAATCCTACTCAGAGTTTAGAAAGATTTGAAGCTGCTATTAAAGCTATCAAAACAGCTGTTCCTGAAATTATCGTTCAAATCAGTACTGGTGGTGCAGTAGGAGAAGATTTTGAAAAAAGACTTGCTCCTCTTTGTTTGAAGCCCGATATGGCGACTTTAAATGCTGGGTCTTTGAATTTCGGAGATGATGTTTTCATCAACAGACCTCCAGATATAATAAGATTAGCCGAAGCTTTTAAAGAGTATCAAGTAGTTCCTGAAATTGAAGTATACGAATCTGGTATGGTAGATTATGTAGCTAAATTGATTAAAAAGGGTATTATCACTCATTCACCCTTACATATTCAATTTGTTCTCGGTGTTCCAGGTGGTATGAATGGTTCTCCTAAAAATGTGGTCTATATGGCATATCATTTAAAAGAACTTATTCCGAGTGCCACCTGGGCAGTTGCGGGGATTGGAAAATATCATATTCCTGCTTCTTTAACCGCTATGGTTATGGGTGGACACATCAGAGTGGGCTTTGAGGATAATATCTATTATCATAAAGGTGTTTTAGCAGAATCTAATGCTCAGCTGGTAGCTAGAATGGCGAGAATTGCAGCTGAAATTGGAAGACCTCTTGCAACTCCAGATCAAACACGAGAAATTCTTGGCTTATAGGACTATATAAATGGAATTAAGTGAAAATGCTCTGATTGTTCTTGAGAGACGCTATTTTAGAAAGAATGAAGCTGGAGAAACCATAGAAGATTGGGAAAAAATGATAAGTAGAATAGCGTCCAATATTGCTCAGAGCAATAAAGAGAAGGAAAAACTCTATTTTGAGCTCTTAGATTCTGGTATGTTTTTACCAAATTCTCCTACTTTGATGAATGCTGGAAGTGATTTACAACAGCTTTCTGCTTGTTTCGTGCTTCCCATTGAAGATAGTATGGAGAGCATCTTTGAGACTTTGAAGAATGCTGCTTTAATTCATAAAAGTGGTGGAGGAACTGGTTTTTCTTTCAGTCATTTAAGAGAAGCAAATGCACCAGTGCGTTCTACTAATGGTGTTTCCAGCGGACCTATCTCTTTTTTGAAAGTGTATAATGCTGCTACTGATGCAGTTAAACAGGGCGGAACCAGACGTGGTGCCAATATGGCAATTCTCAATGTAGAACATCCCCAAATTATGGAATTTATTCAATGCAAAGCAGATCCTAAAGAACTTACTAACTTCAATATCAGTGTTGGTGTTTCAGAAGTTTATATGCAGGCAGTTTTAAATGATGAGGATTACGACCTTATTTCACCTCACAGTGGTAAAATAATTCAGCGTCTAAAAGCAAGGGATGTGTTCAATCTCATTGTAGAAATGGCTCATAGAAATGGAGAACCAGGCATAATCTTTTTAGATAGAATCAATGCTGCCAATCCTACTCCCAAACTGGGAAGGATAGAATCAACCAATCCCTGTGGAGAACAACCTCTTTTACCTTATGAAGCTTGTAATCTTGGTTCCATTAATCTGGCAAAATTTGCTAAAGATGGAAACATTGATTGGGAAAAGCTGCAATCAGTTATCAGATTAAGTGTAGATTTCCTGGATGATGTGATAGATTGTTCTCGTTTTCCTTTACCTCAGATTGATGCTATGGTTAAAGCCAATAGAAAGATAGGATTAGGAGTTATGGGTTGGGCAGACTTACTGTTTCAACTGGAAATCCCCTATACCAGTGAAGAAGCCATCTCTTTAGCGGAAGAATTGATGGAATTTATTGATTTTGAAGCCAAACAACGCTCTATGGAATTAGCTAAAGAAAAAGGTAGTTTCCCCAATTTTACTGATTCTATCTATGATACTCAATCTCTTAAAAGAGAACCAATTAAAAAGGATTGGAATAAACTAATTTCTGATATTAAACAAAACGGAATGCGTAATGCCACGGTTACAACTATTGCTCCTACGGGAACTATCAGTATGATTTTAGATGCTTCCAGTGGCATAGAACCTCTGTTTTCCTTGGTCTTTGTCAAGAATGTAATGGATGGAGAAAAGCTGCTCTATGCCAATAAGTATTTTCAGACTGCCCTGAAAAAAGAAGGTCTGCTCTCACCTGAACTTTTATCTCAGGTCTCTCAAACTGGTTCTCTAAAAGATATAGATGAAATTCCCGAAAGATTTAAACAGATTTATCAAACTGCTCTGGATATAGCTCCTGAGTGGCATATAAGAATGCAAGCAGCTTTCCAAAAATATACAGATAATGCAGTCAGTAAAACTATAAACTTTCCCCATTCCGCTACTATTGAAGATATCTCTAAAGCTTATCAACTTGCCTGGGAACTTGGTTGTAAGGGAATAACCGTTTATCGTGATGGAAGTAGAGAAGACCAGGTTTTAAGTTCTGGCATTAAAATGACCGTTTCTGAAGGGAAAGTGGCACCTCGTAGTCGTCCAGATATAACTTATGGTCTAACTCAAAGATTAGAAACGGGTTGTGGACATATGTATGTGACCATTAATTCAGATGAGTTAGGACCTTGCGAAGTTTTCATTCAGATGGGCAAGGTAGGAGGTTGTGCTTCAGCTCAACTGGAAGCTATTGCTAGATTATCTTCTTTAGCTCTTCGTTCTAATGTAAAATTGGAATCTATTATTCGTCAATTAAAAGGAATCCGTTGTCCATCTCCTATGTGGCATAATGGAACACTTATCACTTCCTGTGGTGATGCCGTAGGACATGCTCTGGAGAACTTTGTAAAAACTCATAACAATCTTAAAACTGAATCTTTTCATAGTGAAGCAGAAATAGATGAACCCGTAGAAGAACCTGGCGCAAAAAGTGCTATTTATGTTTGTCCAGATTGCGGTTCAACCGTAGAACATCTGGAAGGTTGTCTGAAATGTCCTGTCTGCGGTTGGTCTAAATGTTGATTTTATATTTTAGGAGTAGTAATGCGTTGTAAACATTGTGATGCACGCTTAGCACCTCATGATTTCTGGTGTGTGAATTGTGGAAAACAAACCCCTATTGTAGTGCATGAATTAGCATCCTGGGGTAGTTTTAAAAGAACTTTTAAGCAATACTGGCAGTTTAAAGGAGCCAATATTCCTGCGGCAGCTTTCACAATCTTAGTTGGAGTTCTTCCCATCATTGCCTTTTTAGTATTATTAAACGCTTTCGGAATACTGGATTTTCAATCCCAGGAAACTGCCGGAAAGCTTCTATTAAATCTCTTTATCACTGGTATGGGTCTCAGTTTATTGACTCCTCTATTATTAATAGCCTTTAAACCGGTTTGTGAAATCAAGGGTTATACCCTTACTTTAAAAGATTTATTAAAGGGGTTTAATGCCTATCCCAGATACTTTTTCTTCACTTTAATTTCAGCTCTATATTTTATCTTGATTTATATTGTCTGTTTCGGATTACCTAATTTTGCCAGTGACCCAATTCTTCATCTGGTCTGGTTAGTTCTAGTTGGATATTATATTGGAGTAGTATTACCTGTACCCATTCTTATGGAGCGAAAGAAGGTTAATGCCTGGAAAGCTCTGAGGATGGCATATAAGTATTTTAAAGTGGTACGCTGGCAACTTTTCTGGCTGGGATTTATCTTACTGGTATTAAATCTTGCCGCCACAGCTTTAGCTCTGGTCTTTCTTTTAATAACTTTACCATTATCCTGGTTTGCTATTAGAGATTACCTGGACCTCTTGTTAGCATATGAAATTATCCGGGAATATAAATCTAAGTGAGGGATATTAAATTGACTAAAAAAGAAATTATCTCTCTCATTTTACTAATTGTGGTAGTTGGTTACGGAGCCTGGAACTGGATTAATCGTTCTTATTCTGAAACCAAAAGAGACCTGGATTTACTGGATACAGTTGTTACTATTTCTGCTACTTCTAAAAGTAAAGATATTGGCACTCAGATAGATTCAGTCTTTGCCTATATTCGTACTTTTGAAGATATTTTTGACGATTATAATCCTCAAAGCTGGGTATATAAGGTCAATAACTCTCAGGGCAAACGCTATCCTATGAATCCTGATGCCTATGAACTTCTCTGTATCGCTGATAGCCTTTATCATCTTACTAATGGAGCTTTTGATATTACTATCAAACCTCTTTATGACCTCTGGGGTTTCAGTAAAATTAATGAATATGGAGCTGATACATTAAATTTAGCACCTCCCGATTCAATGTTAATTAAAGAAACCTTAAAGAATATAGGTTTTAATCGCATTCGCTATAATAAACAATATATAAAAATACCGCAGGGTATGCAGATTACTTTTGGCGCTTTAGCTAAAGGTTATGCTCTGGAAAAAGCTCGCGAGTATATGGAAAATCATAAATTTATCAGCGGAATTATTGACTGCACCAGTGGTATGACATTTTTTGGTCATAAACATTATCAGATAGTGAGCATAAAACATCCCAGAGCTAATGCAGGAATGCAAACCATTGGCAATTTCAAGATAAAGAATGGCTCTTTAAGCACTTCAGGTGATTATCAACTTTATTTTGAGCATAACGGGAAAAGATATCATCATATATTGAATCCTTTTACCGGTTACCCAGTGGAAAATATTTATTCAGTGACTGTTATTTATCCTTCTGCTACATTAGCTGATGGACTTTCCACTGCTATGTTTTTATTACCTCCTAATCAAGCTATAGAGGCATTAAAACATTATCCCGGTAGTAATGCCGTCATTTTCTATCAAGAAAATGGTCAGATTGTGTCCCTTAAAACCTTAGGAATGAAAGAATTGGATTGGCATGACGAACAATGAGTATACCAGATATACAATCACAGGATGACTTTCGTCATATAGCAATTGAAAAAGTTGGAGTCAAGGGATTAAGTTATCCTATTGTGGTAGATGACAGAGAAAATGGAACTCAGGATACCGTAGGAAACATCAATTTATATGTGGACCTCCATCCCAGTAAAAGAGGCATACATATGTCCCGTTTTATTGAAGTTCTAAATCGTTATCATCACGATAGTATCAATGGCAATTTGGAATCTTTGCTTCAGGACCTGAAATCTATAATGAAAGCAGAAGCTGCCTATATTGATATTTCTTTCCCCTATTTTATAAAGAAAATGGCTCCTGTCTCCAAAATACCTTCCTTAATGGATTATCAATGTTTCTTCAATGCTTCCTTTAATAATTATTTTCAATTATGGATTGGAACAACTGTACCGGTTACTACTCTTTGTCCTTGTTCTAGAGCTATATCTATTAACGGTGCACATAATCAAAGAGCTCAGGTTACTATAAAGGTTAGATATACAGATTTTGTTTGGCTGGAAGAACTCATCCAAATTGCTGAAGAATCAGCAAGTTCGCCTGTTTATCCTCTTTTAAAACGGAGAGATGAAAAATTTGTGACTGAAAACGCTTATTCTAATCCGAAGTTTGTTGAAGACATTGTGCGAGAAGTGACTCAAAAACTGGAGAAAGATTCTCGTATTGTGGAATTCATTATTGAAGTGGAAAGTATGGAGTCCATCCATAATCATAATGCTTATGCTATGACTCATAGAGTTAAACAATAAAGTTCTGGATTAAACACTTGTCCGAATCACTTATCAAACCTGCCATTTCTGGTTTTTTGTCTAACGGTTTAAAATACATTTTCCAATCGGGGAATTCTGAGCCTGTCATCTGTTTACAGCTATACATCAAAATAGGTAGTGCCTGGGAAAAGGAAGATGAAGCTGGCTTTGCTCATTTTATGGAACATCTAACCTTCAAATCAACCGACAGATTTCCTTCCAATCAGATAGCTGCTTATATCTATAAGTTTGGCGGTTCTATCAATGCTTACACGGATTTTGATTGTACCTGTTATTATATTTCTCTTCCTTCAGAATTTGTGAAGGAAGGTTTACAAGTTTTAGCTGAATTGGCGATGCATTCAACTTTCACCGAAGAAGATGTGGAACTGGAAAAGGATATCATTCTGGAAGAAATGATTCAGAACACTCTGGACCCTGAAACCAATTTTATCCAGTTTATTCAAAGTGCTGCTTTCGCCAATCATCCTTTAAAAAAACCTATTTTAGGGACCGAAGAATCTATTAATAAAGCATCTTATGAAAGGCTTAGGGGTTTTTATCATAAATACTATCAACCTCATAACTCTTTTCTGGTTATTGCCGGACAGGCTGACTTTGATCAATTAAAATCAATGATTGAAGCATTCTTTGGTGATTGGAAATCTCACTCAAAAATCATATTTCCAGATTATAAACAATTTTTAGAACCAATCTTTCCACCTCTTCCCTATCTCTGGAAAGCCAGTTCTCAGATATTTATAGCTTTTGTGCTTCCTGAATTGAGTGATAAACATCCTTTAAGTAATGCAATGCTGATAGCTATTCGTTATTTAGCTATAGGGCGTTCTTCTCGTTTATTTAAAAGATTGGTAGTAGAAGAAAAACTTGCCTCCGCAGTTAAAGTATCTTCCATTTCTGGTATTATGACTGGAGTTTCAGCTATCGTAGTATATCCCATAAATGAAAGGTCTATCCCCAGAATAAGAAATATATTTCAGATTGAATATGAAACTATTTTACAAGGTGAGCTGGATTTAAGTGAAATAGAACTAATAAAAAAAGATGTTATCAATACCTGGCGCTATGGCTTTGAATGTATGGAAGACCTGGCAGAAATGATTGGAGATGAAGAGTTTATTGACGGATATGAAAATCTTTATAACTACGATGAAAAAATAGTTTCACTAAATCTGGAAGATGTAAGAAAAGTAATAACTCATTACTGGCAGCCTTCCTATCTACAAATTATTCAGCAGACCCCAAATCCAACTTCAATACCTAGCTCAAATAATATATATCCTAGAAGAACAATGAGTTCATCCTCTATTCCTGAATTAAAACTTGCTGATTCTTTACCGAATCCCATACCTTATCAAAAAATTAGACCTGATTTTTATTCTGCCAGATTAGATAATGGCTTTACCTTACTATATCGTTATTTACCAGATCGTCCTATCAATGGTTTTGCTTTAGCAACGGATATCTGTCAGTTGAACGAAGATAAAAATCAGCGTGGTTTGAATTATCTTTGTTCATCTGCTTTGCTACATTCTTCACAAAATTATAGTGCAGATGAGATACTATCCCTATATAGACTTTATGGCGTAAGTTTAAAAGTAGAGCATTCTTTGGATACCACTATATTTCGTGGTAAGTGCTTTCATAAAGAACTGGTTCCTGCTTTGACATTAATGGAAGAGCTTATCTTTCATCCAGCATTTGAGGAAAAATATATCAATCTTTTAAAAGCAGCAGCTATAGATATGTTAAGAAGAGATAAACAGATGCCTTATAGCGAAGCTTTTTATCATTGGTTTTATCTACTTTTTGGAGCAAATAGTCCCTATGGTCGTTATTCAGGAAATATATCAGATTTAAAAAGACATAACTTAGAAGCAGTGGAAAATTGGTATAAAACAAACTATCGTCCAGACCATTTTAGTCTTGCTGTTATAGGTTCTTTAGAGCCAGATAAATTCTTTAGTACCGCAC
>Ga0265294_10001500_pt1 | contig 31362 bp, 27 predicted proteins | sample MunlanPumphouse3_FD_192504 | JGI IMG/M metagenome (GOLD analysis project Ga0265294, IMG submission 192504) | Groundwater microbial communities from a municipal landfill in Southern Ontario, Canada - Pumphouse #3 | ecosystem: Environmental > Aquatic > Deep subsurface > Groundwater | place...
CAAAGAAAAAAGGCCTGATACGATTGTATCAAACCTATGCTTTCAATATGGTGGAGCTGGGGGGATTTGAACCCCCGTCCGAAACGGCCGTCGGCTCAGTTTTCTACACGCTTAGTTCACTGGTTTTTTCTCGTTACCAGAATGTCAGTGCACTCACTATCCGATAACCAGCCCTGTTATTTTCACTTGGAGTACCTAAGGTGGCGATGCTCCTTGCTATCCTGCTTAGTTGAGGTCTGGCGATGCCCGCAGGCTGGAACCGTCTGACCCGCTACCTCTTCTTAGGCTGCGAAAGCGTAATTGTTGTTTGCGGTTATATTTAACCGTGCATTTTGAGATCTGCCGATCGCGTGCTTGCCAAACCCAAACCATCCCGTCGAATCCAGAACAGCCCCATTATTGCCTAATCTGAAGAAAAGTTCTTAATTACTTTCTCCATCCGGCGTAAAGTATCGGTCTCTTTTTGATCTGCGCGTTTGTCATATAATTTTTTGCCTTTACACAACGCGATTTCAACTTTACAGAAACCATCTTTCAAATAAACTTTTGTTGGAATGAGTGTCGTACCTTCTTGTTTCAATTTTAAATCCAATTTGAGAATTTCATGCTTTGCCATCAATAATTTGCGTTCTCTTGTTTCATCATGATTGAAAAGATTGCCAAAAGCATATTTCGAGACATTCATATTGATGGCAAACAGTTCGCCTTGTTTGATTCGGCAAAATGAATCATTGATGGCTACTTTTCCCAATCGAATCGATTTTATTTCGGTTCCGAATAAGACAATACCACATTCATAAGTATCCATAATGAAGTAATCATGCGACACTTTTTTATTGTTAGCTATCACCTTCATCATGGATCACCTTCTTTTTATACTAATTCAAAGTCGATTCGACCTTTTAATGCATCGACACCAATCAGTTTTACTTTCACAACCATACCAATAGTATACTCTTTTCGCGATGAAATGCCAAGATACAACATTTTCTCCTCATTGAAATCAATCGCCTCGGTGAAAGATGATATGTGAACTAAACCTTCAACCGTATTTGGCAGTTCAATAAACATTCCAAATTTTGTCAAAGTAGAGACAACACCAGTGAAGATTTGACCTTGAAGTGGAGCCATATATTCAGCTTTTTTCATATCCATAATCTCACGCTCGCAGAGCATTGCCATCCGTTCCGCTTTTGAAGTCTGTAAAGCAACGTCCGGAAGCACCGCTTGGAAATGCTTGATTGTCTGGCTATCAATCTTGTTTTCAAACAGGTAAGTTCTAATTAACCGATGAACCATCGTATCCGGATATCGACGAATCGGCGATGTAAAGTGAGTGTAATCAGTGAATGCTAAGCCATAGTGACCAAGGTTTTCCTCGGAATATCGGGCTTTAGCCATTGACCGCAACATCATCATATTAATCACTTTTTCAAATGTTGTTCCTTCGACCTCCGCAAGCAATTCCTGTAAGTCTTTAGGCTCAATGGTTTTAGGGATTTTTAGTTGATATCCTATCTCCTTAGCCAGTTTGAATAATGCTGAGAGTTTATCAGCATCCGGAGTTTCATGAATCCGATAGATGAAGGGTAATTTGGCTTTCATGAAATGATTGGCAATTGTTTGGTTAGCTAGTAACATAAACTCTTCGATGATGTTTTCGGAGATGCCACGATCCTTTATTACGATATCGATGACTTGTCCTTCGCTGCCGAAAACTAATTTTGGCTCAATTGTTTCGAAATTGATTGACCCTTTTTCTGTTCGCAAATTATATAATAATTTTGCTAATTTTTGCATGAGTAAGATTGAAGGAACAATATCTGCATATTGATTACATTTTGCTTGATTGTTGGCAATAATCATATTGACCGATTCATAGGTCATCTGATAGCGACTTTTAATTACTGTTGATAAGATTTTATGAGCGACGACATTTCCCTTTTGATTGATCTCCATTATACAGGAAATCGCTAAACGGTCGACATTTGGATTTAATGAACAAATGCCATTTGATAATTCTCTTGGCAACATTGGAATGACACGATCTGCTAAATAAACAGATGTACCTCGTGACAATGCGTTTTTATCTAATTCGGTATTTTCTTTAACATAGTGTGAGACATCAGCGATATGAACTCCAAGTTCATAATTACCATTGGTTCCCAGTTTGAGGCCTACGGCATCATCAATGTCCTTGGTATCATCACCATCAATTGTGAAAATGATATCTTCCCTGAGGTCCGATCGACCTTGGTATTCAGCTTTTAAAACTTTATCAGGAATTAACTTAACTTCCGCCTTAACGGTTTCGGGAAATTCCGTCTCCAATCCATATGCGGCCACAACCTCAAGAATTTCAATTCCGGGAGTGTTAACATCGCCAAGGACTTCCATGACCAGACAATCCAAAATTCGCATTGGTGAATAACGGATAATTTTTGCTTTAACGATAGTATGATCAATAAGCCCCTTGCGGTTCTGCGGTTTAACTTTATAAAGAATTTCTTGATTATCGTCTTTTGGGAAAATAGCCCCCTGATAGTATTCACCGACGACATATTCCAACGCCCGTTTCAAAACTGTGACAATACCACCTTCAAAGCGGTTATTTTCCGAGCGTTTGGTGATTCTAACTAAGCAATAATCATTATCCATTGCATCCGATATTTTGTCTCTGGGGATAAAAACATCGGGAGTTTTGGCATCACCTTCAACGATGATAAAGCCATATCCGGCATGTTTCAAATCGAGTTTACCTTTAACAAACCCTAACCGTTCCACGGTATTAAATTTTTCTTTTCGATTGCGAGCGATTAATCCTTCAGTTTCTAAAGAAGCAAGACTTTTAAATAATTCTTGAACATCTTTAGCATTATAAATATTCAGTCGCTGTGCCAATCCTTTGGCATCAGCGGGCTGATAATCGCTTTGATTGATTAGTTCCATTATTCTTTTTTTCATTTGTTTTCCATCTTTCCGTGCTCTCTTTTTAAAAAAAGAACACAACATTTGTGTTGTGTTCTAACGAATGACGAGGGCCAATATGGTTACGATAACAAAAACCAACGACATCCCCATTGTCGCTCTGGCAAAGAACAACTCTGGGCCTCTTTGTTTCTGGTTTTTGAACAACTCGGATTTTTCTCCCGAGAAAGTATTTTTAACATCGTCCTTCGACTCTTGAATCATTACTAAGGCGATTAACAACACCGCAATAACCATTAAAATCCAATCGATCGATCTCATAAGGATTCCTCCTCCCACAAATCAAGTCGAATCATTATCGATCTTGATCAGTAAAACTCAGCACTTTTACTATTATACCATAAATATCTGCTTTTGGAACACCTAAAAACATGTTTTTTTGATGATGAATTTTTATTTACGGAAGTTGGCGAAGCATTTCATGCCACTAAAAACTGCGACTTCTCCCAGTTCTTCTTCAATTCGTAATAATTGATTATATTTAGCAATCCGATCGGTTCTAGATGCTGATCCTGTCTTGATTTGTCCAGCATTCGTCGCAACAACGATATCAGCGATTGTCGTATCTTCGGTTTCGCCAGAACGGTGGCTAACGACTGGGTTATATCCGGCATTTTTAGTCATTTCGATGGCATCCAACGTTTCCGTAAGCGTACCAATTTGATTGACTTTAATTAAAACCGCATTAGCGATGCCTTTCTCAATTCCTTTAGCGATTCTTTGAACATTGGTAACGAAAATATCGTCGCCAATTAATTCAATCTTTTTACCCAATTTCTTAGTGAGAATACTCCAACCTTCCCAATCGTTTTGGTCAAGTCCATCTTCAATCAAGATAATCGGATATTTTTCCACGAAATCAGCATATAAATCAACGAGCTCTTTATTAGTAAATTCTTTTCCGCCTTCACCATCAAGAACATATTTTTTCTTTTCGGCATTGTAGAATTCGCTAGCAGCGACATCCATTCCCAAGAAAACATCTTTTCCGGGGGTGTATCCGGCTTTAACAATGGCTTCACAGATGATTTGTAATCCCGCTTCATTGGAAGTTAGATTCGGAGCGAATCCACCTTCGTCACCAACACCTGTATTGAAACCTTTAGCATTTAAGACTTTTTTTAGGTTATGGAAAACTTCAGCGCCCATCCGTAGAGCTTCGGAAAAGGATTTTGCGCCTCCAGGGATAATCATAAATTCTTGGAAGTCAACGTTGTTATCCGCATGAGAACCGCCATTGATGATGTTCATCATCGGTGTCGGCAAAACTTTGGCATTGACGCCACCCAAATACAAATACAGAGGCAATCCAACATAATCCGCCGCTGCACGGCAAGCAGCTAACGAAACACCCAAAATAGCGTTAGCACCCAGTTTGGATTTGTTGGGGGTGCCATCAAGATCAATCATCAATTTATCAAGATATGGTTGCATGGTGACATCATACCCAATTAAAGCCGGAGCGATGATTTCATTGACGTTACGAACGGCTTTCAAAACGCCTTTTCCTAAGAAACGTGATTTGTCGCCATCACGCATTTCAATGGCTTCATATTCACCGGTTGAAGCTCCCGAAGGGACAATGGCGCGTCCAAAAGCACCTGATTCGGTGTAGATTTCGACTTCGACGGTCGGATTCCCCCGGGAATCCAAAACCTCTCTAGCATGAATGCTGGTAATGTTTGGCATAATATTAATCTCCTTTATATAATCTATTTTTTAGGACATTGTTTACAATGTTCTTTTGACCCCGAGATAAGTACCTACGATTAGCATTAATAAACTAATAACTAAATCGAAGGAAAAATTGGTAACCCAATTAATGGGATTAAGCATAGTAAAGATAAACATAAAATATATTTCGACCTCAAAGAATACGGAAATTCCCATTCCATCATATAGATAACCCCATAGGATTGGAACCGCAAACAAGACTCCGGCAGCGAAAACAATGCCGATTCCGGTCAAGATAGAATATAAAAGGTGTGGTTTCTCATATTGTTTTCGCACGAGTGCACCGGTCACAACAGCTAAAATCCAGAAGAATAAAAATGAGAAAGAAAATCCTAAAAAAGCAATTACATAATACTCAATCAGACCGAGTAATAGTCCGAAAAGCGCCGGAAGCAGAACCCCGTATAATATCACAAATATCAAATCTCTTAAGTGGATATTTCGTATGCTTTTGTCAATCATTGGCTAATAATGAGAGATGTTCCCGTCATCTCTGCGGGTTTCTTAATATTCATTAAATCAAGTATTGTCGGTGCCAAATCTCCCAAACTTCCCGTGTCGCGTAAAACCAAACCTTTTTGGGTGATGATAACTGGAACCGGATTATTGGAATGAGCTGTAAACGGTTGTCCGTCTTCATCCAGCATTTTCTCACAATTGCCATGATCAGCAGTAACAATAGTAACGCCACCGAGCTCTGAAACTTTATCGATGACGCGACCAACACATTCACCAACGGTTTCAACAGCTTTTATCGTTGCCGGAATAACTCCGGTATGACCAACCATATCACCATTAGCAAAGTTAAGAATAACCACATCGTATTTGCGAGTTTCGAGTTCTTCGATGACAGCATCGGTGATGGCGTAAGCACTCATCTCTGGTTGTAAGTCATAAGTCGCCACTTTTGGAGACGGAATCAATATCCGTGTTGCTCCAATAATTTCTTTATCGATGCCGCCATCGAAAAAGAAAGTAACATGCGCATATTTCTCAGTTTCTGCTATTCGCAGTTGCTTTAATCCTAATGATGATAGATAATCACCAAGGGTATTATTTAAATCATTTAGCTGAAATGCTAAAGGTCCAATAACCGTATCGGCATATTTCATCATCGAAACAAAAAGGATGTTTTTGGGGCCATTCTCGCAATTAACTTTTGAAGCGCTGGGATTAGAATAAGCAGTGCCAATTTCAATCGCCCGATCGGGACGGAAATTGGCAAAGATGATGGCGTCATTGTTTTCAATTAAACCGGCTTCATCAACCAAGAAAGGTAAGACAAATTCATCATTAATTCCGTTTTGATAAGAAGCCTCTACACCGGCGACTGCTGATGGAGCTTTTAGCCCTGTTCCAAAAGACATGACATCGTATGACTTTTGAACGCGATTCCAATTTTTGTCTCGATCCATGACGTAATAGCGTCCATGAACAGAAGCAATTTTTCCGTATTGATTGGTTTCCATGTCAGCTTCAAGCGCTTTAATGAAATCCACACCGGATTTCGGTGGCACATCGCGACCGTCTAAAAAAGCATGCATATAAGTGCGTTTAACGCCGTTGGCTTTTGCCAAAGCAAACAGTTTTTCGATATGTAAAATATGGGAGTGAACACCACCATCAGATAACAACCCAAAAATATGGAGCTTTGAATTGTGCTGTTTGACATATTCAAAAGCTTGAATGAAAGCAGGGTTGGTCGCAAACGTCCCATCTTTGAGGGCAATATTAACCCTAGTTAATGACTGATAGACAACTCGACCAGCGCCAATATTCAAATGGCCAACTTCACTGTTGCCCATTTGGCCTTCCGGAAGTCCCACCGCTTCTCCAGAAGCTTCAATTAATGAATGCGGATATTCGTTAAACAAAATGTCTAAATTGGGTTTATTGGCCATTTCATATGCGTTGCCAGGATAGTTTGGTCCAATGCCGACGCCATCCATTATGACCAAAGCTATTGGTTTCTTCATAGTAACACCTTCCAATCAATATATTTTATCATAAAATAACATTATTTAAAAGGGATTTGAGTCTTGTGTAAGCATTTACACGCATGAGAAATCGGTATTGTTCGCTGATAATGAAACAAGCTGAAAAACAAAACATCATGTTTAGATTATTGAGGGTGGTCGTTTGCTTTTTCAAGTGATATAATTATTCTAGGTGATAACATGGTGATGGGAAAACTGGAAAAATTATATCAACTCTTGCAATCAAAGTCAGCAATACAAGTTAAGCAATATCGCATTCCCGATTTATGGAATGTTGGCAATTATGTTGGTGACGAATTATGTAGTTTCGATACTCATGAATTAAACGTCAATCCCTATCGATTTTATGCATCAATTATTAAAAATAATATCTTTCCCTTTAAAAATGTTGATATCGATTATTCAAAATCGCTCAGCATAATAAATAACGATACCCCAGCCTCGCAACTTGGAGGAAGCTGGATTCATCGTAGTTTTTTGTATTCTTTACTGATAAGAACATCCACAGCTTGGGATCACGACCATTCCGGCTCTTTAGATTCGATAAACAAAGATGGCTTTAAAGAAACCGGCACTTTTGTTAAAACCTTGGCCTTACTCCCGCTTTTAAAAAAAATGGGAATCGACACATTATATCTGTTGCCGCTCACGCGTTTCTCCTTACTTAACAAAAAAGGCGACCTCGGATCGCCATATGGTGTTGCTTCTTTCTCAGAACTTGATCCCGATCTCAAGGATTCCCTGACTGGTGATTCCATGACTGTTGAAGAAGAGTTCTTAGCTTTCATAGAAGCTTGTCATATTTTGGCATTGCGAGTGACAATCGATATTATTCCCCGAACTCACGCTGTTGATAATGACTTAATGAAAATTCATCCTGACTGGTTTTATTGGATAAAAGCCAGTGAAAGTAGCGATTATCGAGTTCCTTCGGTGCCCGGGCTGGGCAAAACCCTATATCCAGCTCCCGATTTAATGCCATATGTCTATGCATCACCTGATGTTAAAAGACATATTGCCATGTTTCAGATTGACCCACAGTCGCAAAATCCTGAGTTGTGGAAGGAACTGCTATCTCAAAATCAAGTGTCTCTTGCGGAAGCAATTAAAAACCAATTCAATTTAATGATTGCCCCCGGATTTTCTGACCAAATCAATGATACGCAACCACCATGGAGCGATATCACTTTCTTTCGTCTCTATCTCGATCATCCAACGGCTCACATCAAATTGCTTGATAATCCCCATACTCCTCCTTATATCTTGTTTGACACAATTAAGGCGGTTTTATACCCCGGCGCCATTCCAAATTGGAAACTATGGGACTTGCTTGCAAACATTATTCCCCATTTTCAAAATACATATGGCATCGATGGCGCACGTATTGACATGGGTCACGCTCTTCCACAAAAACTGCATACAATGATCTTTTCGAGAGCGAGAGCGATTGATTCTGATTTTGCTTTCATTGCTGAGGAAATGAATCCATTTAACGCGCAAGCCGCTCAAGCGATTGGATACAACGTTATCATTGGTAACGGTTTTTGGATGGAACCACGGATTAACGAAGGCAAATTGACGGAATTTGTGTTTTCAGCTCCAAATTGCGTTCTACCGATGTTTGCCGGTTGTGAGACCCATGACACACCCAGAATCGCCGGACGCCCTGGAGGGCGCATTTTAGCTCGAATGGTAGTGGTTTTAAACCTCTTCATCCCCACTTATGTTCCTTTCATGAATTCGGGACAAGAAGTATATGAAGTTCAACCAATTAATACCGGCGTTGACTGCCAAAAAAGTGATTTATGGCACTTACCAAAAACCGATCCGTATTACGGCAAGTTAGCACTATTTGATAAATACGCGTTCCATTATCTTGATGATTCACGATGGGATATTCCCGTTCATCTCGAAGGACTCAAATCGGTTCGCGCTCGATGGCTTACCGAATTAAATGATGTTACTTGTTTTGTCCCTTTGTCATTATCTAATTCGACAATTCTAATCGGGCTAGGATATTATCAAAAATCGACGGGTAATTGTCTAATGATATTTGTAAATCCCGATTGTGAACATGATATTTCCCCGATAGCCAAAATTCAACCACTGCGTGATAAATCGAAGAATCAATCACGCAAAGGGATGATCGTGTATGCAACTTATGCTGATGGAGGACAGTTTACCAATTTCGATTCTCAAGGATCAGTCATTCTTCATCTTCTTCCCGGAGAAGTCAAAATAGTCGAAATGTAAGCGAAAAAGAATCACCAAACGGTGATTCTTTCTTATGCAATATCGCTTATTCTTCCGCAAACATCACGCTTTTCGATACTTTTAATAGCCTTGGTAAAACTGCAGAATATATCGCAATATCAATTGGCATCTTAACAATACGAATTGGCAATAATGCCCAAAATGATACATAGGTCACCGATGAAAAATAGCCCATATAGAAATAGACAATCCAAATTGGCGTTAATATCAACGAAGTAATTATGTACAAAATCGTTAACATAAAAACGATTTTAAATGGTGGCCGTTTCGCAACGGATTGTTTGTAAAAAATGAAGTTCATCACGCACAATATAAAGGCAACTGCCATGGAAATACCGGCAATAATCTGCTTATCTGTGGCGGTTAAATAAGAGGCTCTAATCTGGTCAGGATTAACGAAAAACCAAATTGAAGCGAACAACATCACTCCCGAGATGACAAAACTTAAAATACAAAAGATGCGATCTTCGTTTTTGAAGGTTTTCATGAACATCAAGCCCGCTATTAATCCATAGAGAACTGCGTTCACGGTATAGCCAATAAAAAACGCTCCCGGTGATGATACCCATGGTAAAAACAGCGATAATAAAGTCGCAACATAAAAGCCCAAAACATCTTGGATGAGCCCGGCAACCATTCCGTATATCGGACCATAAAGGATACCAGCGATAATGATGGTAATGTAACCGAGTGAGAATCGCAGGAAGGTCGCTGACCCCGGAGGATAAGAAACTTGGATAACTTCCGCTAAGATGATTCCGATGGCAATGAGCATAGCAAGAGACGTAATAATTCTGAGTTTAGATTTTTTCATGGGGCTCCTTTGTTAATGGCTTAAATCAAAATCAATCGGCGAAACGCCATTTTGAAGAAGATAGTTATTGATTTGAGAAAACGGTTTTGAATCAAAAAATCCTCGATAAGCCGATAGTGGCGAAGGGTGAACATTTTCGATTATCAAATGCTTAGGATTGTTTAAGAGAGCTTTTTTGCTTTTGGCATGTTGGCCCCATAATACAAAGACCAGCGGTTCTGGTTTTGTATTTAATAACGATATGATATAGTCGGTAAAAGTCAACCAACCGATAAATTGGTGTGAAAGTGGGTGGTTTCTTTCGACCGACAGGATCGTATTAAGCAATAGTACACCGTTATTTGCCCATTTGGACAGATCCCCTGATTTAGGGATTTCGTAACCAAGATCGTGCTTCAATTCGGTGAAAATATTCTGAAGCGATGGCGGGAAAACGACTCCTTTTGGAACAGAAAAACACAAACCCATGGCTTCACTTGGATTATGATACGGATCTTGACCGAGAATGACAACCTTAGTCGCAGAGTAAGCTGTCTTTCGCAACGCGGTAAAAATTTGGTTGATTGGTGGATAGCAATCGCCTTTAGCGTATTCAATCTTGACCTTTTGGACCAAATCGATAAAATATGGTTTCTGAAATTCCGACTTTAATAGCTCGTCCCAATCATTATTAATCATGATCGTCACCTATCTTTGACTTTGTTTTAACTAAACATGAAGTACTATGACAAACACTACACGAAGAAAACTCCTCAGGGATTTCACATCCTTTTGGAGGTTTTGTTTTTTGATTGAGTTTATAAGAGGCAACATATATTCCGATTAAAACAACGAGAATCAGAATTGCAAAGAAAATTTCCATAAAGACATCACCAAAATTATTATATCACAAAGGAAAAGAAAAGCTATCAAGTATCCTTTAAGCCTTATTTCATCCGATTTGTTTAACGATTTTTAAGATTGCATCCGACAACAGTTGATTTTGCATCTTTGCTCGTTCTAAGGAAAGATCGTTGACACCAACATATATTTTTAATTTTGGTTCTGTCCCTGATGGACGTAGTACGACCCAAGAATCATTAATGAAAATGTACTTGATGACATTGGCTTTGGGAAGTGTTAATGGTGAAGGTAATCCATCCTCAATTCGGATTCTAGTCAAATAGTCTTCACTAATTTTAACCAATTGGCCACCCAGTTCAATAAGTGGATGCTCACGAAAATATGATACAATTCGGTCAATCCGTTTGGCGCCTTCAACGCCATAAAGATCGATGTTATGCAATGACTCTTGATAATTACCGTACTCCCGATAAATATCAAGTAGTTTATCATATAGTGATTTTTTCTCGGTCTCCCGATAAAAAGCTGCCGCTTCTAAGACCAGTAACATCGCTTGGAATGAGTCTTTATCTCGAACCCTAGCATCAATCACATATCCATATGATTCTTCATATCCAAAGACAAAGGATTGGTCGGTTCCTTCAAGAAACCGAACTTGTTCTCCTATGAATTTAAACCCAGTCAAAGTTGAAAAAACATTCATCCCGTATGAACGGGCAATCTTCGCTCCTAAATCAGAAGTCACGATGGTATTAAAAACCATTCCCTTTTCGGGTAATGTGCCTTGTTTTTTGCGCTCGGAAAGTAAGTATTTAATCAACACGGCTCCGGTTTGATTTCCCGTAAGGAAAACATATCCCGAGCCTTTTTTTACAGCAATTCCCAAACGATCAGCATCGGGATCGGTCGCGACCAGAAGGTCAGCCCCGACCTTTGTCCCCAAATCGACAGCCAACTTGAAAGCTTCCACATTTTCTGGATTAGGTGACTTTACCGTGGAAAACAACGGATCATGAACTAATTGTTCGACAACAGGAAAAACATCATATCCAGTTTCTGATAACAACCTTAATCCAAGTTCTGCCGCCGTTCCATGAAGAGGAGTAAACACAATTTTGATGTTCTTACCGATGTTGGGATGAATTTGGACAGACTTGACAACATCCAAATACTTATCATCGATTTCTTTCCCAATCATGCAAATCATTCCATCAGCCAATAATTGATTAAAATCGGCGACGGGGATAGTAAACAGATCTTCAGTCTGTTCAACTAGACTAACAATTTTTTCCGCGAATTCCGGAGTATACTGACATCCATATTCATCATAGATTTTATAGCCATTATAATTGGGTGGGTTATGGCTGGCAGTAATGACAATTCCTGCCAAGCACTGTAAATAACGGACCGCAAACGATAATTCGGGTGTTGGTCGCAAATTATCAAATAGATAAGTTCTGATTCCTTGGAAACCTAAAACCCGGCATGACTCCATTGCAAATTCCTTAGACATAGTTCGATTATCGTAAGCGATGCAAACTCCTCTTTTGGCTCTTAATTGATCACCAAAGCGATCTAACAGATACCGTGCCAAACCATCATTGGCTTTGCGAATTGTATAAATATTCATCCGATTGGTACCAGCCCCTAAGATTCCCCGCATCCCTCCAGTTCCGAAACTAAGCGATGAAAAAAACATGTCCTCAAGTTCGGCATCGGTTTTGTGATATAAATCATTTCGTAATTCGGGATGCAAATAAGAATTGTTGACCCACCGGCGATATTCATCATACCACATAAATCTCACTCCTTATTGATGTATTATTGTCAATAAAAATACTTTTGAACCCGTCAAAAGTATTAGTATTGACTATTTTATATAATCAACGACGCCTTCTTTTCGTGGCTTAACTTCGGGATTATCGCCCTTACGATAACCAAAACAAATAGCTACGTCGTGCTCATATCCTTCGGGAATTTTGAGCATCCGATTGATGTCAACAGCATTAGCCTGATGGTACATAAATCGGGTTTGCCCGACGATACAAGAATCTATCCCCAGTGACTTTGCGGCAATCGCCATGTTTTCGATCGCACAGCCACAATTAAGCTCGGAAAAACCTTCAATAAGTGAACTCATAATAATAATGGCTGTTGCATGATAAAAGACATGGTAGTCAGTTTCCCGTTTAAGTCCAAGCCTCTGCATTCCCTCGATAGTCAATCGATTTATTTCTTCAATTGTATCTAGGTTATTAATCACTGTGAAATGCCAGTTTTGCTTATTTCTGGCGGTTGGAGCAAAGATTCCGCATTCGACGATCAACTTCATTTTCTCATCTTCGATTGGCTTCTCTGTAAACTCGCGGACGCTTCTTCGCTGTAAAATCAGATCAATTGTTTGATTTTTCATGGCATATCCTCCTTAAGTCAATGATTCAATAAAGCATTCGTCAGCAATTGATAACATGGAGACTTAACTTCCATAGTTAGAGCGGCAATTTGTTTGCCATACTCAATCGCCTGAAACATTGATACACCTGTTGTTATCCCATATATTACACCACTAAGCAAAGCATCACCACAACCAACGCTGGAGACATAATGCTTGGGAGTAATGACCGAAGTTTGAAAAATGGCATTATCAATATTAAAAGTTATTGGTCCTTTACCTTCGGTCACAACAACTTGTTTCAAACCATTTCCAATGATTTCCTTCACGCCTGTGATAACATCGTCAACTTGATGGCCTAACAAAGTTGTCAGTTCACTACGATTGACCTTTAAGATATTAATTTGAGAAAGGTATTTTTTGAAGCGGATAACCTTGGTTTGGCTGACCCCATCAACGATAATTGTTTTGTTATGATAACGAGAAAAGAGTTCATCAAGCACCGGAATTGGTAAATTGGCTTCCATCACAATCGTATCGAATTCATCAATATAGTCCGATTGACTAGCAACAATTGCCGGTTCAATCGCTTCAAGCGACTGTAAATCATTGATTCCAATAGTAAGCGAGCCATCTGGCTCATGAATTGCCAAATAAGTTCCAGAATGTTGATTCATGTGAATCGACTTTTGATAATCAATTCCCAGACGATTCAAGTAATTGCAGACAAAATCAGCAAGATAATCGTTACCAATAAAAGTAAGAAAGCTGACATCTGATTGTAACCGATATAAGTTCTCGGCAATATTTTTGCCAACGCCACCCACGTGCATATCAAAGTGACCAATGTTAGAATCATGGAGCTTCAAAGCCTCATTACCGATGCCAATGAAATCGACATTAACGGAACCGATCACAAGTATTTTTGCCATTTATAATTACTCTAAAATATTGGAAGTCAAGTAATCAACGCCAAGTTTAATCAATTTTTCTGCTGTCTCTTTATCATCAACGGTCCAGACTCCGACCTTTAGGCCGGACAAATGTAACCGTTTGATGGTGGTTTCATCTAAAACATCAAAGCGGACATCTAAATTAATTCGATGCCGTTCGCAATAATCGATAATATGTTCATTTACTTCTTCCGCAAGCAAATATAAGTCGACTTGAGGATAGTTCTTGCGAATATAAGATAAATATTTTTCTGAAAAAGCAATTAAACTAATATGCTCGATTTGTGCTGTTAGCTCAATTTGAGCAATGATTTCATTGATGTTTTCGAGGGTTAAATTATCTTTTAGTTCTACGAATCCATGTTTTTTATACGTTTTGCATATTTGTAAATATTCTGAGAGTAAAGGAATACAGATATTATCGGATAGGTTTCCGCTTTTACGATCGATTAAGGAAAATTTTCGAATTTCTTCGTAACGAAAACTTGGTATATATAAATTAAGCATTCCCAGACGTAGTAAAGTATCATCATGAGTAATGATTATTTTTTCATCTTTGGATGCGTAAACGTCACATTCAATCCCGAAATAACTGCGATTTGCGGCCGCCAAAAACGCATTAATCGTATTTTCAGTTTCAATGCCGCTTAACCCGCGATGGGCAATCATGCCCTTGAAGTATTTATCGATTTTAACAGTATTCATAACATCACACTCTCTTCATCGTCAAGTTACGGTATTATTCTATCATCATTCGTGCCTTTTTCATACCAAAAAAGCAGAAAAAATATGCTTTTTACTTCATCAAGATAAAGAAGAAAAAAAACGAAGAAAAACGTTTCTTCGCTTTTGTATAATTATTCTTGTGTAAGCAATTTATATGGTCTACGATAAATCATCTAAAACATTACGAATATCAGTGACGCCAACATACGCTGCAACAAAAGCGCCGTTGCTAATATAAACCAGTGATGGCGTTTTTGTGACATTGATTCCCGAATTAATATCGCTTAAGGAAGTTGCGACAACAAAATAGAAAGTATCAATCTCGAGCCCAGCAACTTTTGTCAAAATTTCAGTTTTTATTTCCCCACAACGTAAGCAAGTATAGTTAAAAAAATAGATATAATATTCCGTTTGTGACATCTGTAACTGTTGTTCGACATCAGTTATGAAGAAATCGGAAAAATCACTATAATCATATGCAGCTAGATCCGTAGTCGTATCAGTCGTTTGTAAAGTTGTTCCATCACAAGCAAATAAAAATGCTCCACATAGAAAAATCGTTACTAGTAGAAATTTTTTCTTCATTTAACCTTCCTATTCATTTCCCGATTAGTCGATTGAATCAACATCTCGCCCTTTTAATAATGGGGAAATCCGTTTATATATTAATATGACAATAAATGACACGATTATGCCTTTAAACAAATTGAACGGGATGATACCAAACAATATTCCCGTAGTGATATCTGTTACATATGGTAAAGCGAGCGAATATTGGAGAATTAATTGTTCCGTCGTGATGCCCATAAAGCCGGCGTACATCGGTAATAAAACAAATAAATTTAGCAATGCTGAGGCGAAAGCCATTGACACAATTCCAACTGCTAACCCAATAATTGCTTGTTTTTTTGTTTTGTGGCGAAAATAGATGATACTTGCCGGCAGGACAAAAGCTGTTCCGATCAGAAAATTTGCAAATTCACCGATTCCAACCGACCATGTTCCATCCAATAAGAGATTTAATAAAACCTTAAACGCTTCAATAACAACTCCTGCTATCGGTCCAAGCGAAAATGCGCCAATCAAAACGACGATTTCCGCAAAATCCATTTTCAAAAATGATGGACCTATGAAAGGAATTGCAAATTCGCCAACCATGGTAACGGCTGCCAAGGCCGATAAAATTGCTACTTGAATCATCCATCGAACTGTTACTTTTTTCATTGTCAATCCTCCAAAATAAAATTGCCCTACGTGTCGAGGGCAATCGAATATTTTCCATGATTAACAATCATGAAAAACTTCTTCCATCCAGACTATACTGTCGGTACGGGAATTGCACCCGATCATGCTATCGCTTGCGGACTATACCGCCGGTGGAGAATTACACTCCGCCTCGAAGTTTCATTATAATATTATCTATAATTTATTATATTCTCTTCATCGTTGATTGTCAATTTTTACCAGTTAAAAACTGATGGTTTTTTCGTTGAAGCAACCGCCCTTACTATTGACGCTTCCATACCAATCCATTTAAGGGGAAGACATACTAGCCAAAAAGTTTCGTTTAGTTTATCAAGATTGACCATACTCTCGACAAGAACAATCTTTTCACCGAGTAAATCCACATGAGCTCGCTTCTCATCAGAAAAATCGTATTTAAACGAAGGCATATCAGTTCCAATAAGTTCAAGTTGGTATTGTTTTACAAAATCCAAGAAACTGGGTTCGAAGCCATAAAAACCAGTAAAGTAGTCGGCTCCTTTTCCTTCAATTTCCCATCCTGTGTCAATCAACAGTTTATGCTGTTTTCGGTTGAGATGATTGTATGCTTTTGCAATTGATGCAGTTGTCAGTATCCCGTATTGATTGGGGCTGACCCTGATTTTGTTGGCATATCCGATGACTTTATCAATCGCGATCGATGCGACATCATCGCCACCATCGATAAAATGCAAGGGTGCATCCAAATGCGTTCCCACATGCATTACCGTCGTTATTTTTTTTAAATTAAAGCCATCTTTTTCAATTGTGTAGACATCGGTAATTTCTACCACTGGATCAGTTGGATATACGAGCGTTGATGACGTGATTGACTTTGATAAATCTATCCATTTACTTGTCATAGTCCTCTCCCTTAAAACAATTAACCATTTGTCAGAGATGCCAAATGGTATTTACATATTCCATTATCGCCCGATCGCTCGAAAAAACGCCGCTATTTGCGATATTTATAACCATCCGTTGGCCCCAACGGTAACGATCTTTATAGGTATCATTCGCCAATAGATGTGCATGCTTATACGCCGCAAAATCCTTAAGAACAAAGAAACAATCATCATATAACAGTTTTTCGTAGATATCTCGAAACTCAAGAGAATCAACTTCGGTGAAAAAACCGTTGACCAACTGTTTTAAAACCAAAGAAAGATCATCATCCGTATTTATGATATCTTCAGAATGATATGTTTTTTCCTTAGTTAAATTTGTTACCTCGTGAGCCGTCATGCCAAAGATGAAAATATTATCATCACCAACCAATTCATGAATTTCCACGTTAGCTCCATCTTCGGTGCCAATCGTCAACCCGCCATTCATCATAAATTTCATATTTCCTGTTCCCGAAGCTTCTTTAGAAGCAGTTGAGATTTGTTCGGATATATCAGCGGCGGGCATAATTTTCTCGGCATAAGAAACGTTATAATTTTCAACAAATACCACTTTTAGAAATGAATTTGTCTCTGAATCTGCGTTAACTTTGTTAGCAATTGTATTAATTAACTTGATGATTTTTTTGGCAAAATAATAGGTTCCGGCAGCTTTAGCCCCAAATATAAAAACATGAGGGAAATAGTTCTTTCTGAAATCAAGATCAGTTTTTAAATGATTGTACAAATCCATGATATGTAATGCGTTTAACAATTGCCGTTTATATTCGTGAAGCCGCTTGACCTGAATATCAAAGATGGCGTCAGGATCAATGACAAATTGGCGGTCCTGATAAATGCGTTCGGCAAGAATCGTTTTTCGGGTTTTCTTCATGGCTAACAAGCGATCGATAATCCGATGATCATCGGCATAAGCCGCAAATTTAATGAGATCCTCCGGATGCTTGTGCCATGAATCGCCAATCGAATCATCAAGAATCGCTGTCAATTCGGGATTGGAATGAATCAACCACCGTCGGTGGTTGATTCCATTTGTTACGTTATGAAATTTGTCGGGATACAAACGATAAAAATCGTTCATCTCCATCGTTTTCAAAATCTCAGTATGCAGTTTGGCTACTCCATTAACCGAATAGCAAGCAACGATACATAAATGTGCCATCTGCACAACGCCATTGGCAATAATCGCTAATTTTTGAATCAGTTCTTCTCTGGCTTGGTATTGCTTTCGTAATTGGTCGCAAAATTTTTGGTTGATTTCCTCAATAATTTGGTAGATCCTCGGTAAAACCGGTTGGATAACACCAATCGGCCATTTCTCTAAGGCTTCGGCTAAAATCGTATGATTGGTATAAGCCATTGAATGCGTTACAATCGCCCAAGCTTGATCCCATTCATATCCCTCATCATCAAGCAAAAAGCGCATTAATTCGGGAATAATTAACGTCGGGTGGGTATCATTAATATGAAAAACGACTTTTTCAGCGAGATTATCTAATGTATTATATTTAGCTTTATGTTTATGACAAATGCTTTTTACCCCAGCACAACTGAAAAAATATTGTTGCATTAATCGAACCTGTTTGCCATCTAAAGTTGTGTCATCGGGATAGAGAAATCCTGATAATTTTTGTAAATCCATTTCATAATCCATTGCTGTCCGATTTTTCGGATATTTACGACTTGCCTCAGCGCTCCATAACCGCAAACAAGTAACAAAACCATTGCCATCACCGACAACAGGAACATCATAAGGAACGGCTTTGACAAATCCGCTAGGTCGGTAGACGGCTTTACCATTGATGATTTCCACAGACCCAAAAAATGGAACATCCTCACATTCCTCTTCTTTACGAATTTCCCAAACATATCCGTCGGATAACCAGTTGTCTGGCCGTTCTTCTTGATAACCGTTTTTGATGACTTGACGGAACAAACCATAACGGTATCGAATACAATTGCCAAATCCAGCAACTTTCAGTGATGCCATCGAATCAAGATAACAAGCCGCAAGACGTCCTAATCCGCCATTACCGAGTCCGGGATCAGGTTCATAGTTTTCGACTTCGTTCAAATCAAAACCGAGTTTCGAAAAACCCGCCTCGGCAATACTCCTGACTCCAAGATTATTAATGTTATTAGTGATGAGTCGACCCATCAGAAATTCCATCGAAAAATAATAAACTTCTTTTTGTTTTCCTAAAGCTAACTGTTGATTGGTTTTAATCCAATCGGATGCTAGCGCTTCTTTTACTAGTGTGCCTAAAACATTATACCGTTGTCGAATGCTGGAGTGCGTTGGATCAACTAAATATGTTTTTGCTAACTGTTCTTGAAAGCAAGCGATAAAAGTTTCCGTGGATTGAAAAGGTCTAGTAGTCATTTTTGTCCTCCAAATAATTGTGTTTATTATAGCATTGAACGGTATAAATCTCGATAAGCTTTAGCGCATGTTTCAAATGAAAAACGGCATTCCATAGCGTTTTTCATTAAATGCCACCAATCATCCGGTTGCGTTGAAAACAAGCGAAAAGCATTATTAATCTGAAACACAAAATCGCGGGAATTATAATTAAAGAACTTAAAACCATTTCCGGTTTTAGTTGTAGCATCATAGGTTTCAATCGTATCGTTTAAACCGCCGGTTTGTCGAACAATGGGAATGGTTCCATATCTCAAAGCTATCATTTGACTTGTGCCACAGGGTTCAAATCGCGAAGGCAACAAAATGACATCACAACCAGCGTAGATGTATCCAGGTTCAGAGGAATAATAGCCGATATTCATTTTAATCCGATTTGGAAATTTGCTCTCCAAAGCGATTAACTGGTCAATGTAATGTTGTTCTCCAGAGCCAAGCAAGACAAACTGAATTTTATCATTAACCATCATCTGTTCCACGACGTTAAACAAAATATCAAACCCTTTTTGTTCGGTAATTCGCGTCACCATGCCCATGACGAAATAGTCATTACCAATGGAAAGATTCATACGTTTTTGGAGATCTTCTTTGTTAATCGGTTTCCCAGTTTGATACGTCTCAAAATCGTACTTTTGTTGAATAACAAGATCGTTTTCCGGTCCGATATCATCATTTAATCCATTGAGTATCCCATATAAATCCCGGTCCCGACGATTGATGAGATCAACAAGATTCTTGCCATACAATTCGTATTTCAGTTCCTCGCGATATGTCGGAGAAACCGTGGAAATCTTAGTGGCGGTAGCCAACCCGATCTCCATAAAGTTAATTGTGGGCAAATTGATATCATAATCTTTGATTCCGACACGCTTTAGTATCGCTCTATCATGGACACCTTGGTATTCAATATTATGGATGGTCATTAATGTTTTTGTATTTGCAAAACGAGAATCAGTTTTTAATAACATTGGTACCAATCCACAATGCCAGTCATGAATATGGACCACATCAGGAAGTACATCGAAAATTTCGGTAAAAGCTAGGCAAGCTTTGGAAAAAAATGCAAAGCGATCGCCATCATCGTCATAACCATATATCTGATCACGGTCAAAGAAATCATAGGACTCGATAAAATCGTAGATAGTGTTGTTTTTATTATATGTGTACAAAGAGACTTTATATTTGATTTCGTTATATAAGACAACAGCCTCTGCTTTTTTTTCAAATAAGACTCGATATTTCTCTTTTATTGATGGGAAAAGCGGCATCACAATCAGAGATTCGATTCCAAGGCGGCTGTAATTAGTAGCCAAAGCCCCGACTACGTCGGCTAATCCGCCCGTCTTAGTAAATGGTGTACATTCGACTGCAATTTGAATGACTTTTAACTGTTCATCGTTTGCAACGATTTGTTTCTTTTCCGTCACGAAAAGATCATTTTGGGTTCCCTTAACACTGGCATTTTTTAAAACTCGTGTCTCTTTGTCAAGAATTGCATGTTCAACATAGGCGTTTTCTTCAACGATGCATTGATTCATCAATACCGAATTAATGACTTTTGCACCCTTACCGATACTTGTTTTTCTGGCAATAATCGAATTAATAACTGTCCCCTCGATAACTGATCCGCTCGCAACAACGCTGTTTTTTACCTCTGCTTCCAGTCCATATCGCGAAGGACTTGACATCGTCTCTTTGGAATAGATGGGATGTTTGGGATTAAACAAATGTCGTCTAATCTCCGGAGAAAGCATAGCCATGTCCGCTTGATATAAATCATTAACTGTTTCAATGTAGAAACAAATAGAATCATAGATATATTGTTCTTTATCCAAGTTGTGGGCATAATCAAACACTTCCGTTAAGTTACGATACGGAATCACGTCATAACCCGAGATATATTCTAGCAATAAAGATTTCGCCAATACGAACGTTTTTAATCGCTTGCCGGAACTACCGATGACCTCAGTAATGTCGTTATTATTTTTAAGATGATGGTTCAGAATTAGATTGTAATCAACATTCCACACAATATTTCCGGGAGTGATGATGACAAATTCTTGAGTACTGCGAAGAAAGTACTCTAGATGTTCGTACATTCGTTGAAAGCTGATTGTATCTTCGGCAGATACATTCATGTTCTTTGGTGGCAGAATAAAGATTCCGTCCTTGCGACGGTTCAAATCCCAACGATCACCAGAGCCGATGTGATCTGCCAATGACCTGTAGTTGCCATATGGAAAGATGGCAACGTTATGAATCTCTGAATTTTTGCAATTTGATAAGGTAAAATCAACCAACCGATACTTTGCACCATAAGGCAACGCTCCTGGCATTCGGTGCCGTGTCAAACGATCTAGATTGCCACGGATGGTCGCATCAATGATTAAGAACAGCTTACTCATCGATATCACCCAACTTTCCGATATTTGTCGAGTCAAGGACGGTAATTTCCTTTGCCAATAATCGGTAATTTTTTGGGACTATCAAATCTTTATTAACGATCACGTTCTGTAAATGAACATTTTCTGAAATCACCACATTCGGCAAAACGACTACATCGCGGATTTCAGCACCCTGCATAATAACTGTCTGGTAACCGACAGTTGAATGCAACACAGTTCCAGAAATCATGCATCCGTCTGCGACACAACTGTTTTGGACCAATCCAGAATCAGTCACCATATGGGGTGGAAGATTCAGTGATTTAGAATATACTGGTAATTGGTCCCGCTTATTTAAATCCAAGAAATCGGGATTATCAATCATATCCATATTGGCTTGGAAAAGCGACTCAACAGTGCCGATATCACGCCAGTAACCGTGATGGGTATAGACGGAAATGAGATCACCTTTTGCCAAACATTGAGGAATAATATCTTTTCCAAAATCAACTGATTCATTGGCACTCGTATCGGAAAGGCGCATTTCCAAAATATTGGCATTGAAGATATAAGCCCCCATTGAGGCTAGATTGCTTAAGGGACGCGTCGGCTTTTCTTCGAAGCCAACCATTCGCTCAGATTCATCAGTCTCAATGATTCCAAATCGAGATGCGTCAGTGATATCGATGGGTGTCGCAGCGATGGTTATCATTGAATGATGTTCAAGATGATGTTGTAACATATCGCGATAATCCATTTTGTAGATTTGGTCTCCCGATAATATTAACACATAATCGGCATCGTATTCACGAATGAAATCGAAATATTGTTTGACGGCGTGAGCCGTTCCTTGTTGCCAAAGAATATTTCCGTTTTTAGTATAAGGTGTCAAAAAGAAAATCCCACCATCCAAAACATCTAAATCCCAACTTGCCCCTCTGCCGATGTAGCTCATCAATTCGAAAGGTTCATATTGAGTGATTAACCCAACGACATCGATGTTGCTATTGGCAATGTTGGACAACGTGAAATCAATCATCCGATATTTCGCCCCGAAAGATACAGCCGGTTTCGCGGTGTCTTTGGTGATTTCTTTAAGGCGAGTTCCTTTACCACCCACAAGAATCATGGAGACGAGCACTTTCTTCACGTTGCCACCTTCTTTTTGTTATTGATTGGTAACAATTTTCAGTTATCCGTTATATTGAAATATAGCTATCGACAACGGAGCTAATTTTATAGTAATGGATTGATTAAAATTATGGTTTATTTGCGGAATCGTATTCACTGGCATCCCATTATAGACATTTGATCCCCCATACAAGTCTTTATCGCTATTAAGTATTTCTTCATATGCTCCCGGTTTCGGCACCCCGATGGTAAATCTCTCTCTTGACACGGGAGTCATATTAATGATTATGACACAAAAGTCAGTCGGGTCTTTTGCATATCGGACAAAAGCAAAAACTGATTGATCTTTATTGTCAGCGTCGATCCAACGAAAACCACGCGAATCATGATCTAATTCAAAGAATGCTTTATGGTATTTATATACAGCCATTAAATCTTTGACATACTTGGCTGCCTGACTGTGAATCGGATTATCAAGTAAAGGCCAATCCAATTCAGATTTGTCTCGCCACTCAGCAACTTGGGCGAACTCATTGCCCATGAACAAAAGTTTTTTTCCCGGATGGGCAAATTGAAGTCCTAAAAGGGCTCGGTAGTTGGCAAATTTTTGCCAATTATCACCAGGCATTTTTTCAATCAACGATCGTTTGCCATGAACGACTTCATCGTGAGATAACGGCAAGATAAATTTTTCGGAAAAAGCGTATACTAATCCAAAAGTAATGAGTTTATGGTGATGTTTACGAAATAGTGGATCTAACTCAAAATAACTAAGCGTATCATTCATCCATCCCATGTTCCATTTGTAATCAAAGCCAACTCCGCCTTTGGCGACTGGTTTAGTAATCGCCGGATAGTCCGTCGAATCCTCGGCAATTAACAAAACTGACGGGTCAGTTTGCTTAACGGCGACAGATAATTGCTTCAAGAAATCGATGGCGGGATAATTGGTACCGTTCATCGGATTGCCGAGATAATAAATCATGTTGGAAACAGCGTCGATTCGAAACCCATCAATATGGAAATATTCAATCCAAAATATTGCATTCGAGATTAAGAAACTGCGAGTTATGCCTTTACTTAAATCCAGGTTAGCCGTACCCCAAATCACATTTTCCCGAATCAAAGAATCGCTGTATTCATATAAAGGCTCCCCATCATATAAAGTCAACCCATGTTCGTCTTTACAAGTATGCCCAGGAATCCAGTCCATAATCACACCAATTCCGTTTTGATGGCACTCATCAATAAAATTCATTAACTCTTTAGGAGTTCCATATCGCGATGTAGCAGCGTAATATCCTGTTGTTTGATAACCCCACGATTCATCAAGAGGATGCTCAGTAATTGGCATTAGTTCAATATGGGTAAACCCTTCATTTTTAGCATACGGAAGCAAATTTCCGATAAATTCATTGTATTTATAAACGGTTTGTGTCGGTTGGGTCATCCAGGAGCCAAGATGAACTTCATAAATAGCCATCGTGTCTGAGGCTGTATTATGATTTCTACGGTTTTGTAAATAACGGTCATCATGCCATTCATAGCCATCAAGATTGTATATTTTTGATGCTGTATCGGGACGGATATCGGCGTAATATGCATACGGATCAGCTTTAAGAATTGTTTTTCCTGAAGCAGCAACTATGGCATATTTATAATTGTCAAATTGCTTAATTCCGGGAATATATTGCTGATAAATTCCGGATTCATCAATATTATCCATAATGTTTTTTTGTCGATCCCAGTTATTGAAATCACCAACTACTGAAACTGATTTAGCGCTTGGCGCATAAGTGGTAAATAATCCGCCTACTATCTGGTTCCGCTCATCTGTAATTAATTTAGCACCAAAAAAACGGAACGTCGAATAAGCTAAACCCGATAAAAAAGCTGATATATCAAAGTCATATCGATGGTTAGTCATCTGTTGGCCCGCTTTCGATTTGCGATTTAATGGTAGCATAAGAATAGCCTTTCGCCATCAGTGATCGAACTATCTTGCTTTTTTGTGAATAATCTAGCGGTGTTGGATTACCGAGCTGTTTACATAAACGTTTATAATCTTTTTTGATTAAAGATAATTCATCGGTTGAACTATGAAACAACCCCGCCCTGGCGATGACAAACGCTTCTGCTGATTCTCGATCGTAACCTTTGGCGACTAAATGTTCCTTCATAAGCATCATTCCGCGATGAAGAGGTTTGTTTTTTAGAGTCGATTGTTTTCGGTCAAAAACAGATTTCATGGCCGCGATTTCAGCTTGATCGGTTATAACTTGTATCGCCTTGTCGATAATCGTTTCGGAAACACCTTTTTGGCGTAAATCGAAACGAATTTTTATTTTTCCTTCGTGATGAAAGCGAAAGTGGTTCTCAACGTAGTTTTGTGCGTAAATTTCGTCATTGAGAATTCCGTTTTCTTTCAGTTTGTCAATGACGCATCCAATTTTATCGGTCGTGATCAATCGGGTTTCTAGATATTTTTCCATTCCCGCAAGCGTCTGTGGATATCGAAGAGCATAATTTTTGGTCTTTTGAAATATATCATCGATATCGACAGCCTTTTTAAATGACTGAAAGGCAAAATCCTCAAGAATTTTGCCCGGAATCAAACGATATTCGACGACAATGTCTTCCGATACCAAAAAAACAACGGAAGAATTATCAACAAGTTTGAAAGTAACTGTATAACTTTTTTTACTTTTTTTCAGGCTTAAAACTGTCATCACGGTTGACCAACACCTCTTCCTTACTAGACCATTCGCCGCGAATTTCCGAGGCGGGCGTGACATAAACAAATGCCTTGGGGTCGTTAGCGCTGATGATTTGCATAACTCGATGGTATTCAGTATTCAAGATGACCGTGATTAATATTGTTTTTTTGTGCTCCGTAAATCCACCCTGGCTTTGAATTTCAGTAACGCCGCGACGCAAGGTCGAAAACAGAACATCTTTTAGTTCTTTAGGATGATCGGTAATAATATTTACTGCTTTTTTTGATTGAGAACCAACCAAAAAATAATCAGATACTTTCCCGGTGATCATGACCACGACAATAGCATATAATGCCGTGATAATCCCTTGATTGATTCCCGTTGGGAAGGTTAAAGCTCCGGCGATAATAATCGTCGCTTCAACAAGATATACGCTTACCTGCAAGGAAAACTTGGAATATTTCTTGACAATCTTAATGGCTATATCGGTTCCACCGGTCGATCCGCCATATTTACAGACAATGCCAAATCCCATGCCAGCAAGTCCGCCGGCATATAAAGTAATCAATAAAAGATCACTTTCTGCGAACATCAAATCGGAGAATAAGATTTCAAATAAGGCTAAAAACCCCGGGAACAGTAACGAGCCATAAATGGTTCGATAAAATTCCTTTTTTCCCAAAAACAACAATCCAAGTAGTAAAAACAATCCATTGAATCCTAATGAAAGAACCGAAATCGGGACCGTCGTAACATAACGACTGACTATCATTGCAATACCAGTCGAGCCACCAACAACAAGTCCAGATGGAATCACGAAAAAATAATAGGCGCATGCCATTAAAAAAACGCCAAGAGTTAAAAATACGTAAGTTTCTAATTTTCCGATATTGCGGATGCGAAAATTTCCAATCATGTCAATTTCTCGTTTCTATATCTATTTTTTTATTTGCTATATTTAACTAAAAAAGCAGTGATAAATTCGTCCAAGTCGCCATTCATGACTCGGTCGACATTCCCAGTTTCAACTTCCGTCCGGTGGTCTTTAACCATTGTATATGGACAAAAAACATAAGAACGTATCTGCGATCCCCAAGAATTACTGACCTTATTTGTCATCAACTCATCAAGTTCCCGTTGTTTTTTTTCTAATTCCAATTGATATAATTTGCCACGAAGAACTTTCATTGCCGTTTCGCGGTTTTGAATCTGACTCCGTTCGTTTTGACATGTAACCACTATTTTCGATGGTAAATGAGTAATTCTCACCGCTGAATCGGTTGTGTTAACACTTTGACCACCGTTTCCTGATGATCGATAGACATCAATCTTTAAATCTTCTTCTTTTATATCTAAAACAATTGATTCATCAATTTCTGGTACAACGGAGACCGAGGCAAACGATGTATGTCGTCTCGCCGCCGAATCAAAGGGGGAAATACGTACCAATCGATGGACTCCGGACTCCGCTTTTAAATACCCATAAGCGTTTTTTCCGGTCACAAGCATGGTTGCGGATTTAAGACCGGCTTCTTCGCCATCTTCGTATTCTAAAATCGTGATTTTATACTTTTTTGTTTCTGCCCATCGAGAATACATTCGAAAAAGCATTTGTGCCCAGTCTTGACTTTCTGTGCCGCCCGAACCGGGATGAAAATCCAAAATTGCATTGAATTTATCATAAGGCTTTTTGAGTAAAACTTTAACTCGTAAAGTCGCCGTTTTATCGAGAAAATCATGCTTTAAACTTTCTGCTTCAGAGATATCCATAGATGTATCGGTCTGCGCTAACTCATACATGACAATGAGCGTATCGAGGATTTCCCTAATTTCCTCATATGCTGTCAGCAGCGATTTTTTATCATTGATATCGGCAAAAGTTTCTTGGGCTTTTTTGGTATCCGCCCAAAAATCAGATTTTGTGGTTTCTAAATCTAGTAACGATAAATTCGCTTTAATTGTTTCGGGATCGAAAGCCAGTTTTAAGTCTTCAAAATCAGACTTAAGTTCCGTAATCATCTGTTTTAAATCGGAAATCAACATCGTCATCACCTAATTGTTGGTAATTATTTATTTATACCATGACAATATTTATATTTTTTGCCACTCCCACATGGACACGGGTCATTTCGCCCGACTTTTTGCACTACTTTAATCGGTTGTCGTTTACGAGAATCATCTTCTTTTCCCGAAAATGTTCCGGTCGGTTTTGCAACCTGGACACGTTCGGCGTTTTGTCGAACTTGAGCCTTTAAGACAAATCTAGTAACGTCATTCTGAATATTTTTTACCATAGCTTCGAACATATCATACCCAAGCTCCTGATACTGTCGAAATGGATTTATTTGCCCGTAACTTTGTAGTGAAACCGATTGTCGCAATTCACTCATTGAATCGATATGTCGCACCCAATAAGTGTCAACGACACGTAATGTAATAGCTTTAAGGAAGTCATTATAAATCGTCTCTGAAGATAATTCTTTTTTCATTGTTGTTTCCCGTTTGATGACATCAAAGATATATTGTCTGACATCCGTTTCGGGTTTAGCTAAAATTCCAGCATCGAGAACGTCTTTGGGAAAATAGCGGTTCAAAGTCCCAAGAAGCGTTTTTATGTCGTTTGGATATTGGTTAATAATGCCATCGATAGTAGCACCAATCATATCATTAACGGAAGGCTCAATTGAGTCATTAAATAAAACATCCGTCCGCTGTTTGTATATAATATCGCGTTGCCGACGCAAAACTTCATCATATTGTAAAACTGATTTCCGACGATCAAAATTATTGCCCTCAATTTGATGTTGCGCCCGCAAAACTAGTTTAGAAAACATCCCGTAATCAAGCGGCGTTTCAACATCTGACCCCTTAGTCATTGTAATCATTTTAATCAAATTTTTAAAACGGTCGCCCCCAAAACGGCGCAACAAATCATCATCCGCAGAGAGATAAAATCGAGAATATCCCGGGTCGCCTTGGCGGCCTCCACGTCCTCGTAATTGGTTGTCGATCCGTCTTGATTCGTGGCGCTCTGTTCCGATGACCGCAAGTCCGCCTAACTCGACGACTCCAGGTCCAAGTTTGATGTCAGTACCACGGCCAGCCATATTCGTCGCAATCGTAACAGCGTTCATTTGTCCAGCATTTAAGATGATTTCCGCTTCGCGTTCGTGCTGTTTGGCATTTAAGACGTCGTGTTTAACCCCTTTTTTTCGTAATAGACTGCTTAACAATTCTGAACTCTCAATCGAGATAGTACCAATTAAAAGTGGTTGTCCAAGCGCGTGACGATGGGCAATTTCATCTGCTAAGGCATGATATTTTGCTTGCATAGTCGCGAAAATTAAGTCATTATCATCAATTCTGATTACCGGCATATTTGTCGGAATTTCTACGACGTACATATTATAAATATTCCGAAATTCTTCTTCTTCGGTTTTTGCAGTGCCGGTCATACCAGCGAGTTTTTTATACATTCGAAAATAATTCTGAAATGTGATTGTGGCTAAAACTGTCGATTCTTTTTTAACTTCAACCGCTTCCTTAGCTTCCAAAGCCTGATGAAGTCCTTCCGAGAATTGTCGTCCGTGCATTAGTCGACCCGTAAATGGGTCAACAATAATAACCGTGTTGTCGGAAACGACATAATCGACATCACGACTCATTGTGAAATTAGCTTTCATCGCGTTGTTAATGCGATGTAAGAGGTTGACATTACTAACGTCATAAAGGTTTTCTAAGTGAAAATGAACTTCGGCTTTTGCGACACCTGATTCGGTTAAGTTAACGGTTTTGTCTTTGATATCGAGGGTATAGTCATCTTGAGATAAACGAACCACAAATTGGTTGGCAAGTACATATGTTTCACCTGTGTTTTTTTCACCACCCGAGATGATTAATGGTGTTCGCGCTTCATCAATCAAAATCGAGTCGACTTCATCGATGATGGCATAGTTTAAAGGTCTTTGGCAGATGTTTTCTTTGTAAATAGCCATATGATCCCGCAAGTAATCGAACCCGATTTCATTATTTGTGGAATATAAGATGTCGCATCGATAGGCTTCGCGTTTCTGTTCTGGGGTTATTTCCCGAACGTTTAGGCCAACTGTAAGTCCAAGGAAGCGGAAAAGATCGCCGATTTCACCTTCGGATTCACGACGAGCCAGATATTCATTAACCGTGACGATGTGAACTCCGTCACCGGTAATAGCATTAAGATAAGCAGGCATAACAGCGGTCAAAGTTTTACCTTCACCGGTCTTCATTTCAGCAATATTGCCTTCATGAATGACTATCGCTCCCATGACCTGTACTTTAAACGGTGTCATTCCCGTTGAACGAGTCGAGGCTTCGCGAACGAGGGCAAAAGCTTCGACGAGCATTCCATCAAGAGTTTCGCCTTTCTGATAGCGTTCCCGAAATTCAACCGTCTTTGCGCGGATTTGCTCGTCAGTAAATTCGTGAAAGGTCGATTCAAGGGCTAAAACTTCATTGGCGGTTTTTTCAAGGCGTTTCATGATTTTGCGATTCGGATTAAATAAATTGAACATAGACCAAGCACCCCTTTATTTACATGTAATATCATATCATAATAAAGATGAGATATTCAACTTATTTTGCGCCACGCGTAAAAAAAGTGACCTATAAAAGGTCACTCAGGTATTCACTATTGTGTCTCAATTAAACCGTATTTCCCATCTTCTCGCAAATACATAACACACACTTCTTTGTCTTCATTGCGATAAATGAAGAAATCATGTCCGAGCAAATCCATTTGGGTCATTGCTTCCTCGGTAGAAAGAATATCTAAGGTAATTCGTTTTTTCTTGACCGGTGAAATCAATTCTCTTTCCAATGCTTCCAGATTAAATTCCTCTTTGTTGAAAGCTTCCTTAATTCCCGTACGTTCTTGAAGGCTGCGACTCATTTTATACTTATTTTTGCGGATTTGTGCTTCCAATTTATCAGTAGCTAGATCGATGGCGGCGTATAGATCTTTGTCCTCCACCTCAGCCCTGATGGTGATAAACTTGATTGGTATGGTGATTTCAACCTTGGTTTGTTCCGCATAAACCTTACAAACCACAAAGGCCTCAAAATCCTCAGTAAACATTCTTTCGATTCTTCGCATTTTCTTTTCAATGTAATTACGGATTGCCGGGGTGATTTCCAAACCATTCTTGCCTCTAACATCTAGTTTCATTCAATTCACTCCTTCATCGTCTATTTGATACAATTTAATTATACACTCAGTTTGTGATGATGTAAACCAATCTCCTTGTATTTTATTTCTAAAAATACATTTCAAACTTGTCAAAAGAGTAATAAAATAAAGATATCATCAATACTCTTTGATACCCTAAAAGCAGAGGCAGCCAACCATCGGCAATCTCATATTCATTTGATCCGACGCAGATAATTATATCGTAATCTGATTGGCCGCTAATCGCCAAATTAAAGCATTTATCCATATTCCTAAAAAGCCATGTATCTTGTCGATAGTCATCATTATGGCAATCATAAATTGAGTAATAATCGATTAATCCACCAGAAAAAGGGATGCATTCATGATTTAGTCTTGGAGCGAATTGCAGCTGACAATCAAAACACATCTCTTGAACAACAAACAAAGATGAAAAAGTAATTTCCTTGATAAAATATTTACCGCATATTTGGCATTTCATTATCCAATAATCCTTCTTTATTCCCTCTTTGATTCATCTTTTTTATGTATTTGATTGACCGTTGAATAGCAATCGTTAATTCTTCACAAAAATAAGCTATCTCCCCATGCGGAAACTCCCGATCACGACCAACAC
>Ga0265294_10001501_pt1 | contig 31353 bp, 38 predicted proteins | sample MunlanPumphouse3_FD_192504 | JGI IMG/M metagenome (GOLD analysis project Ga0265294, IMG submission 192504) | Groundwater microbial communities from a municipal landfill in Southern Ontario, Canada - Pumphouse #3 | ecosystem: Environmental > Aquatic > Deep subsurface > Groundwater | place...
TAATCGACCGAAGAAATGGTGACCTGTGATGGATTCGAACCATCGACCCCCTCATTAAAAGTGAGATGCTCTACCAGCTGAGCTAACAAGTCATTAAAATTTGTAAAGCCCAAAGCTAAAGGCTAAGTATTTATAGCTTTTGGCTTTGAGATTCAATCAAATTGGAGTGGAATTATACTCATTTTTTTCTTATTTGTCAAGACAATTTTTTAGAAATTTTAAAATTTGATTCAAAGCGATATTTGTTGCTTGTTTTTGGATTTGTATTCGACTACCTTTGAGATGATATATCTTAACATCTACAAAGTTTATATTATTAGCAACACCTATTACTACAGTTCCAACTGGTTTGTTTACAGTACCTCCCCCTGGTCCTGCAACTCCACTTACTGCAATTGCATAGTTTGCATCAAATTTTTTTAATACACCATCTAACATCTCTTTTACTACTTCTTTACTTACTACTCCATATTTTATCATTGTTTCTTTTTGGACATTGAGTTCTGATTCTTTAATATGGTTTGCATATGTGATGATGCCAGCATGAAATATATCACTACTTCCACTAATAGATGTTATTCTAGAAGCTATCAATCCTCCTGTACAACTTTCTGCAGTTGTTATAGTATGGTTTAGTTTTCTTAAAATATTTTGTAATTTCAACATATCATTTTTAGTAAATTTTTCTTTAAACATAGTTTAACCTTTTGCTAATAAGAATTTTGATACAATAATCTTCAAAATTTCGTAAAAAAGGTATTATATACTATGTTAGATTATAAAGAGACGATACTACTACCCAAAACAGAGTTTCCAATGAGAGGGAATCTTCCTCAAAATGAACCTATAAGATATGCTAAATGGCAAGAAACATCTATATATAATAAGATGAAGAAAAATAGAGAAAATGCAAAAAATAGTTTTACATTGCATGATGGTCCTCCTTATGCAAATGGACATATTCATATAGGACATGCTTTAAATAAAATACTAAAAGATATCATTGTAAAGTATCATTATTTTGATGGCAAAGCAATAAGCTTTACTCCAGGTTGGGATTGTCATGGTCTTCCAATAGAGCAAAAAGTGGAAGAAAAAATTGGTGGACAAAAGAAAAAAGAGTTACCAAAATCAAAAATCAGAGAGTTATGCCGTGCTCATGCTGGTAGTTTTGTTTCTATCCAAAGGGATGAGTTTATATCTTTAGGTGTTATAGCTGATTGGCAAAATCCTTATCTTACAATGGATTTTAGATTTGAAGCCAATATATATAGAGAATTATGTAATGTTGCAAAACAAGGCTTATTGGTACAAAGAAGCAAACCAGTATATTGGTCATGGGCTGCTGGGACCGCTTTGGCTGAGGCTGAAGTAGAATATGAAGATAAAATATCCCCTTCTATATTCGTAGCATTTAAGCTCAAAGATAGTAATGAAAGTATAATTATATGGACTACTACACCTTGGACACTTCCAGCAAATACTGGTATATCTTTAAACCCTGAAGTTGAATATGTAGTTACAACTGATGGTTTTATCGTGGCAAAAAAACTTTTTGATACATTGAAAACTCAAGAAGTACTAAAAGGTGATATCAAAGGTGATATTGATCCTAAATCTTTAGAAAACAGCCTTGCAATTAACCCACTAAATGGTAGAGATTCAAGAATAGTATTAGGTGAACATGTCACAACAGATAGTGGTACAGGAGCCGTTCATACAGCACCAGGACATGGTGAAGATGACTATAAAGTAGGGCTTGTATATGACCTTGATGTAATTATGCCTGTTGGTTCAAATGGTTGTTATGATGAAACTGTAGTTAGATTGGAACTCATTCCAAATGCAGATGAATTTGTAGGGGTAAATGTATTCAATGCAAATGAGAGAATTTTGGAGCTTTTAGGTGATGCTCTTTTAAAAAGAACTGATATAAAACACTCTTATCCTCATTGTTGGAGAACTCATAAACCAGTTATTTTTAGAGCTACTAAACAATGGTTTATTGCAGTTGACCAAACATATGGCAAAAAAGGTGGAACTTTAAGAGAAAATGCTCTAAAAGAGATAGAAAATGTGAAATTTTATCCAAGTTGGGGTAGAAATAGACTTGGAACTATGCTAGAAAATAGACCTGATTGGTGTATCAGTAGACAAAGAGACTGGGGTGTACCAATCGCATTTTTTAGAGATAAAACAACAGATGAAATCATATATGATGAGAAAGTTTTAAATTTTGTTGCAATGATATTTGAACAAAAAGGGTGTGATGCTTGGTATGATTTGAGTATTGAAGAGTTGCTTTATCCAGGAAGCGGACTAAATCCAGATAATTTAGAAAAAACTATGGATATATTGGATGTTTGGTTTGATAGTGGAAGTACACAGTTTGCTGTACTTCAAAGCAGAAACTATGATGCAAAAAGTTATCCAGCTGATATGTATTTAGAAGGAAGTGACCAACATCGTGGATGGTTCCAAAGCTCACTCCTTACATCAACAGCAGCTAGAGAAATAGCACCTTATAAAGCTGTATTAACTCATGGTTTTACAGTAGATGAAAAAGGTGAGAAGATGTCTAAGTCAAAGGGAAATGTTGTAGTTCCTGATGCAGTACTCAAGAAATATGGTAGTGAGATTTTAAGACTTTGGGTTGCAATGAGTGACTATCAAAGTGACTTGAAAATCAGCGATAATATCCTAAATCAAATGTCTGAGCTATATAGAAAAATTAGAAATACAACAAGATTTTTATTTGCAAATATTAGTGATTTGGAAGAATTGGTTGATGTTAGTAAACTTGGAGTTTTGGATATTTGGATTTTGTCTAAAGCAAAAAAAGTATTTGATGAAATAGATGAGAGTTTTGCAAATTATGATTTTTCTCGTGGACTAAATCGTCTCAATAACTTTTTAGTTGCAGATTTGAGTGGTATTTATCTGGATGTTTGTAAAGATAGATTGTATTGTGATAGTGTGGAAGATTTACATAGATTATCAAGTCAAACTGCTATGGCTATGATTACAAAAGCATTGATTAGTACAATTGCACCAATTTTGACATATACAAGTGATGAATTACTAGATTATGCACCATCTATTATAAAAGGTAAATGTGAAGATATATTTGATTATGAAAAATATGTATTACCATCATTATCATCAACACTTAATGAAGAACATCTAACCAAATCAAGAACAAAGTTCTTTGAAATAATTGATGGACTAAAAAAAGAAAAAATTATTGGTAATACTTTGGAAGTAGTAATATACACAAATAGTGAAGATATTTTAGCATTGCCAAGTGTAGAAGCTGAAGATTGGTTTATAGTAAGTAAAGTAATTAATCAAAAACAAAGTGAAGTTTTAGCAAAATTTGATTTTGATGGAAAAGTATTTGAAATATATAAATCTACTGAACACAAATGTCCAAGATGTTGGAAATTTAAAGCTGTAGATGATGGCGGGATTTGTGCTAGATGTGATGATGCTGTAAAAAGGCTATCAAAAGATGTTTAGTGAACCAGTTTCAATATCTTTTATATTTCAAACAGTAGCAGTAATATGTGTATTGATTGCTATTGGAATTTATTTTGTAAAAAGGTTTAAATAATGATACCATTTAGTGATGAAGATTTAAAACAGCCAGTATTGAATATAATAAATGAAAAGATTGCACCTATGCTAGCTCGTGATGGTGGTGCTATTAAACTTTTGGGTATAAAAGACTCCAAAGTTTTCGTACAGCTTCAAGGAGCATGTGTAGGATGTGCTGCAAGTGGAAGTACATTGAAGTTTATAGTTGAAAAAGAATTACAAACATGGATACACCAAGAGCTTTCTATAGTAAATGTAGCTATAGGAGAAGAGGAACAATATGATTTTAACTAGTAGTGATTTAAAAACTTTAGAAGTTGCTCATGAACATTATGCAAATAGCAAATATTTAAAAGCTATGCAATATTTTGGTGAATTATCAAAAAAATATCCAAATAATGAAGAGTTTAATCTATATATTTTATTATGTGATATAGCAACAGAAAATGAAGAAAAATCAAATATGTTTTATGACTATTTTACGGTTGCAAAATTGGACAATATTGATAATGCAATAGAATATGTAAAAGGTATGATAAAAGCGTATGATGGTGATATAGAAGAAATTACAAAGCTCTTAAATGAAATTTCATCAATAGCTGTTGATTCATTGGATGCTATAGATTATAAAGATTTTTTAGAGCTTGTAAAATCTCGTGGGTCATTTAAAGAAGCTTTTGAAGATATTATGTTTAGTACAAAAGTTGCAATTACATCAAAAGATGACTTTTTTGATTTTATCACAAAACTTATAGATAATGATTTCAAAAGTTCAGCATATAGTTATTTAGATGGTTTTAACCAATATTTCTCTTATGATACAAAGATTCAAGAATTATACAAAAAACTAGAAGAGAAAACTAATGCTAATAACAACCACCAATAATCAAAAATTTACAGATAGTTCAAAAGAATCAAATGCTCAAACAATTTTTGTATGTAATAGTTTAAACAAGAAATATATTGATGATGCCAAAGCCCATGGATGTGTAGAGTTTATTGATGATATAGCACTTGGAAGTTATTTTCAAGATAGTTTTAGCTCTATCAAAATCATAGGGGTTACTGGAACAAATGGTAAAACTACCACAACAGCGGCAATTTACTCAATATTGCTAGACCTTGGATATAAAGTGGCATTACAAGGAACTAGAGGGTTTTTTATAAATGATGAGAAAATGGAAAATTATTCATTAACTACACCTATGCAACTTGATATTTATTCACATATTCAAAAAGCACTTGAATGTGGATGTGAGTATTTTGTGATGGAAGTAAGCTCTCATGCTATAGCCCAAAACAGAATAGCAGGGCTAGACTTTGCTCTAAAAATCCATACAAATATCACAAGAGACCATCTGGATTATCATAAAACTATAGAAGAGTATATCAATGTAAAAAATAGTTTTTTCAGTGATGAGTCTATGAAACTTATAAATAAAGATGACAAACATATAAAATACAATATAAAAAACTGTTTTGCGTATGGACTTGAAAATCCAGCAACTTATAAAGTGAGTGCGTATAGTTTACAAAATGGTATTCATGTAATGATTGATAATTTTCAAAATAAAGTTGCTTTTTCTTCACCTATGATGGGACTTTTTAATGTTTATAATCTAACAGCTGCAGTTGCTGGAGTTCATCTAGTAACAAAAAGAGATTTGAATGAAATTTGTGAAGAAGTTGAGAATTTTGGAGGAGTTAGTGGAAGAATGGAAATTGTCTCTTCTGACCCACTTGTAATTATTGATTTTGCTCATACTCCTGATGGTATGGAAGAGGTTTTCAAAAGCTTTGCATCAAAAGATATAACAGTTGTTTTTGGTGCTGGTGGAGATAGAGATAAAGCAAAAAGACCCTTGATGGGAAATGTTGCACAAAGATATTGCAAAAACATAATTGTAACATCTGACAATCCCCGATTTGAAGACCCTGATATGATTATTGAAGACATTTTGAGTGGTATTAGTGATAAATCTAATGTAATTGTAGAAATCAATAGAAAGTTAGCTATTCAAAAAGCATTACAATTGTATAAAAAAGATACAGTTATTTTAATCTTAGGTAAAGGTGATGAGGAATATCAAATCATTTATGATAAGAAACTACCTTTTAAAGATTACGATATTGTAAAAGAGATATTATAGATATTACAATTTTGTAAGTCAATTGATATTTTTGTTTAATAGTTACTTAATATATACTCCGTTTGTAAAAAATATGTTACAATTTTGCAAATTTGTAACTAGGAGTATATATGCCGTATGTAAAAGAAGTATTTGATTATCTAATCAGAACAAGTCCCGCTCAAACTGAGTTTTATCAAGCTGCAAAAGAGGTTTTAGAGTCAATTAGACCAGCCCTCGATAAATATCCAAAATATAGACAACACAAAATTATAGAAAGAATAGTTGAACCTGAGAGACAAATATTGTTTCGTGTAAACTGGGTAGACGATAATGGTGTTATTCAAGTTAATAAAGGTTTTAGAATAGAGTTTAACTCAGCTCTTGGACCATATAAAGGCGGTTTAAGATTTCATCCAAGTGTAAATGCTGGTGTTATTAAGTTCTTAGGATTTGAACAAGTTTTCAAAAATGCACTAACTGGTCTTCAAATTGGTGGTGGAAAAGGTGGAAGTGATTTCAATCCAAAAGGTAGATCTGATAATGAAATTATGAGATTTTGTCAAGCATTTATGAGTGAGTTATTTAGACATATTGGTCCAAATACTGATGTTCCAGCTGGTGATATTGGAGTAGGTGGAAGAGAAATTGGATATATGTTTGGTATGTATAAAAAACTAGCAAACAGATATGAAGGTGTATTAACTGGAAAATCACTTAAATGGGGTGGTTCATTAGCTAGAACTGAAGCTACTGGATATGGTGCTGTATATTTTGCAAAATATATGCTTGAAGATAGAGGTGAAACTCTTGAAGGTAAAAAATGTGTAGTTTCTGGAAGTGGAAATGTATCTATTTATACTATTGAAAAACTATATCATTTGGGTGCTATTCCTGTAACTTGTAGTGATTCAACTGGTATGATTTATGATGAAAATGGTATTGATTTAGAATTACTAAAAGAGTTAAAAGAGCAAAAAAGAGTAAGATTGAGTGAATATACTACATATAAACCAATGGCACAATATACTCCAGTTTCAGAATATGCTGAAGGCACAAATGGTGTTTATTCAATACCGTGTTTTGCTGCATTTCCTAGTGCAACACAAAATGAACTAAATGAAAAAGATGCTCAAAATTTACTTGCAAATGGTTGTATTTGTGTAAGTGAAGGCGCAAATATGCCTTCAACTCCTGAAGCTGTAGATTTATTTATAGATGCAAAAATTTGTTATGGACCAGGTAAAGCTGCAAATGCTGGTGGTGTTGCTACAAGTCAACTTGAAATGCAACAAAATGCTTCTATGTGTAGCTGGACTTTTGAAGAAGTTGATGCAAAACTAGCTCAAATTATGAAAAATATATATGTAAGTGCTAGTACAACTGCAGCAGAATTCGGTGAACCAACAAACTTAGTACTTGGTGCTAATATTGCAGGATTTAGAAAAGTTGCCGATGCTATGATAGAGCAAGGTTTGGTGTAGGTTGTAGGTTGTAGGTTGTAGGTTGTAGGTTGTAGGTTGTAGGTTGTAGGTTGTAGGTTGTAGGTTGTAGGTTGTGACAAAAAATTATTTCTTCATTATCTTCTCTACCACCTACCCTCTACTACCTAATCACTATAAACTACCCTCTACAAACTACCACCTAAAATGTAACTTTTCGTAGCTCTTATAAACTTTTATAAATCCTTTTTTTTACTACTTAATACTATATTTTAGCAAAATTTAATCTCTTTTTGATTACAATTCGGACAAAAATTATCTTAATTGATTATGAAACAAAGGATTGAATTATGATGCCACAATTTCCACAACCAACATTTTACATTTTTAAATGTGAACAAAGCTCACCTCCAGGGATGCCAAAGCCAAGCTGTGTAAACGGAGAAACTCAAGAACTTTTTGGTCATATGGCTCAAGGACTTATGCAAAGAGGTATAATGGGAGCAGTTCAACCTATTAGAACTAGCTGTCTTGGAAGATGTCAAATGGGACCTGTTATGTTGGTTGAACCAGGACATTTTATGTATGTGGGATTAACTAAGGAAAAAATTGATAAAATATTAGATGAACATATCATTGGAGGAAATCCAGTGAATGAATTTTTGATCCCAGAGCAATTTTGGGGCGAACCTATCAAATTAAAACAATAATAAAGAGGTATATATGACTTTTGACATGTTATATAGCAAAATACATAGAGCTACAGTAACAGATGCTAACTTAAATTATGTTGGATCTATCACAATAGATGAAGAACTAATTGAAGCGTCAAAATTAAGAGTGGGACAAAAAGTAGAGATTTTAGATGTAAATAATGGTGAAAGATTTTCTACATATGTTATCAAAGGTCCAAGAGGACAAAGAGATATGTGCTTAAATGGTGCAGCTGCTCGAAAAGTACAAATAGGTGATAAAATAATAGTTGTAGCATATGGAACATATAGTGAGAGTGAACTTGAAAACTATAAACCTATTGTTGTTCATGTGGATGAAGGTAACAACATCACTGAAGTTGTTGATTATATATAAAGGTTAATGATGTTTGATGGAATTGATTTAAGTAAAATTAATCTAAATGAGATTATGAGTCAGGCTCAGGCTATGGCTGAAAAAGCAAAAGTAGATAATGAAGGAAAAATATTTACTTCAAAAAGTGGTGGAGGAATGGTTGAAATTTCAATCAATGGAAACAACGAAGTAATAGATTTGCAACTAGATGATAGCTTACTTGAAGATAAAGATTCACTTCAAATACTTCTTATAAGTGCAATCAATGACTGCTTACATCAAGCTGATAATAATAGAAAAATGATGGCTATGAACATGATGGGTGGTTTAAACCCATTTGCTTCTAAATAATAAATTATGCAAATAATATTAAATGATTTTGAAGAATATCTAAGAGTAAATCTTCCAACTTCAAAATCATTTCATCCAACTTTTGAATTAGCTTTACAAGATATGCTTCTTGCAGGTGGAAAAAGATTTCGCCCAATGCTCCTTTTGAGTGTAGTAAATGCACTAAATCCAACTATGCTCAAAAATGCAATGCCAGTAGCTCTTGGCATAGAACTTTTACATACTTATTCTTTAATACATGATGATTTACCTGCCATGGATAATGCAGATTTGAGAAGAGGGCATCCAACACTACATAAGTCTTTTGATGAAGTGACTGCTATTTTGGTAGGGGATGCACTTAATACTCATGCTTTTTATTTATTGGCTAATTCACCACTTTGTAGTGATACAAAAATAGAACTTATCAAAGTTTTATCAAGCGATGGCGGAATAGATGGGATGATAATAGGTCAGGCGATTGATTGTTTTTTTGAAAAACAAAAGATTTCATTAGCAGAACTAGAGTTTTTGCATATCCATAAAACTGGGAAACTCATAGCAGCTAGCCTAAAAATGGGTGCTATAATCTCAAGTTCGAAGCACGAATTAGTTAATAAGTTGTATGATTTTGGTATTAAAATAGGACTTTTGTTTCAAATACAAGATGATATATTAGATATTGTGCAAGATGATGAAACAGCTGGAAAAACTACAAATAATGATACATTTAAAAATTCATTTGTAAACCTACTTGGTCTTGAAGTTGCAATTCAAAAAGCTGATGAATTAGCAAATATTTGTCAAAATGAAATTTCTGATTTTGAAGAAAAATTACAAATAAATTTAACTGCACTATTAAAAGAGTTTTTATATAGACATCAAGTATAAACCAAAATTATGCAATAAAAATTGAGTCTATTTCACTCATACCTCTTGACAAAAAAACAAAAATCTATTATAATTTTGGCACTCATTTTATTTGAGTGCTAATTTAAAAATCAAAATTACTGAGGAGCGATAAAATGAATTTTCAACCATTAGGTGAAAGAATTTTAGTAAAAAGAGTCGAAGAAGAGAAAAAAACTGCAAGTGGTATAATCATACCTGATAACGCAAAAGAAAAACCATCAAAAGGTGAAACAGTAGCAATAAGCTCAAAAGTTGAAAATATTGCTGTTGGTGATGTTGTTATGTTTGGTAAATATGGTGGTACTGAAATCAGTATTGATGGAATTACATATTTGGTACTTGATCAAAAAGATGTTTTAGGCGTACTAAAATAGTTGATAGTTTGTAGTGTATAGTTGGTATTATAACAACTATTTTTTATATGAATATTTAATTAAAAACTCAAGACTATAAAAATATTAAGGGGATTAAAATGGCATATATCGCTTTAGCGATTTATCCAGTCTCCTGAAAGTACACTAAATAAGTGTACTTCAAACTAAATGAAAATAAACAAACTAAGGAGAAATTAATATGGCATACATCGCTTTAGCGATTTATCCAGTCTCCTGAAAGTATACTAAATAAGTGTACTTCAAACTAAATGAAAATAAACAAACTAAGGAGAAATTAATATGGCAAAAGAAATTATATTTAGTGATAATGCAAGAAATAGATTATTTGCAGGTGTTGAAAAACTAGCAGATGCTGTAAAAGTAACAATGGGACCTAGAGGAAGAAATGTATTGTTACAAAAAAGTTTTGGTAGTCCATCTATTACAAAAGATGGTGTAAGTGTTGCGAGAGAAATCGAACTTTCAGATCCTATCGAAAATATGGGTGCACAGCTTGTAAAAGAAGTTGCTTCAAAAACTGCTGATCAAGCAGGTGATGGAACAACAACTGCTACAGTTTTGGCATATTCTATCTTCAAAGAGGGATTAAGAAATGTTACAGCTGGGGCTAATCCAATAGAAATAAAAAGAGGTATGGATAAAGCGTGCGAATCAATAGTAGCTGAGCTTAAAAACTTATCTAAAAAAGTAGAAAGCAAAGAGCAAATTGCTCAAGTTGCTACAATTTCAGCTAATAGTGATGTATCGATTGGTGAAATGATTGCTGAAGCTATGGAAAAAGTTGGAAAAGATGGTGTTATAACTGTTGAAGAAGCAAAAGGGATTAATGACGAGCTAACTGTGGTTGAAGGTATGCAATTTGATAGAGGTTATTTATCTCCATATTTCGTAACAAATCCAGAAAAAATGCTAACAGAGCTTGAAAATCCATTTATTTTACTATTTGATAAGAAAATATCAAACTTAAAAGATATGCTTCCAATTCTTGAAGCAGTAAACAGAAGTGGAAGACCACTTTTAATCATAGCTGAAGATGTAGAGGGTGAAGCTCTTGCAACGCTAGTAGTAAATAGATTAAGAGGTAGTTTAAATATTGCTGCTGTTAAAGCTCCAGGATTTGGTGATAGAAGAAAAGCTATGCTTGAAGATATCGCAGTATTGACTGGTGGTACAGTTGTTAGTGAAGAGCTTGGTATGACACTAGAAGGTGCAGGGGTTGATGTACTTGGAACAGCATCAAAAGTAATAATAGATAAAGACACTACTACTATTGTAAATGGTTCTGGTGACAAAGCTAGAGTAGAAGCTAGAGTAGGACAAATAAAAGGTGAAATTGCTAATACTACAAGTGATTATGATAAAGAAAAACTACAAGAAAGACTTGCAAAACTAAGTGGTGGGGTTGCTGTTATTAAAGTAGGGGCTTCAACTGAAACTGAAATGAAAGAGAAAAAAGATAGAGTTGATGATGCACTAAGTGCTACAAGAGCTGCTGTTGAAGAAGGTATCGTAATCGGTGGAGGAGCTGCACTTATCAAAGCTGCACTAAAAGTTAGTCATGACCTAAAAGGTGATGAGCAAATCGGAGCTGACATAATAATCAGAGCTGTAACGGCACCAATGAAACAAATTGCCCTTAATGCTGGATTTGATGGAGGAGTTGTAGTAAATGAAATTTCTAAATCTACAAATCCAAACATAGGATTCAATGCTGCTACTGGTGAATATGTAGATATGTTTGTTGCTGGTATCGTAGACCCTGCAAAAGTAGAAAGAATTGCTATGCAAAATGCTGTAAGTGTTGCTAGTTTACTTCTTACAACAGAAGCAACAGTAAGTGATATCAAAGAACCAAAATCATCTCCATCTATGCCAGACATGGGCGGAATGGGCGGAATGCCAGGCATGATGTAAAAAGCCGTAAAAAAATCGTGAACTGCTTCACGATTTTAGGCTTTGCACCCGAAGTCGATGTGCTTTAGCACCGACGAAGGGCGGGAGAACCTTAAAAAACGACCTGTGCTTGCACTCTCTTTGAGAGCTGCTTGTCGTTTTTAGGCTTTGCACCGAGATTGCGATGTGCTTGCACCGCAATCCGGAAACTTAACAAATAATTATTTAATGTTGATTAAAACAACAGCCTCAGGAGTAATAACTCTAAAAGCGCAACTTTGAATCAAAAATAACTCTACACCATCTTTTGTTTCAGTTTCATAACCAACACTTACATCAAGTCCACTATAAAACTCAAAATCACCACTTCTTTGAGAGATAACTAATGCTTTATCATCACCAATATCATTACTTATGATAATTGAACCTTTGCCTATAATCTCTTCAATTTTTGATTTAAGACTTTTCCCATCAAAGCTCTCTACCATAAGTTTTGCCATTGTAGTACTTGATATAACTAGTACAAATGGACCATCGATAAAATTTGTATTAAAAATACCCATAGCTTTTGCTACACCAACCATAATATCTTTTGGAGATGAGGCATTAATTGTATGAGTTTCTTTAGAAATCATCCCTTCAATATTTGCATTAGCCATACCTGTTAAGATTATATCATTTTCGATTTTTGCAAAGCTATTTGCAACAGATGTAAAAGGAGTGTTGTCAAAATCAACTTTACCTCTTTTTATATCTTCGATTACCTCTTTTGAAACAGTGAAATTTTGTTTTATTTCTACCATTTTAATTGGTTCTCTAGTACAAATACTAACATTACCTTTTGAACTAACTTTTTTTAATGTACCTGTTGAGATTGCATCTGTATCAAAACTATAAGTATCATTGAAATCAACAGCACTTCTAAGAGTTAGTCTTTTGCTTAATGCATCACTTAATTCACTTTCTATTGTATCCCATACTAAAACTCCAAATGGAGCTAATGTTTTATTTAAAAATTCCATAACTTATCCTTTTATTTATCTATTTCTAGCGATACTAATACCAGATTTTTTCACGGTACTATTTTGAGATACATTGGTTTCTTTACCAGTCATCTCAGCTTCTTTTCCAACTATTGGTTGGTCTGAAAATAAAAACTGTCTAAGCATCTCATCCCAAACAGGAGAATTTCTTCTAAGCCATTCTAATCCCATACAAGCATGTTCTATCTCTTCATCACGATTGTGTTCCATGATAGCTTTTGCTTCTGGGTCAGTTGCACATTCTGCTCTTTGATTATACCAGTCAACTGCTTCTAATTCTTCCATAGTACTTTGTATAATTCTATGGTAATCCTTTGCAAAATTTGATAATTGATTTGGATCTTCGTGAAAACCTTCGTGAGCCATATGATATCCTTTTTAATTTTGTTATTAGTGCTTAATTGTATATTATTTTATATAAAATGTCAATGAAATAAAGGAAAAATTTTGTCAATTAATATAATTTATATATTTAAAGACAAAATTGTATGTAATGCTAATAGCTTTATTTTATAATATGTGAAGCAAGTGCTTTGATTTCATCTTCACTTAGCCCTTTAACTTGCCCACCCATTACACCTTTCATACTTCCACCATAAGTACCATTTTGGTAACCTTGTAATGCAGCAATAAAGTCATCTTGTGACATATCTTTAATAATTTTACTTTTGCCAAGAGCAATTTTTTCACCATTTGTACCATGACATGCTATACATTTTGAATATAATTTAGTTGTATCAATAGCTGGTGTACTTGATGGTAAAACTTCTTCAATCTTTTCTGTTGTTTTTTCAACTACTATAACAGTTGTCTCTTTCACATTAGTAGCTACATCAGAAGCAGTATCTTTTGCTTTTTCAACTACTTTACTAGTTGTTTCTTTTACATTATCTGCTACATCTGAAGCCTTGTCTTGCACTTTTTCAACTATTTGAGAAGTTTGAGATTTTGTATTTTGAACTACTTGTGAAGCTATCTCTTTTGAACTATCTTTAATATCTTGAACATTTTCTGTAATTGTTTTAGTATTTTTAACTTCTTTTTCTTCACTAGTGCCACCAAAACAACCACTTAGCAACATTGTAGCTACAACAGAACTTATAATATGTTTTTTGTTTAGAAATGATTTAATCATTTGAATATCCTTTTTTAATTTAGTATCAGGTATAATACAACTACTTATATAAAAGTTGATTTAAAGGTTACATGTAGTGAGATTTTTTATTATATTATCGTTTTGTGTTGTAAGTTTATTTTCAGCTGATAATCTTCCTATGATAAATCTTTCTGTTGCATCTATGGAAGAGCCAGCACAATTTGTAAAAACTATAAATATAGCTATTATTTTAGCTTTGATGGTACTTGCCCCTTCACTTCTTTTGATGGTTACAAGTTTTACAAGACTTATAATAGTTTTTTCATTGTTAAGACAAGCTATGGGTTTACAACAAACTCCACCATCACAAATTATTATATCTTTGGCACTTATTATGACAGTATTTATTATGGAACCTTACGCAAAAGTTTCATATTCAGAAGCTGTAAAACCATATATGGAAGAACAAATAGGTTATGAAGAAGCTATAGAAAAAGGGATTAAGCCTTTTAAAGAATTTATGATGAAAAATACTAGAGAGTCAGATTTAGCTCTTTTTTATCGTATTAAAAAAGAAGACAATCCCGCAACAATAGATGATGTTCAGATGACAATTTTGATGCCTGCTTTTATCGTGAGTGAGCTTAGAACTGCTTTTGAAATAGGATTTTTGATATTTTTACCATTTTTGGTTATAGATATTATTGTTGCTTCTATTTTGATGAGTCTTGGTATGATGATGCTTCCACCTGTTATGATATCATTGCCAATAAAAATTATATTTTTTATTGTAATAGATGGATGGCAGCTAATAATAGGGAACCTAGCCCAAAGTTTTCGATGAGAGAGTTGTATTAAAAAAAGTTTTACTCTAAAAATTCTGCTTTGCTAGAAACTGTAACTTTTATAAAAAAATACTTGATATTTATTGGCAACTTAGATATAATTTGGATATAATATAGAATTATAAATAAAAGGAGTTAGTATGAGCGTTGTTTCTTATGAAGTTAAAAATCCAATTTTAGGGTTTGAGAATATAGAGAAAGTTACTTTGGAACAAAATGATGGTATTACTTCTATTCTAAAAGGTTGTGGAACTGATTGTGTACAACTTACATTGATAAATACTTTTATAGGTGGGTCAGATTTTGTGATACCTTCAGGTATCAAAGTACTTTTGGATATTACTGATAATACTAATTATTCAGTATATTTTGTTGTTGTTTTAAATAAAAAATCAATACAAAATTCAACTATTAATTTAGGTTCACCAATGATATTTAATGAAGATAATCATACAATGGCACAATTAAGTGTAAATACTGAAACTGGCACTATTTCAGAACTATTTAATTGATGGTTATAAAAAAAGGTAGCATTTAATGTTACCTTCTTTTATTCTTTAATATATCCTAATTCTACTAATTTATCAAAAATTTTACTTACTTCATATCCTGTTACACTAGCACCATATCCACCATGTTCTCTTAGTACTGTAACACTATATTGTGGATTTTTATATGGGCCATAGGCACTGAGCCACGCATGTGATCTTTCATAATATTCAAGTTGATCTTCTTTCATCCGTTTTTTCTGATCTTGAGGAATACCAACAACTTGAGCAGTACCAGTTTTGGCAGCTAGTTGGACTTTGGTAGTAAGATGTCTTGATGCTGTACCCATTGATGTGTTGGCAACTTCATACATACCTTTTCTCATGAGTTCCAAATCCCTGTCTTGATAATCTAACTTTTGTGCTGTTTGGTTTTCATTTTTAACAAAATGAGGAGTATACAAAGTACCTGATGCCAAATAAGATATAAATTTTGACACTTGCAAAGGAGTTACTAAAAAATATCCTTGCCCGATAGATGTATTGATAGTTTCACCAATATACCATGGTTTATTGTACTTAAGAGATTTCCATTCTTTGCTCGGATTTATACCTATAAATTCATTTGGCAAATCAACACCTGTTTTTTCACCAAATCCCAATTTTTTCATAGTATTTGCTATTTTACTAATTCCAATTTTTAGACTACCTTCATAAAAAAACACATCACAACTTTCACTTATGGCTTTTACATAATCAGTTGTTCCATGACCATCTGGTTTCCAGCATCTAAATCTTCTATTTCCAACTTGTATTTCGCCACTACAATATACACTGAAATTTCTACTAAGACCATTTTCTAAAAAAGATAGAGCAATTCCCATTTTGATAACAGACCCTGGTGGATATAAACCATTAATGATTTTGTTTGTAAAAGGATTATTGAAATCATTTTTCATCTCTTTCCATTGTTCATGAGAAATTCCTGATACAAAAATATTATTATCATATTCTGGAAAACTAGCAGCAGCTAATATTTCTCCATTATTAACATCTTGAACAATGACTACACCACCAAGACCTCTAAAAATATCGTGTATGTATTGTTGTAAATGTATATCTATAGTAGTTGTAATATCATTATTATTTGATGGTTCTACAATATTGATGATTTCAACTTCTTGGTTAAGTGCATTTACTTTAACTTCTTTATAGCCAAGTGTTCCTTGCAAAATATGATTATATTGTTGTTCAAGACCAGTTTTCCCTAAAATATTTGTATATTTTGTTATTTCATCATTTGTATAATCAACTCTATTTGCTTTTCCTACATATCCAATAACATGAGCACCTACTTCTTTATATGGATAAAATCTTTTTGTTGCATCACTTATTTGTATCTCATTAATTGAGTTAAAAATCGTAAATTTATGGAAAAAATCTTCATAAGGAATAAATTCTACAACATCTATAAATTCATGTCTATATGGTGAATTGTTGCGTTGATATATATCTAAAATATCTTCAACTAAATATTTTGGGAAATTGTGATTAATTAATTTTGCTATTTTCTCTAGTTCTTGTTTTTGTAGAGGTGAATTCATATGAGGTTTGATACTAAGTGCAAATCCAACATTATTGATGGCAAGAGGAATACCGTTTCTATCTCTAATAATTCCTCTAGTAGGGGCTTTAAAAATTTTTTTAATATGATTTTGTTTAGCTAGTTCATCATAATAGGTATTTGATTTTATTGAAATATTATAAACTCTAATAAGAATCAATAACATTATAAATGCAACAAAATACAAAAGAAATTTAATTCTCATAACAATATCCCTAGTATTAAAATATCAATACATATGTTTATAACAATAAACCAAAAATTTAAAAATAATTCACCTGTTGAAATATAATAAATTAGCAATACAAAAATATAAAATATAAATACTTCAACAAAAATTCTTATACTATCAAATGAAAATAATCTTCTTGCAAGTGGTAAAATAATACTATATAAAACAAATGAAATTAAAAAAAGTGAAAAAGGCTTCAATCCTTGAGTTGTTTCAATTACCAAAAAAGCTAAGATAACAGATAATAGTGAATAGTATAGTTTCTCTTTAAAACATAATTGTGTGAGATAAAATATTACGCCAGCTAAGGTTATAGCAATAAAGTGTACACTAAAAACTATATTTATAATAATCACTAAAAGTGAAGTTATAAATACTATAGCTTGATTATTAAGGATACTTCGTCGCATATTGGGAAATGTTTACATCTAATACAATCAGCCCATATTTTTTGTTCTGGTATTGATTCTTTTGGAATTTCATGGAATCCTATTTTTTCAAAAAGAGACTTATGGTAAGTTAATGTTAAAACCTCTTTTAATCCGAGTGCACTTGCTTCATCTAATGCTCGTTTGACTAGATTCTGCCCAATTCCAACCTTTCTGTACTCTTCTTTTACTATTAGACTTCTTACTTCAGCTAATGTTACTGAGTGGATGTGAAGTGCTACAAAGCCTATGATTTGTCCTTGGTCTTTTGCTACGATGTATGATCTAATTGTCGTAGCCATTTCACTTGGAGTTCTATATAAAATTAGCCCTTTTTCAACTTCAGGAGATACAAGATTTTGCATTGCTTCAATATCATAAACAAGAGGTTTAGAGTATTTTATATTTTCCATATTATACACCAAATAAATAAGAAGCTATTTTGTTTGTAAGGTCATCAATCCCTTTTTGTTTGAGATTAGTAATAAAAATACCATCTGGATATTTGAATTTTAGTTTTGATAAATCACTTTGTGTTAATTTATCTGTTTTTGTAAAGGCATTGATTATAATTTGGTCTTTTCTTTTGATATATTGTAAAAATTCATCAACACTTTTATCAATATCAAGCTCAGGATGTCTTGAGTCAATCAAATGAACGAAAATTCTTAAACTATCTCTTTGTTGTAAAAAGTCTGTTAAGTTTTTTTCCCAATCTTCTTTGAGACTTTTTGCTACTTTTGCATAACCAAATCCTGGAAGGTCAACAAATCTTCCATTGAAACTTTCACCCAAAGCATCTTTGAATCTTACATCAAAGAAATTGATAAGTTTAGTTTTACCTGGCGTTGATGATGATTTTGCTAAAGATTTTTTATTGGTTAGGCTATTTAAAAGTGAGCTTTTCCCCACATTACTTCTACCCAAAAATGCAACTTCTGCAATATCTGGAGAAATAGAATCTTTAAGTGAGGTTGCTGATTTTATAAATATTGCTTCTACTATTTTCATATTGTTACTCTTGTATTTTCATTATAAATCTAACTGGTTTAGTTTCATTTCCTACAACTTGAGCACTACCTGTAATTTCATCCAAATAAATCTCTTCGCCATATAAAATTCTACCATCAATTTGCTCTTCTAAGTAACCATTTCCTAAAATTGTATATTTATTTTGTAATGGTTCATAGATAACTTTTGTACCTTTACCTAAATATATCTTTTCTTGAGAATATACTGTAAAATCTACATTACCAGTTGCTGTATATTTTTTTGGTGTTTTTTCATTTTGAGAGTTTGTAGTCATCTCTACTACCAACTTGTCACTGTTTAATTTGTCTTTAATCTTAGTTACTTTTACATTACCTGTAAAAATTGCTATTCCCTTTTGATCATCTGCCTCAAAATTATTAGCATCAATGATTAGGTTATCTTGTGCAAACACAAAACTAAATAATAAAACAAATGTCAAAGCGTATTTCATATCAATCCTTTAATTCTATTTCAAAAGTAACATCTTTTGATTTCATATAATATATATCTTTTGTATAAAAACTGTTTCCAGTTAATTTATTGTTGTAATAACTAGCTACAAAGTCTTTTGTATTGTGTGCTATTTTTTTTGAAAGGTCATAAAAAACTTCTTCTGAAGTTAATTTCATAAAGTCAGATCTTTCAAATACCACATTTCCTAAAAATGATATCTTATTGCCAACTTTTAGTGTATAGTCAGAAATGAGTGTATCATAAATATTGTTTTCAGTAGTTTTAAAAACAACCTTAGAATCAAATGATTCTTCTTTTTTCTTATAAATCAAAGTTTTCTTTGAGTCCACAATTCTTTGAATTTCTTGAGAATTTATAGTAAATAATACAGAGTTGTCAAAAATCATTATAGGTTTTTCTTCAGATTCTTGTATCTTTTGTTTTGTCCCAACTCCAATAAATAAAGTAAAAAGTGATATTATAAAAGTAATAAAAATAAAATATTTTATAGCCATGCTGATAAAAACTTTTCTTCTAAATCATAATTTTTGCAAATATAATCAATCATCTCTCTAACTGCACCTTGACCACCATTTTTCGAGCAAACTATATCAACAATTTCTTTTATATACTCATTTGCATCTTGTGGACAAAATGAAAGTCCAACACTTTTTAGCATTTTATAATCATTCAAATCATCACCAATAGCAGCAACTTCTGAAAATTTGATATTTTCTTTTTGCATAATTTCTTCTAAAACTTCAAGTTTATTATCAACACCTTGATGTAGATATGTAATGCCCAGCTCATGTGCACGAAGTTCAACAACTTTTGATTTTCGACCTGTTATTATAGCAGTTTTAAACCCTAGATGTTTATTCCAAACAGAAATTGCAAGTCCATCTTTTACATCAAATTCTTTTGATTCTTTAAGGGTTTCATTATTATCTTTTGTATAAGAATATATTATTTTCCCATCAGTTAAAGTACCATCAACATCAATAACAAGGAGTTTTATCATAAAACACCTTTAGTACTAGGTATCCCTAAAGCTTCATTTTTTACTAAAGCCCGTCTTAATGCCACAGCAAAAGATTTAAAGACTGCTTCAATAATATGATGTTTGTTTTTACCACGATCTAGTACTATATGTGCAGTTATTCCAGCATTCATCACAAGTGCATGAAAAAACTCTTCTACTAGTTCTGTATCAAATTCACCAACTTTGCCAATTACTCCAACATCATAATGTAAAAATGGGCGATTACTAAGATCAAGGGCTACTGTTGCACTAGATTCATCCATAACTACAGTTGCATTGCCATATCTTTCAACTGCTTGTATTGGGAAAATTTCTGCTTTTAAAGCTTGCCCAAGAACAATTCCACAATCTTCAACACTATGGTGGTCATCAATATGAGTATCCCCTATGCAAGTAAGTTCAATACCAATACCACTATGTTTTGCTAGTGCTTCAATCATATGATCAAAAAAACCTATATTTGTATTGATTGATGAAGTTTTATTTTCTAAATCAATTTTACATTTGATACTTGTTTCTTTTGTTACTCTGTGTATCTCTTTCATTACTTATCCTCGTATGTGCAATATATCTAACATATTATTCAGCTATTATCATAGCTCCATCTAAACTATTTGCTGATTTAAAATCATTTGCCTCATCAATACTTCTAAATCCACTAATCCAAACTCTATGAATTGGTTTATCTTCAAAATTACCTTCTTTTATTATAACATTATAATTGCCATCTAGCATCATTTTAAATTTATCTTGAGTGATTTTTGCACCACTATAGTTTCTAAAAGCACCTACTTGAACATAATAACTACTAACTGTTGCTTTTTCACTTTTTTCAGCTTGAGTAGAAGCTACTTTTCCATGGAAGCCTAAAATAGTAAGAGTAACATTAGCTAACCCTTTTTTTTGCATATCTATAGCACCAGCAGCGGTATAAGATAAGTCAATAATCCTATCACCAACAAAAGGACCTCTATCATTTACTCTAACAATTACTGATTTACCATTATCAAGATTATCTACTCTTACAATTGTATTCATTGGTAATGTTTTATGTGCTGCTGTTACCGCGTGCATATTGTATATTTCGCCATTACTTGTTTTTTTACCATGGAAATTAGGTCCATACCATGAAGCAACACCTTTTTGTGTATCTCCAACGCTAGCTGTTGTTGGATGATACCATTTACCAAATACTTGATAAGATCTCATCGTAGCTTTGTGCATTGCTGGAGAGTTCTTAATTTCTTCTTTTGAATTATATTTCACATTATTAGATATTGTATTGTTATAATATCCTTGAGAGTATGTTTTTTTTGAAAAACATCCACCAAATGCAAATATTACAAAAACAACAATAAGTATTTTAATAGCTAATAACAAGTTTATCTCCTTCAAAAATTGTTGTTGATTTTAATTTATTATCACTAATTAATTTGTTTAAATCAATTTTCTGATTTTTGGCAATAGTTCCTAGTGTATCACCTTTTTGAACTATGTATTCAAATTTCTTACCATTAGATTGTGTAATTATAATATTTTGACTTTTTCTAACTTGTTTTTTTGGGATAGGTATAATTAATTTTTGTTTTAGCTTTAACATATCAGATGAAAGTTGATTATAGTCCTTGATTATATTATAGCTAATGCCATATTTTTTACTAATTTTTCCAAGATTATCACCACTTGAAACTATATGAACTTGATATTCTATTTGTGGAACATTATCAATATTTTGTTGGTAAGAACTAAGTGCTTGATATGGTATGTATATTTGATAGTTTTTTTTATGTGGAGGTATAATTTGTTCTTTTAAATGTGAGTTTAAGAATACCAATTCATCATAGTCAATATTTGTAATCTCCGCGATACTTCTTAAATGAATACCACCTTTTGCATTAACTGGAACTATAACTTTGTGTACACCTCTATTTAATAAATGAGTGTTTTCTTGTGTTAAAACAAAATTTTTATTCATCATGATAGCAAATGAGATAATTTTTTTAATATGGTTTCTACTCTCTAAAGGGATATATTGTCTTGATTCTTTTCCTTGAACTGTTGATAAATCACTTAGGGTAAAAGGAATATTGAGTTCTTTAATTTCTTTATATATTCTATTTAATTCACTAAAACCAGTTCTTTTACTTTGATATTGGGCAATTACTTTTCTGTATTCTTTGTATTGGTTTGTTTTACAAAAATCTGGGTTATCTTTACAGTGTAAATCTAAACTAACTCTTACAATTCCTTCTATAAGTCTACCTTCACCACAATTATATGCAATTGCTGTGAGATACCATTTGCCAAAAATATTGTGTAAGTTTTTTAAATATTTTGCTGCTGCAATAGTGGATTTTTCCAAATCCAATCTTTCATCTAAATATTGATCGTTTTGAAGTCCATATCTTTTTGCAGTATCAGGGATAAACTGCCAAAGACCTTTTGCTTTCATATTTGATTTGGCACTTAGGTCAAAGTTGGATTCAGCCATACCAAGAAATAGCATTGTAGAAGGTACATTTTCTTTTTTTAAGATTTCTTTTAGAGTTGGAATTATTGATATTGATTGGTTAAACTTATCGATATAGTAACTTTTATTATCTGATGAATGTTTGTTATATAGTTCTTGTAATTCTGAATCTTTGATAAATTCAATTTCAATATCTAATTCATTCAAAATTTGTAAATCATCCCTTTCGTCATAGCTAAAACTAACAAGCGTTCCAAATAAAAATGATATAGAAAATGATAATAAAAATAAAAACCTCAAAACTACCTCTGTGTAAATATAATTTGGCTTTAATTATACCTTTTTATAGCTTAAAAAGCTTTTTTGCATTTTTTGTAGTCATTTGTTTGACTATATTTTCGTCTAAATTTAAAATTTCAGCGACTTTAGAAACAATAAAACTTGTAAATTTTGGCTCATTTCTCTCACCTCTGTGAGGATGTGGAGTGAGATATGGGGCATCTGTTTCTATTAAGAGTTTGTCATGTGGAATTTGTGGTAAAACTTCTATTAATTTTCGTGCATTTTTAAATGTTACTACACCACCAATACCAAAATAAAAATTCTTTTTTGCTAAAGAAAGGAGTTGATGATCAGCATTATAACAATGAAGCACACCACCAAATTCACTAGACGCATATTTATTCAAAATATCCAATGAATCACAACTTGCATCTCTAATATGTATTATTAAAGGTTTTTTATATTCATTTGCAAGATTAATTTGTTTGATAAATATTTCAGCTTGTAGTTGTTTTTCTAAGATTTTTGCAGTTTCATCATCTGGGAGTCTATAATAATCAAGTCCACATTCTCCAACAGCGATACATTTTGGGTGATTTATATATTTTTTTAAGATTTCAATATCAAAAGAGTTTATATCATAAGGATGAACACCTACACTAAAATAAACCTTTTTATATTTTTCAGATATCTCTACTGCCCTAGGTAAATCCGTAATAGAAGCACCAGGTATTATAAAACAGTCTACACCAACACCAATAGAGTCATTAATTACTTCATCTAAATCACTGTAATATGCTTCGTGATCTAGATGACAATGAGTATCTATAATTATGATAAAAACTTTTTTTCAATTAAATTAAGTAAACTATTAAACTCACTTAATTCATCTCTTTGAATCCAAGCATCTATACCAAAGTTTTTAAACGCATCATAATCACTTTCGTCATCAATAATAGCTAATGAGATATATTTATCTTTACATGCTTTAGTTTTATTTTCTTCAAAATCAAAAATTGTATTAATATCAATAACTGCAACATCCGCAGACTGATCTTCACAACCACTGTGAAAATGAGTAACTTTATGCTTAGGGTCGATATATTTTTCTTCAAATTCACCAAATGTAACTATATTCATATTATGCTCCCATAATTTTTCTTTATTATAACTAGTAAATGCTTAAATTAGTTTGTAGTTTGTAGGTGGTAGAGGGTAGGTCAGCAAACTCTCTTCCCTACCACCTACAACCTTAACACCTAAATCAAAGAATATACCTCGTCATATCCTCACTTTGGATAATAGTGCCTAATTTTTCTTCTACTAGCTCTTTTGTAACTACTATTTTTTCACCTTTGTGCATATCTGCATCAAAACTAATATCTTCTAATACTTTTTCAAGTACTGTATGCAGTCTTCTTGCACCTATATCTTCAGCTTTTTCATTGGCATTTAGACTAAATTTAGCAAATGCTCTTATTGATTCATCGTTGAATTCAAGTTCTACTCCCTCAACACCTAATAATGCTTGGTATTGTCTAAGTAGAGAGTTTTTTGTATTGGTCAAAATCATGTAAAGTGCTTCTTCATCAAGAGGAGTAAGCTCCACTCTTAGAGGAAATCTTCCTTGAAGTTCAGGAAGTAAATCACTTGGTTTACTCACATGAAAAGCTCCAGCTGCTATAAATAATATATGGTCTGTTTTTACTTGACCAAATTTTGTATTTACACTACTTCCTTCGACAATAGGGAGTAAATCTCTTTGTACCCCCTCTTTACTTGGGTCTTGACTTCTTCCATCTTTGCTTGATGCAATTTTATCTATTTCATCAATAAAAATAATACCACCATGTTGGGCTCTTTTTAAGGCTTCAATTTTCAAAGACTCTTTATCAAGAAGTTTTTCACTAGCTTCTGCTCTAAGTATTACTTTTGCATCTTTTATAGTAACTTCTTTTTTGATTTTGTCTTTGTTTAGTCCACCTAACATTTTATTGAGTGAATCTTGAACTGCACTCATATCAAGAGGAAGATTGCTATCTATTATCTCAACACTTGCTCTTTTTGATACTTCAATAGTGATTTTTCTATCATCTATTTCACCACTAAGAAGTTTTGCTTCCATTTTATTAAAGGTATTGATAAAAGATTCTTTTGCGTGTTCTGTTGCACCAGTTGGAAGTGGTGGAACTAAGGTTTCTATAATGATTCTATTTACTTCATTTGTGATTTGGTCTTCGATTTTTTCTTCGTATTCTTTTGTAACTAAATTGATAGACTCATATACCAAATCTCTAATCATAGACTCCACATCACGACCAACAAAGCCTACTTCTGTATATTTGCTAGCTTCTACTTTGACAAATGGAAGGTTCATCATCTTAGCAAGTCTTCTTGCTATTTCAGTTTTTCCAACACCAGTACTACCAATCATAAGTATATTTTTAGGTGTTATTTCTTCTTGCAATTCATTATCTAAGCTCATTCTTCTATATCTGCTTCTTAGAGCTAAAGCAATAGTTTTTTTGGCATCATGTTGCCCTATAATATAGTCATCTAAATATTTTACAATTTCTCTTGGTGTCATATTCATTTAAAAAGCTCCGCCTTTTTATAATTTTGAATTGTAAATTTTGAATGTTGAATTGAAATAGATTAATAAGTAATTCAAAATTCAACATTCATAATTCAACATTTTTTTATATTGTCAATAATCTGATATTTTGATTTGTATAAATGCAAAGTTCTCCAGCTATCATCAAAGATTCTTTTACAAGTTCTTCTGGTGGTAGCCCAGAGTGTTTATCTAAGGCTTTTGCACTGCTTAGTGCGTAGTTTCCACCACTTCCAATAGCTGCAATTTTGCCATCTTCTGGTTCTACTACATCACCATTTCCACTTAATATAAAAATATGGTCACGGTTTAGTACTATCATCATAGCTTCTAGTCTTCTTAGAACTTTATCTTTTCTCCAAGCTTTGCTAAATTCTACTACTGATTTGAGTAAGTCACCTTTTTTTGTTTCTAAAAAGCCTTCAAACATTTCAAAAAGATTAAAAGCATCTGCCGTACTTCCAGCAAAACCAGCTAAGATTTCATCTTTGTACAATCTTCTGATTTTGACTGCATTGTTTTTGAGTACAGTATTTCCAAATGTTACTTGACCATCTCCACCTATTACTGCAAGTTCTGGTGTTCTATAAGCCAATATGGTTGTTGCATCAAACAAATTAAGCTCCTACTATCTCAACTTTTAAAGTACCATGTATTGCATGACCTAGTTTGACATCTACTTCATGAAGTCCTGTTGTTTTGATTACATTTTTGATATTAAATTCTTTTTTATCTATTTCAATATTGTGTTGTTTATGTAATTCTTCAGCAATTTCATCTTTTGTTACACTTCCAAATAATGCACCATTTGCACCAACTTTGTGAGTAATTTTTACTGTTAAACTTTCTAGTTTTTTGCATAATGCTTTTGCTTCGTCTATTTCAGCTTGAAGTTGTTTTGCAATATTTGCTTGATCTATTTTCCATTGTTCTATCACTTCAGGAGTTGCTCTTTTTGCAAAACCTTTTGCAATTAGAAAATTTTGTCCATATCCATCTTTTACTTCTTTTATCTCTCCAACTTTACCTAAACTTTTTACTTCTTTAATTAATAATACTTTCATTTTAACTCCTTTTCTAATCAATAACCAATAATACCTGTTAACATATTGTAAACATTATTAAAACCTAATTCATACATCTTTTTTTGAGCAATCAAACTTCTTCTTGAAGCTCTACAATAAAGAACAATTTTTTTATCTTTAAACTGTTCTAAAATTTTAAGATTTTTTTCAAAGTCACTCATCGGAACTAAATAGTCTGTTCCTTCAATGTGCCTATCGTTATATTCATCTAGTTCTCTTACATCTACAAGTAAAAAATCATCTTGCTCAGCTTTTCGTTCTTGAAGCATGTGCTTTAGTTGTTCAATACTAAGTTGATTTTTCATAAATGCAATTATGCCTTATAAGCACTTGATAATCTATCATAAACTACTTTAAAGTTTGCATCTTCAAGAGAATTTAAGATTTCTATTAATACAACATTATCTTCTTTGCCATCCCAAATCTTTTTGTAAACACCTTCTTTGTATCCATTATCTTGTCTAAATTGATTTAAACAATTTTTACCAATATAAAGCTTTTGTAGCCATGAGAAGCTTAGTCCACTTAGTTTACAACATCTAAAGAATTGGTCTATAAATCTTTCAATGCCACTAAAAATAGGCATGTTCCCAGTATCAATTGCAAGAGCAATATATGATAGCTTTTCAGCTTCTTTTACTACAAGTTTAATATCAATTTCACTTACAGCTTCATAAATACAGTGAGTATTTACAAGTGATACGGCTTTTGGTACATTTGTCTCTTGGAGTAAAAAACTCATCAAAAAATGCCAAACATCAACTAATTCTATATGAATATTGTCTAAATCAGGATTTGAAGAAATATTTTTCCAGTGTTTCCAAGGAGTAGATTCTATAAGTTCTGCTACTTCCATGTGGATACATCTAAGCCAATTTATCTCTTTATCAAATTTATTAATTCCAAGTTCCCAGTTCTTACCATTTGTAGAATCATTAAGTGTTTTTTGTAATACAAACATCTCTTCTAATTTGTGAGGAAAGCTTGACGCTTCTTCCAAAAGTTTTGCCAAAGGCAAGCACTCTTCTATTAGATTATCCAAATTTGGGTCAAATGGAAGTTTTTTTTCACCTTTTAAAAGATGTGTTATTAATGCTACTGTATAAGGAACTTCATCACTATCTTGCCATCTTAAAACTTCAGCTGAAGTAACACCAATGTATGTTCCAAATTCCTCTATATTATTAAATCCTAATTTTTTTGTAATTAATTTTAACTCATCGTATAACAAGTTGTTCTCCTTTTTTAAATATTATTAAAAACTACTACAGTGGCAGTGTTATTTTGAATTTTGCACCATTATTTGCATTATTAACACTAATGGTACCTTGTGAATGTTGTTCTATTATGGTTTTACACATATATAGCCCAAGTCCTGTTCCATTTTTGTTTGTTTTTGTTGAAAAATAAGGGTCAAAAATTTTACTCTTTATTTTGTCTGGAATTCCTCCAGCATTATCTTCAATTTCAATAACACAATTTTTGTTATCTAAATAATATTTAACAGAAATTTTTCTATTTTCTGTATTATTGGTAATCATTGCATCTCTTGCATTTTTGATTATATTTATTAAAACTTGTATTACTTCATTTATATGTGTGGAGATAGTGATATCTTCACTTGATAAAAGCTCAAATGCAATACTATCAGTTTTGAGCATATAATGTAAAAAGTCTCTAGCTTTATCAATCAAAAGAGATACTTTTATTGGTTCTTTTGCTTTATCTGGTCTGAAGAAATCTCTAAAGTCATCTATCGTTTTGGACATATAATCAAGTTGTTTTGCAACATCATCTACTACTTGATCTAGCAACTCATCCGTTATATCACCTTCAATCATTTTTGTAACAGAAAGCTTTTGTACTAATATAGAAACAGCTTGGAGAGGTTGTCTCCATTGGTGAGCTATCATGGATATCATTTCACCCATAGCGGCACTTTTTGACTGTTCTATCAAAACAGATTGTTGCTCAACTACTAGTTTCTTTGAGGTAATATCTTGTCTGATAGCATCATATCCTACAATATGGTTATGTAAATCAAATCTAGGCTCTATCGTAGCATCAACCCAATAATAATCACCATCTTTTTTGCGGTTTTTTATTTCACCATGCCAGACTTTTCCACTTGTTATAGTCTTCCACATGTTCTCAAAAATAGAACTTGGCATATCTGGGTGTCTTACTATGTTATGAGGGCTACCTAATAGTTCTTTTTTTGTGTAACCACTGATATTACAAAATGCTTCAGAAGCATAAAGTATAATTCCTTTGGTATCAGTACTAGACATAATAATATTTTTATCAACAATATTTAAAGATTTATCAAGCATTGTTTCTACATCATTTATATTTTGTGTATATTTTTGTAATACTCCCACAAAATTTTGATCAAAAATAGACTCTATAGCTCCTAGTACATCTTTTTCGCTACAGTCAATTTGATAAAAATATTCTATTATAGCTTTTTTAAATCCATTGCATAGGAGAAATAATTCAGCAGGTGTGATATTTTTACCTCTTAAATAACTTATTAATTTTGAAATAACAGGACAATCACCGATTTGTTTGGTCTCTAAAATTACACCAATATAATAATTTAAGATTTCTATAGCATAGTTTTTGATAAAAAAGCTTTGATTTATGTGATGAGTATCTAGTACTTTTAATACATCTTTATCTTCAAGCCATAATTTAACTATCTCACTCTTACCATTTTCAATTAATCCGACTTTATCTTTGATAATTTTTATCATATGAAACCTTAATAATAGCAAATATCGTTATGATACCTTTTATTTACTTTTTAATTCATAAAGTGTGCAATTAAATCCACTACTTTGTTTTACAATCATTGATGGTATATGTTTGGATTTAAATCCATAAGCCCTACATCCATGGGGTTTGTTTGGTTCCCATGTTACGAAATAATGTTTACATTTTTGACAAATGATTCTATCACTATTCATTAAGCTTTTACTCTTATTTCTATAGATTTTGCTAATGATAATAAATCAACATTTTCCAAACTCACTCCTGTAGGGACTCCTTGGGCTATTTTTGTGAATTTGATATTATATGCACTAAGTTTATCTTCAATAAATAATATGAATGCTTCATTTGGTAGTGATGGTGTGATAGCAAATATGATTTCTTGTGTATTATTAATAGTTATAGTTCTTTTTAGTGCATCAATATAATCTAGTGTAAGTTCTTCTAAAACAAAATAACGCCCATAAAAATTACTAGTTTCTTCAATAGCAAAAATATCTTTTGGATTTTGGACAATACATAGTATCTTCCCATCTCTTGTATCATCTAGACAAATATTGCATACTTCATCTTCACAAATAAAGCCACAATGGATACATTTTTTTACATGGGTTATTGCATTGTCTATGGCATATGAAAGTTTTTTCCCTAAAAATGGGTCAATTATAGCTATATGATAAGCTAGTCTTTGAGCACTCTTTTTGCCTATGGTTGGAAGCGATTCAAATGTTTCTACTAAGTTTTCAAATTTTGATAAATTATATTTCATAAGGGATATTATACCAAATTTTTGCTATAATATTGCCTTGCAAAAAATAAGATAAATCAAGAATTTTAAATTATGGAGAATTGTTTTGATAGAAATGGATTATTACGAGATATTAGAAATAGAAAAGACTGACGACAAGCAAATAATAAAAAAAGCATACAGAAGACTTGCTATGCAGTATCATCCAGATAAAAATCCAGGAGATAAAGAAGCTGAAGAAAAATTCAAAGCACTAAATGAAGCATATCAAGTGCTAAGTGACGATGAAAAAAGAACTATCTACAATAGATATGGCAAAGCTGGGCTTCAAGGGCATGGTGGTTCTAGTAGAGGTGGATTTAGTGGAGATGATTTGGGTTCTATTTTTGAGGAAATGTTTGGTTCTGCTTTTGGTGGCGGTGGATTTGGCTCACAAAAAAAGAAAAAACAATATAGTTACAATATAGATAATTCAGTCAATTTAACAGTTGAGTTTAATGAAGCTGTTTTTGGATGTAAAAAAATAATAAATTATAAATACAAAAAAGCTTGTGGTAGTTGTAAGGGAACTGGTGCAAAAGATGGTAAGCTATCAACTTGCCCTCATTGTGGTGGAAGAGGTCAAGTACATATGAGACAAGGCTTTATGACTTTTGCTCAAACTTGTCCACACTGTAATGGTAGTGGAGAAATGGTTTCTGCTAAATGTACTAAGTGTCATGGAAGAGGGTATGAAGAAGTAGAAGATACTTTTGAAATCAGTATCCCTGAGGGTATTGATAATGGCAATAGGATGAGAGTTTCTGGAAAAGGAAATATTGCCCCAGATGGTAGTAGGGGAGATTTGTATGTACAAATTAAAGTCAAAGAAGATAAACATTTCATTAGATATGACAATGATATCTATATAGAAGTACCACTTTTCTTTACACAAGTTGCCCTTGGAAGTATCATAACAATACCAAGTCTCAGAGGAGAACTTGAACTAAAAGTCCCAAAAGGTACAAAAGATAAAGAACAATTCAAATTCAAAGGCGAGGGTGTCAAGTCTGTTCAAGGATATGGCAAAGGTGACTTGATAGTACAAATAAATATCAAATACCCAGAGTCATTAAATGGTGAACAAATTGAACTTTTAGAAAAACTACAAGAGAGTTTTGGCATAGAATCAAAACCACATGAATCTATATTTGACAGTATGTTTGATAAAGTTAAGAAGTGGTTTTCTTGACTTTAGGTTGTAGGTTGTAGGTTGTAGGTTGTAGGTTGTAGGTTGTAGGTTGTAGGTTGTAGGTTGTAGGTTGTAGGTTGTAGGTTGTAGGTTGTAGGTTGT
>Ga0265294_10001502_pt1 | contig 31349 bp, 29 predicted proteins | sample MunlanPumphouse3_FD_192504 | JGI IMG/M metagenome (GOLD analysis project Ga0265294, IMG submission 192504) | Groundwater microbial communities from a municipal landfill in Southern Ontario, Canada - Pumphouse #3 | ecosystem: Environmental > Aquatic > Deep subsurface > Groundwater | place...
CTTTTTTTATTAGATATTTGAAGAAAATAGATAAAAACAAAAAACTTTAGTGCTTCATAATATATGAAGGTGATCTATAAGTGTCCTATTTTTTTGACAAAATAACAGTTTTGTGATATATTCTAGTTATTAATCAAATAGATTCGAATCTCTGTTCTAGTAGGGGGCCTTAGAGAAATCGGGTCTCTTATTTATATGAACACAAAAACAAACGAACAAACAGGTTCTGAATTAGTAGAACCAAATTTTTCTGATATTGGAGTGAGTCCTAGTATATTAAAAATATTAGACAAGCTTTCGCTTACAACACCAACTCCAATTCAAAAACAAGCAATTCCAGTTGCCCTAAAAGGAACTGATATTGTTGGCATTGCTCAAACAGGAACCGGTAAAACTCTTGCTTTTGGTATTCCAATAATGGAAAGACTACTTTCACAAAATGGAAAAGCACTAATACTGGTTCCTACTCGTGAATTAGCGCTACAAGTTAATGAAAGTATTAGAAAGTTATCAATCACTCTAAACATCAATACGACTGTTTTAATTGGAGGAGAAAGTATTGGCAAACAATTCTTTGAACTAAAGAGAAATCCACGTTTAATTATTGCCACTCCTGGAAGATTGATTGATCATATAGGAAGAAGGTCAATTAAATTAGATCAAATTAAAATACTTGTTTTAGACGAAGCAGACATGATGCTTGATATGGGATTTTTACCTCAAATTGAGGAAGTTCTAAAAGCAGTGCCAAAAGAAAGACAAACAATGTTGTTTTCAGCAACAATGCCTGTAGAGATTGCTACTTTAGCAGCAAAGCATCTCAAGTTGCCAATTAGAATTGAGGTTGCGCCACAAGGAACAACAGTAAAGAATGTTTCTCAAGAGATGATTGTTCTAAAAGCAAATGACAGAACAGATTATTTAGAAAAGATAATTAAGGAAAATGAGGGCTCAATTCTAATTTTCGTTAGAACTAGATACGGTGTTAAAAATATAGCAAAGAAGCTCGCTTCAAATGGGCACAAAGTAACTGAAATACATTCTGACTTATCCCAAGGACAAAGAAAGAAGTCCCTTGATTCTTTTAAGAGCGGAAGAAGTAGAATAATGGTAGCAACTGATGTTGCGGCAAGAGGTCTAGATGTTAAGGGAATTGAACTTGTTATTAATTATGACTTGCCTGACTCTTCATCTGACTATGTTCATAGAATTGGAAGAACAGCAAGAGCAGGTAAAAAAGGTAAAGCAATATCTTTAGCTACTCCTGGACAACTAAAGAACATTAAAGCCATAGAGGCGCTTATTAAAATGAAGTTTCATGTTGTTGAAAAGGCCAAGCTTGAAGCAGTATATACTCGCAAAAGATCTTTTCACAGCAGAAGGAGAAGATTCTAATTGTTGCATCTCTTGTTGCGTTTTGCTACAATTAAAGTAGGTTTATGCAACAATTAATATAATATGATTATGTTAAACAGGATAGAAAAAATATACATTCTTTTCTTTTTAGGGGCAATATCGTTGTTATTAGCAACATTGTTTTCTGTAGTATTCTTTTATGGTCTTGCATTAATACTACTCCTAGGGTTTACTCTTTTAATGGTTTACTCAACGATGGAATACATCATCTCTAGAGAACCAGATGATTTGTGGAAGATTGGCTTTATCGGACTATTCGGCCTTATCGGTTTAATCCCATTTTTTTCTATGGGATTTTTTGGTTTCTTTGGATTTTTTGCATATTTTGGACTTAAGAGTTAATTATGGAAAATTGTATATTTTGTAAGATTATAAAAGGAGAGATTCCTTCATATAAGGTTTATGAAGATGATTTTGTTTATGCTTTTTTAGATATTAATCCATCCTCCCCGGGTCACACTCTAGTAATTCCTAAAAAACACAGTGAAAATATATTTGATATAGGAAAAGATGATTTAGAAAGAGTAATTATGGTATCAAAAAAGATTTCTCAAAATATGAAAGATTTAGGTTGTGATGGAATTAATATATATAATAACAATGGGAAGGACTCAGGGCAGATAGTTTTTCACTTCCATATGCATATCGTTCCTCGCAATATGAAAAGCGCTTCTTTTGAAGATATTATGAACAGGTTGAAAATAGAAGAATAAAAGTGTATAATCACTAAAATGAAGACAAAGAAGAAAGAAATTAAAAAAGAGGCAGAGGGTGACACAGCAAAAAAGATAAGGATTAGAATTATCGGTATTGGAGGTGGTGGAGGTAATATTGTAGCAGAACTTTCTAAAAGATTAAAAGACTTTTCATCCCAAAAAGTTGATTTTATTGCTGTTAATACTGATAATCAAGCATTAAAGAGTCTGCCTAAGACAGTTAAGGGTTTTTCTTTTGGAAACAATATAACAAAGGGACTGGGAACTGGAAGAAATTGTGAAATAGGAGAGAAGGCGGCTAGGGAAGACATCGAAAGGATTAAAGAGCTTTTTAAGGAGGATAGGGATTTGTATATTTTTGTTTCTTCTCTTGGCGGAGGGACAGGAACAGGAGCGACTCCTGTTTTGGTTAAGATTGCTGAAGAAATGGGATTAAATTCAATTGGAATATTTACACTTCCTTTTTCTTTTGAAGGAAAAAAGAAGATGGACGCTGCTTTAAAATCACTAGAGGTGATAAAAGAATCAATGAACGCTCATATGGTTTTGCCTAATGAGAAAATATTCTCAATAGCAAAAGAAGAAATATCATTTTCTGATGCATTAAATCTTTTAAATAGTCGCTTATCAGAATCATTAGAGGGTTTATTAAGAACAGTATATATGCCAGGATTGATAAATATTGACTGGGCAGATATTAGAACTATTATTGAGGGAAAGAGGAAAACAGCATACCTGAATTTTGCTAAAGCTAAATCAACAAGTAATATTGAAGAAATTACAAAAGACTTACTTAAAAGCCCAGTTCTTGAATACGCTTTTGAAAATGCAGAGAACGTAATGTTCAATGTTGAGTCAGATAAGAACTTGTCGCTTCAGATGCTTTCTTCGATTAGCGAAAAGATTAGCGAACTGTCTCCTGATGCTAGAATTATCTTTGGATTAATGCAAAATCCTAAGTTCAAAAATGATATTAGAATTACTATTCTTGCAACCGCAGAAGAGACTATTGAGAAGCCATTAAAGAAAAAAAAGAAAAAGATTATTAAGGAAAAAACAAAGATAGTTAAAGAAGAAAAAGAAGAAGATATTGAAGTCAGGAAGAGTGCATTAGAAATAAAAGAGGAAGAAATGAAAAGCAAAGAGAAAGAAGATGAAGAGGAGAGTATTTATGAAATACCAGCGTTTTTAAGAAAAAATAAAAAATGAAAGTAGAAAAAGCAATATTTCCAATAGCAGGACTGGCAACAAGGTTCTTGCCCTTATCAAAGGTTATAAGTAAAGAGATTCTACCTTTGGTTGATAAGCCATTAGTTAATTATACTGTTGAAGAAGCTTGTCGCTCAGGAGTTAAGGATATTCAATTTGTTGTAAGAAAGAATCAAAAAGACGTTTTGAGTTATTTTAATAGTGACGAAGAGTTAGAAAAGAGATTAATTGAGAAAGATAAAAAGGAAGAGTTAGAGGAATTAAGAAAAATTGAACACATTACTAAAGAAGTTAGCTTCTCTTCTGTTATCCAAAAAATAGCAAAGGGTGATGCTAATGCGATATATGAAGCTAGGGAATTTGCTGGTAATGATGCAGTGGGAGTATTTTTTTGTGATGATATTATTCATTCAAAAGAAGACCCAGGATTCCAGCAATTAAAAGAGGTTTTCGAGACGTGCCAAAGTCCAGTAATAGGATTAAAAAAGCTTCCTGAAGACAAGCTATCTAGCTACGGAGTTGTTGATGTTGAGAAAATAGCTAATGGTTTTTATAAGATAAAAGGAGTTATTCAAAAACCCAAAAGCAATGCTCCGTCTGATTTAGCGATTATGGGAAGAATGATTATCACGCCTGATGTTTTTGAGTATATGGATAAGAACAAGCACTTAAGAGAGAAAGATACTTCAATTACTACTGTTTTAGGAGAAATGGCATCAGAAGGTAAATCAGTTTATGGTTATGAAGTTAAAGGTGATTGGCTAGAGTGTGGAGACAAAATGTTATGGTTCAAATCTTTTTTGACTTTAGCAATGGATCATTCTCAATATGGTCCTCAAATAAAAGACTTTATTAAAAATATTAAATTATAATGATATACGATTTAATTATTGTGGGAGCGGGGCCAGCTGGAATGACCTCAGCGATATATTCTGCTAGGCAGAAATTGAAAACGCTCATAATATCTAAAGATTTTGGTGGTCAAATGGCTCAAAAAGCAGTAGAAATTGAAAATTATCCTGCCTTTGAAAGAGTAACTGGCTTTGATCTAATCTCAAAGATGGAGCAACAAGTTAAAGATGTTGATATTGTTAGAGAAAAAGTTATTGAGATTAAAAAGGAAGGCAATCTTTTTACTTTAAAAACAGAAAGTGAAAAGGTGTTCCAATCAAAAGTTGTAATTATTGCTACAGGAGCTGAGCCAAGACGATTAAATGTCCTAGGAGAAACAAATTACTTAGGTCGTGGAGTAAGTTATTGTTCAACTTGTGATGGCCCATTATTTAAGAATAAAGAAATTGCAATTATTGGTGGGGGAGATGCTGGTTTTGAAACAGCAATCTTTATGAAAAATTATGCGAGCAAAATATATATATTAGAATATGGAGAAAGTGTTAAAGCATCGCTTGATAATCAACAGAAAGCAGAAGGTATAGAGGTAATTACTTCTGCACAACTAAAAGAAATTAAGGGAGATAATTTTGTTAATCAGATTGTCTTTGATAGGTTAGGGAAAGAAGAAACACTCAACGTGAAAGGTGTTTTTGTCCAAGCAGGATATGTTCCAACAACATCTTTTCTTGGTCAATTAGTTGAATTAAACGAGAGAAAAGAAATAGTTGTTAACTTTGAAACATTTGAAACAAAAACAAAAGGCTTGTTTGCAGTCGGTGATGTCAATTGTGGCAAAGTTAAGCAAATTGTTGTTGCTTGCGGACAAGGAGCAACAGCAGTAATTCATGGATATAAGTATATATGATAATTAAAATAATAAAAGCAAGAGAAATACTTGACTCAAGGGGAAATCCTACTCTTGAAGTTGATTGTATTACAGATAGTGGCACCTTTACTTCTAGCGTTCCATCAGGAGCTTCTACAGGAAGTAAAGAGGCTTTTGAGTTAAGGGATGGGGGAAGTAGATTTGGAGGCAAGGGGGTTCTAAAAGCGGTTAAGAATGTTAATGAAATTATTGGTCCTAAGATTGTGGGAATGGATTGTACTCAACAGATGGAGATTGATAATGCAATGATTAAGCTAGATGGAACCGAGGGAAAGTATAATTTAGGTGCTAATGCGATAGTTGGTGTTTCGATGGCAGTTTGTAGGGCGGGCGCTTGTGCTAATAATATTTCTTTGCATGATCACATTGCTCATTTAGTAGGTAATAGTGAACCTAAAATTCCTTATCCTTGTTTTAATATTATTAATGGAGGAGCTCATAGTGATAATGAGCTTGACTTTCAAGAGTTCATGATTGTTCCGCAAACTAATTCTTTTAGAGAAAATCTAAGAATTGGTTCTGAGATTTATTATCAATTGAAAAGAGTATTAAAAAAAGATTATCCAGAATTCTCACTAGGATCAGGAGATGAGGGTGGATTTGCTCCAATGATTAAGCTTCCAGAGATTGCTCTTGAATTGATTACTAAAGCAATAGAGGGCGCTGATTATGTTGATAAGGTTAAAATCATATTAGATGTAGCAGCTTCAGAGTTTTATAAGCAAACAGAAGAAAGTAATGAAGCTTTTTATCATTTAAACTCTAATCTTTATACTTCATCTGATTTATTAAAGTATTATGCTAAATTAATTGAAAAATATCCCATAATTGGAATAGAAGATCCCTTTGCTGAAGGTGATTGGGGTGGATTCAAGAAAATAACTCAAAGATTGGGTAATAAAATCATGGTTGTTGGCGATGATTTAACTGTTAGCAATCCCGAAGTAATTCAAAAAGCAGAAGTTGAGGGAGCTTGTAATGCTGTAATTTTAAAAATAAATCAAATTGGAACCGTGAGTGAGATTATAGAAGCTTCTAAATTAGCTAAAAGTTATGGTTGGAAGACAATTGTTTCTCATAGATCAGGAGAAACAATAGATAGTTTTATTGCTGATCTATCTGTTGGTCTTAGTGCCGATTATATTAAAACAGGAGCCCCTACAAGGGGAGAAAGGTTGGCAAAATATAATAGATTGTGTAGAATAGAAGACAAGACAATAATAATATAATAAAAATATGCCTAGAATAAGATTATTTACAACACCGATTTGTCCTTACTGTTTTTCATTGAAGAGATTCTTAGAAGAGAAGGGACTTCAAGTAGAAGAAATAGATGTTACTGAAAATGAGATTGCAATGGATGAAATGATTAATGAAACGCAACAAGCAACTGTTCCAGTATTAGACATTGACGGAGAATTTGTAGTTGGTTTTGATAGAAAAAAGATTTGTGAGATATTAAAAATAGAAGAGTAATATGAAAATAGCAATAAACGGCTTTGGAAGAATAGGAAGATGCGCTCTTAAATCAGCAATAAAGAACAATTTAGATGTTGAATTTGTAGCTATTAATGATTTAACTGACACAAAAACACTTGCCCATTTATTTAAATATGATTCTGCTTATGGCGTTTTTAATGGAACAGTTGAAGCAAAAGAAGACAGTATTGTTATCAATGGCAAAGAAATTAAAGTTTTTGCTAAAAAAGACCCAGAAGAATTGCCATGGGGGCAACTTGGAGTAGATGTTGTTTTAGAGTGTACGGGTATTTTTAGAGATGAAGTAGGTGCAGGCAAGCATATTAAAGCAGGAGCAAAGAAGGTAATAATATCAGCCCCAGCTAAAGAAGATACAATTCCATCATACATTATGGGAATTAATGAAAAAGAATATAAAGGAGAATCAATCATTGATATGGGTTCTTGTACAACTAATTGCTTAGCGCCAGTTGTTAAAATACTTGAAGATGATTTTGGAATTGAAAAAGGATTTATGACTACAATTCATTCATATACAAATGATCAAAATATTCTTGATTTGCCTCATAAAGATCTAAGAAGAGCAAGATCAGCTGCAGAGAATATTATACCAACAACAACAGGAGCAGCAAAAGCAATTGGTAAAGTAATTCCAAGCGTAAAAGGTAAAATGGACGGCATTGCAGTTAGAGTTCCTACACCAGTCGTTTCTTTGGTTGACTTAATTTGCGAATTAAGAAAAGAGGTAACTGCAGAAGAGGTAAACGATATAATGTTAAAATATTCAGACAAAGGAGAGATGAAGGGAATATTCTATGTTGAAAAAGATCCTCTTGTTTCATCTGACTTTATCGGCAACCCATTCTCTTCAATATTTGATATGGAATACACAAAGGCAGATGGAAAGATGGTTAAGATTCTCGCATGGTATGATAATGAATGGGCATATGCATTAAGAATGGTAGAGCTAGCGAAGATAATTACTTAATAATTAGAAGAGGAATCCCCCAAAAGGGGATTTTTTGTATCAAGATCGGTTCTTTGATTGTTCTTTGGTGTTATAAGTAATAAATTAAATAATTAAAAATATGGAAAAAAAATACATTTATATAATAATGGCGTGTTTAGTTTTGTTTTTATCTATTTTTATCTTTTGGATTATGAATAAAGAAAAGAATGAGCCATTAATAATATCACCATCTTATAGTTTTATTGTTTCTGAATTAGGCGATATTTCTCTAGTTGAAAATGAAGAAGCTGGATTAAAATTTGTAATACCGCAAGATTGGGAGGTGACCAATGATCTTTTAGCTAGTTTTTCAATGAGAACAAAAGATTTTATCCCTTTTAAAGATAATCCTTCTTCTGCTTCTGTTCCTAAGAAAGGCTGTTGGATTGGTGCCACTGTGAGGTATGAAAAAGAAGGAAGTGATAACGATTATTATTTTAGTAGTAATAAGTATTATATTGATAATCCTGAGGACTTAGAAGAAATGAATAGCGATACTCGTGCATATAGCATAATAGAAGTTGATGGAATCAATTCTCTTAAGCACGAAGTTATAAATAATGATAATAATCCTGGTAGGGCTATGTTAATTTGGATTCCAATAAATGACAAAGTTTACTTATTTGAATCAGATCTTTTTGGAGAAGATCAAGAAGAGTGTAAAACTCATTTCGATAATTTCTTAAATACAGTCTCTATTAAAAAATAATGAAAATTCACAATTTAATATTTAGTGTAGCGCTAACAATATTGTTAGCAATTTTTTGTGCTACACCTAATCAAACAATTTTAGCTAGTGTTGACTATCAATCTGTTTCAACTTTTGATTCAAAAAAGATAGTCAAAAGTTTGCCTAGTGTGATTTATGATACTTGGATTGATAAAAAAATAGCAGGAGATAATAGCATGAATCTAACAACGCTTTCTTTATTAAAAGAGATATTAAGGAAAGATGCTAGAGACTATATGCTTCATGATTTGCCAATTGATATTTCAATTAATGTAATTTCTGAAACGATTGATCTTTCTAGAATAATAATTGCAGGAGATGTTGCAAGCGTAATTAAGAAGATTGAAAAAGATAGCGTAAATTTTGCTGTAAGTTATCTGAATGATTATTTTAATAAGGGAAAAGCAAAGGTTGGTTACGGTGCGATTGATGTTAATTATACGACATCTTACGGAAATACTAATACAATTATTCAATACATTGTCTTATTGAAAGAAATTGATGATAATAAAAGCGAAGTAGTTATGAGGATATATTCTCCTAAGGCAATCATCCCTCCGGACAGCTATAAGGGTTATGGAATGATAGAGGGCTTTTCTAATGAGTTGAGTTCTGGCCAATCAATAAGCCCCTTTATAACTGAGATTAAAGGAGTGTTAAAAAAGAGTAGTTTGGGAGAATATAGTTGGGTTGGTTCGCCTAATATAGACTTGGTTTTTTCTGAGAATGTTCCTGATTTTGGATTAAGGCCTCCATCATTGGTAGAGAAGTATATTATTGCTCCAGTTCAAGAAAAGGTAAAAGAAATAGGAGGCATTTTTAGTTTTCTTGGAGGAAATACAGAGTTTGTAGAAGTTCTTACTAGTGGTAGAGAAGACAAGGAAGCAATAGAAAAAGAGCTTGTTTCTATGACTGAAGAAAAAAGTATTGCTTCAGCTTCTTGCTCGAGAAATAATCTAGGATCTCCTTTGCATAATATAGTTATTAATGAAATTGCCTGGATGGGTGGAATAAATAGCGCCAACGATGAATGGATAGAGCTAAAGAACATTTCTTCGAGAGACATAGATATGAAGGGATGGTCATTGGTTGATAAGGAGAATCAAATTGACATTACTTTTGATAGTTTGTTGGTGAAAAGTGGCGCCTTTGTTTTATTAGAAAGAACAAGCGACAATGCCGTGTCTTTTATTAATGCCGATTTAATATACAAAGGAACATTAGGGAATACAAACGAAGAGCTTTATCTTTTTAATAGTAATTGTGGACTTGAGGATTATGTTGCTGCAAATTCAAGTTGGCCAGCGGGTGATTCTAGTCAAAGAAGAACAATGGAAAGAATAAGTAATTTTGATTGGCAAACATATAGTGGAGAGCCTTATAATAATATTTTAGGAACTCCCAAAAAAGATAATAGCGTTAAGAAGGTAGAACAAGAAGTAAAAACGGAAAAAAAGATTGAAATAAGGGAAGTTGAGATTAAAGAAGAACCTAAGGAAGAGAAGAAAGAAGAAGTTAAAGAAGAACTGAAAGAAGAACCTAAGGAAGAGAAGAAAGAAGAAGTTGCTATCAGCTATTGTTCTCAAGTTGGCACACCAAGCTATAGTGGAGTTATTATTAATGAAGTTGCTTGGATGGGAACAACTGTTGGGGCCACTAAGGAGTGGGTAGAGTTGAAAAATGTTTCTACTACGTCAATTAATATGAACGGCTGGCAATTACTAGACAAAGATAATCAAATCAAGATTATTTTTAATGAGAGTGATATTTTAATGCCAGGTCAACTTTATTTATTAGAAAGAACCGATGATGACTCTGTTCCTCATATTGTTGCAGATAAGATATATTCAGGAAATCTTTCTAATACCAATGAGTCTCTTCGTCTTTTTAATTCTTCATGTCAGTTAATAGACGAAGTTGTAGCCAATCCAAATTGGCCAGCAGGTGCAAGCACAGAAAGAAAAACAATGGAGAGGGGTAATGATTTATCGTGGCACAATTCTATTAATGTTAATGGGAGTCCTAAAGCAGAGAACAGTCAGTTAGTAACTAATAGTAATGCTAGTAATAATCAAAGCACAACAACTGTAATATATGTTTCTTCTCCGTCAACACCGCAAGAAGTGATCAATTATTGTTCTAAGATAGGTGCGCCAAACTATGCTGGGCTTATTATCAATGAGGTCGCTTGGATGGGAACAACGGCTGGATCAACTAAAGAATGGATAGAGTTAAAAAATATTTCAGATAATGAAATTATATTGGACGGTTGGCAGTTGTTGAGTAATAATAACAAGATTAAGATTGTCTTTAATGAGGATGACGCTATTATGCCTCAGCAATATTACTTACTAGAAAGAACTAGCGATGATTCTGTGCCTGATATTGTTGCAGACAAAATATATACAGGCGCTCTTAATAATAGTAATGACTTATTAATGCTTTTCAATAATAATTGCCAATTAATAGATGAGGTTGTTGCTAGTCCTGATTGGCCAGCAGGTGCAAGCACAGAAAGAAAAACAATGGAGAGGATTAGTGATCTTTCGTGGCACACTTCTATTAATGTTAACGGGAGTCCTAGGGCAGAGAATACTATTCCATTAGAAGATGATCTTTTGGGAGAAGAAGAGGAGACTAATGAGAATGAAGAACTCGAAGAGGAAGATGGGGAAGGGGCTGGTGAGAGTGAAGATGATGGTGAGGAAGAGGAAGATGGGGAAGGTCAGGGAGGGAACACAGTCGTTGAAAATAGTTCTCTTGTCATTTCAGAAATACAAATTAATGGGGAGAATAGTTTAGAGTATGTTGAGCTTTATAATCAAGGAGAAGAAGAAATTGATTTATGCTCTGAAGAAGATGAGTGCTATTATCTTTCTTATTATTCACCAACGTTCTTAGATGGTTTTCCTAAATACGATTGGCACGGTCCTTATCATAATTGGCAACTAGAAGGGGTCATAGCTCCGGGAGAATATTATCTTATTGTAATATATGGAAATATTGAGGGAAGTATGGTTGTTAAGAATGAGAATGGAAATCCTTATTCTTCAGCAATAATTAATAATTTCAATGGATCTTTCTCTCTTTTTAATTCTAATCCTGTTATTAATAATGAAGAATTATTAGAGGAAGAAAAAGTAGAGATGGCAAAGTCTTTTAAGATTGATGTCGTTGCATGGGGTGATAATTCTTTGCCTGTAAGGGAAGGTGAGGTTACTTTTATAAGTACTCAAGGCATGTCTACAGGAAGGAAATGGCTTGATGGCAAGTATGTTGATACTGACAATAATTTTAATGATTTTCAATTGCAAAAACCAAGTCCTGGAGAATACTGCAAGCAGTCTCCGGAGAAGATAAAAGATATTCAAGTTGAATCATTCAAGAATAGCGTAACATTATATTGGGACACTCCTCTTGATGTAGACTCTTTGAGTGAAGAAATAAGCTATGAAGTGTATTTCTCTATAGACGATGCCAACTTTAAATTATTAGAAGGATTAGAAATCATTAGTGAAGAAGATATTAATAGCGCTACAATACAGAATCTTTATTATGATAGAGATCATTATTTTTCTATTAAAGCAATTGATATAGATGATAACGAGTCAGATATATCAGAAACGGTTTCTTGTAAAACAGAAACTTCTAATCATACTAAGCCGTTGCTTTATGGTAATAACCAGAAGAACAATATTTTTGATATTCCTTATTTATCAGGAGAAATACCAGCAGAATCATTAAGTCTTTTAATGGAGTATGATTATTACAGTTCTCAATTAAATTCTAATTCGTTAATTGGTGACGGGGAAATACTATATACTTCAATTTCACTTAGTGGATCAAAAAAAATCTTTGCGACAAAAGATGACGTTGTTTTGTGGAGTTATAATTGCCAAGATCATTGTTATTTGATTTTTCTAGGAAAGGACGGAACTATTTATTTTAATGATAGTAATAGCGTAGGAGCATTAAGTCCATGGGGAGAATTAAGATGGAGAGAAACTTTTGGCTATATTCTATTAGATAGTTTTGTGGTTGATTCTCAAGAGAAAATTTATTTCATAACTAGTGATAATAAGGTATATGGGATAGAGGACCACTTTAATAGTGCAAATATTCAAAATATTTATAACCTCAATGATTATGCAAGAAACTTAATGGTCGTTGATAGTGATGATAATATATATTTTGCTAGTAAAGATACTATCTTCAAGGCTGCTTTTTATCAAGGCAAAATTAGCGAAAAAAGAATAGAAGTAGATTATCATGAGGATTATGAAGGAGAAAGAGACAAGGTTTCATCAATTTCGGGAATTAATATTGTTTCTGGAAATAGAATTCTAATTAATGCTCAAGATCATTATTATGATGAGGAGGGAAGTAGTCACAGAGTAACAATGTTATTATCTTCTGATATGAATGAGATCATTTGGTCTAAGAATGATTATTCTGTGCCCTTAGCTATTGGAGATAATCAATATTATATTTGGCAAGGTAGGGCTCCAGCAGGCTCTTGGGTTCCAATATTCTATTTGAATGGAATCGATTTATCTAATGGAGAAATATTATGGGGAAAAAAACATGTAGCTCCTATTGGTATAAACGTAGATCAAATTAATTACCTTATTGTTGATAAAAACGATAATATATATTTTATTCAAGGATCGAGATTGACTGGTTATGATACAAATAATATCACCAGCGAGGATCCTAAAGATGATGAAATATTAAGAATTAATTTGGGAGAAACAGGATCTTACTTCTCGGTAGGGAGAGATAAGATATTCTTTAATTTTTATAAAAGAATTAAATCAGTTCAGTATTAAAAAACAAAAAGACCACCTTTGGGTGGTTTTTTGTTTTAATCACATTTGACTTTTATAAGGGGGGGGGTATTATTAAGATAGCTAATTAATATGAAGTACAATTAATATTTTCATTGCTATTTCAATAATTAATTAGTATAATAAATTAATAAAAATATTATAAATAATAAGTAAAATAATATGAATAAAAAAAGAAGCTATATCATAATCTTCTCCCTTCTCTTTATTTTAACAATAGGAATTATTTTCATTGATTATTCTAAGCAATTGAGTGCAATTCTTGCAGATGCTGCTACTCCTAATCCTGGACATGCATTAGAAGAGATAGGGGGACGGGAAACACTAGTAACAACATCAGGCGATCAAACTATAGACGGAAATGTTGGAATTGGTAAATCACCAAGCGTAAGACTTGATGTGGATGGAAAAATTAAGGCAACTGAGATAGAAGTTACAAAAGTAATATCAACAGGCTCAGTCAAGATAGGGGATTCTAGTTTAGATTGTTCTTCTAGTGAAGAAGGGTCTGTAAAGTATAATCAGTCGACAAAAAATCTTGAAGTTTGCAATGGATCATCTTGGATTTCTTTTTCTCAAAAAGCTTGCCAATTAGATGGATTACCTCAAACAACATCATGGGGAGACAATCAATATTATTGCATGGGAGATAATTATAGATGTTTTAATGGGGAATGTAAGATGTGCGCGGGAAGCTTAATAGATGGAAAGTGCTGGTATTCTGTTAGTGGACAACAAACTCCATGCTTAGAGAGAGGAGGAGTTGATAATCCTTATTATGCTGATCCTAGCGATTGCACTATTTGTTCTACTTTGGTTAAAAATACTAAGTATTGGCTTGGTCAACCGATATCATGTGAAGGATCTTCTGATTATGGACCCATGGCAATGTTTACTGGACCAAGGCATTACAATGAAATCAAATGTTATTATCATAACTCAAGCTCAAATCGTGAGAGTCCTCCAGGCTACCCCCCCTATATGCCTTATGGCGGAAATTTTTGGGCTCCATGCAAATATTAATTTTATAGATAAAAGGCACCTTAATTGGTGCTTTTTAGTTACCTTAACAAGCCCATAAGCCGAATTCTGTTTTATGTAATCATCTATCTGGCACAAGAATTACTTCTTGGCTCAAGCGAACTACTTTTTCTCTCTTTCGAGAGTTTGTTCTTGCTTCCAGGTAAGGATTTAGCCGTTTCACCTCTAAAGTTTCCTTTAGAGCTTACCCCGAAGGGTACTTATTCCTCTCGGAATAAAGCGTCTCTGTTCGCACCTCTTTCTCACGAATGACGGGGATTACCCGCTACCCTTTAATGGAAGTTCGGACTTTCCTCCTCTTGCGAGGCGATTACTCAACTTGTTAAGGCGCTTTTATTGTAAAACAGAAGTAGCTGATAGTCAAGGTATTGACAAATAAAAATAATATGATATAGTATTTTCATGGAAAGAAGCAGAATCTTTCTGGCAGTACTAGGAGCTTGCGCTCTTGTACTGATAGGAGGGGCAGTTCTTGCCGCTCCAGGCACAGCAAGTATAGGAAACGAATGGGTTTTTCCCATTAAATCCTTAAATGGAGCAACTATCGAGGCAAATAGCCCGTATGCTCTTCACTGTGTAAGATATGATACGGATTCATTCGTAAAGGTACTAGCTTTTATTGAAATGGATGGAGGAAGTATTCATCAAGAAATTAAAAAAGTTTCTCTATATGGGTACTGGCTTAAGAATCCCGAAGGAACCGAAGTAATCTATTCGCTTTGGATTCCTAATATCCCGTCAGGCAGATATGACATCCACATTTCTCTTCAGCAGAGAGCAATGGTATGGGATGGACAAAATTATGGCCGATGGGGCCCATGGGAAGAGGCCTATAGGGAAACCTATAATGTAATTGTCATTGAAAATGATAATTATTATGGTGGACTGGGATCAGTAGCTACGTCTTCTGTTGACCAGAGTGTTCAGGCGATAGAAGGAACTGAAAGGCTTACGCCAACGCAGCAGAGTGTGCTTGCAAGCACACTTGCAGATGAGCGCAAGATAAGGGGTTTTTAATAATTAATTACCTCTTCTTTTTTTATTTACCTTTATCTTTTTTTAAGCTATTATATTCATATATTATGTTTTTAAAGAGAATTTTCAATTCGAAACAGAAAACTATCGGTAGCGCAGTTAGTATTTTAGCTATAACAGTTTTATTTAGTAGATTGCTAGGAGTATTGAGGGATAGATTACTGGCTGGATCATTTGGCGCATCAATTGATTTAGACATTTATTTTGCTGCATTTAGAATACCTGATTTGATTTATAGTGTTATTTTTGCTGGAGGTATATTAGTATCATTGCTTCCTTTGTTTTCTGATATTTATAATAAAAACAAAGAAAAGAGCTGGGACTTCATTAATAATTTAATTAATATATTCTTAATAGTATTTATTGTAGTAAGCATAATATTTTTTATATTCTCTCCTGAGATAGTTGGTAAAATGGTTTCTGGTTTTGATGAAGAAGCGATAAGCAAGACAATAGATCTTACAAGATTAATATTCTTAAGTGTTTTATTTTTTGGATTGTCTTCAATCTTTTCAACTGTTTTGAATTACTTCAATCGGTTTGTTTCTTATTCCTTAGCTCCAATATTATATAATTTGGGTATTATTTTTGGTATTATTTTTCTTGCCCCTCATTGGGGAATATTTGGAGTTGGTGTCGGTGTCGTCTTGGGCTCGTTATTACATTTATTAATACAGATTCCTCCTGCTATCAAGTTAGGGTATAGGTATAGGCCGATTATTAACTTTAAAGATCCTAAATTAAAAGAGTTTTTGAGCTTGATTATTCCAAGAGTAATTGCTTCTTCATCATCACAAATTAATTTCATAGTAATTACTTTCATAGCCTCTGGTATTGGAGTGGGCGCTATTTCAGTCTTTAATCTTTCTAACAATCTGAGGTACTTGCCGATAGGAATTATTGGAGTTTCTTTTGCGACTGCTATTTTCCCATTATTATCAAAACTTTGGGTTGAGGGTCAAGTGAATGAATTCTGTAATAGATTTGTAAAATTGTTTAATGAGGTTTTATATATTTCTTTTCCAATTGGAGTTTTAATATTTGTATTAAGAAATGAGATTGTTGATATAATCTTAAAGACAGGAAGCTTTAGTGTTGTTGCTGCTGAAATTACCGCAGCTGCACTGGGGCTATTTTTCATTAGTACCTTTGCTCAGTGTCTAGCGCCAATCCTTCTAAGGGGCTTCTTTAGCTTAAAAGATACTGTTACCCCAACGCTTATTGCTATATTCTTTGTTATTTTTAATGTGGTTCTATCATTCTTTTTTGTTAGTGTTTTTTCAGGAGGGAATGTTTTTAGTGATATAATGAAAGATATTCTTGGTTTAAATGGAACAGTTAATTTTTCTGTTTTAGGTCTTGTTTTGGCATTTAATGTGGGATTATTGTTTGAGTTCTTTTTACTTCTCTATTTCTTTAAAAAGAAAATTAAAGAATTAAAATACAAAGAAGTATATTTAACCTTCATTAAAGTGTTCTTCTCATCAGTATTAATGGGAATATTTGCCTTCTATTTGTTATCAATAATTAATGCGTCATCGCTTGTTCAATTCATTATTATTTCTCTTGCTTCTTTTGCATTTTATGCCATATTAACTATGATATTAAAGATGCCAGAGATTGGTGCGATTAAAAGATTAATTAAAAGAAATGGAAATTAGAAATTTTGTTATTATCAGTCATATTGACCATGGAAAATCGACTCTAGCCGATAGGTTTTTAGAAATTACAAAAACAATTGATAAGAGTAAAATGAAAGAACAATATTTAGATGGAATGGATTTAGAGCGAGAGAAAGGCATCACAATTAAAATGACTCCTGTCAGAATGATGTATAAAGGAATGATGTTTAATTTGATAGATACTCCTGGGCATATTGATTTTAACTATGAAGTTTCAAGAAGTTTAGCTGCCGTTGAGGGAGCGGTATTATTAGTTGACGCAACAAAGGGTATTCAAGCACAAACAATTACTAATCTAGAGCTAGCTAGGAAAGAAGGACTTACAATTATTCCTGTGGTGAATAAGATTGATTCTCCCCAAGCAAGAACTCCTGAGGTGAAAAAAGAAATTGCTGATTTTTTAGAGATATCTCCTGATGAAGTAATGTCAATTTCAGCTAAGACTGGAGAGAATGTAGAGGTATTGTTAGATAAAATTGTTGAAACAGTAAAACCACCAGAGATTTTAGAAGATAAGCCATTTAGAGCACTAATATTTGATTCTCAGTACGATTCTTTTTTGGGAGTTGTTTCCTATGTTCGTGTTAATGAAGGAAAGATAAGAAAGAATGATAGAATTCATTTGATAAATGCAAAATCAGTCGGAGTCGTAAAAGAACTTGGTATTTTTAAGCCAGACATGTCTCCGATTGAAGAATTAAAAGCAGGGGAAATTGGTTTTATTGCTACGGGCATTAAAGAGCCAGAGAAAATTAAGATTGGAGATACGATTGCATCTTCCGCAGACTCGGAATCATTGCATGGTTATAAGGAGCCAGAACCAAAAGTATTTGTTTCAATGTATCCTCAAGAGCAGGGTGATTTTGAAACCCTCACAGTTGCTTTATCAAAATTAAAATTAAATGATTCTGCACTATTTTATCAGAATCAAAATTTCCAGGCCTTTGGTAGGGGATTTTTATGTGGATTTTTAGGAACATTGCATACGGAAATAACAATGGAGCGCTTAAGAAGAGAGTTTAATTTAGATCTTGTCATTGGAGCTCCTCAGGTGTGTTATAAAGCAATAGATGGCAAGGGTAACGAGGTAATGATATATAATCCTAATAATTGGTCAGATGACTTTAAAGAACACTATGAGCCTTGGACAGAATTAACTTTAATAATTGGAGACGCATATTTAGGTAGAGTTTTTGAGTTGTTGGGTGGAATTGATGGAAATCATATTGATTCAAGACCTTTTGGTAAAGATAGGTATTTAATTATTTATGAAGTACCGTTAAGAGAAATTATCGGGGTGTTTTATGAAAATCTATTAAATGTTACTCAAGGATATGCTTCAATGACATATATTGAAACAGGTTACAGAAAAGCAGAATTAGTTAAGTTGGAAATAATGATTGCTGGTAGAGAAGAAGAGGCCTTCTCAAGAATTATTCCCAAGAGTAAGGCGGCTCAAGAGGGAAGGAGAATGGTTGAAAAGCTAAAAGAGTTTTTGCCTATACAAATGTTTGCAGTAGCCCTTCAGGCAAAAGTTGGAGGTAAGTTTGTAGCAAGGGAAACAATTAGTGCGCGAAGAAAGGATGTTTTAGCACCATTGTATGGTGGCGATTATACACGAAAAAGAAAGCTTCTGGAAAAGCAAAAGAAGGGAAAAAAAGAAATGAAAGACAGGGGAAAGTTAAAAGTCCCCACAGATGTATTTTTGAAAGTTTTTGGCAATTAGAACATTGCTGGTCCTACCAGAGATGCTATCATTGAAATAGCAATTAGGATCACAATAATTATCCAAAATATTTTAAATTTTTTAGAATCCTTATTCATATATATTATGGTAGCAAAAAAAAGAAAAAAGTTCAATTTTAAGAAGGTAAAAACAATATTCTACTTTTTGACAATATCTTTTTTTGTAATAGTCTTATTAATCTCTTGTTTTAATATTTACAAGAAGAGAGTGACCGCTGAAAAAGAATTGAATATATTAAATCAGGAGATAGATGGATTGAATAGAGAAAAAGACTTGCTTAATTTCACATTGGGAGAAACACATAGTGATGAATTTTTAGAAAAAATAGCAAGGGAAGAATTGGGAATGCAAAAACCAGGAGAGACTATATATATAATCAAGAAAGAATTATCGGAAAAAGAACAAATCAAAGAAGAAAATTATAGTTTTTTTGAAAGAATTATGAATTGGTTAAAATCATTGCCAGAGTAGCTTAATGGTAAAGCAATTCTTTCGTAAAGAGGAGATTGTGAGTTCGATTCTCGCCTCTGGCTCATTATTTTGTTGACAATCATTGTTGAAGTGTTATTATAGTAATAATATAATTAATATAAAAATGAATATGAATAAAAGAGCATTTACCTTGATCGAAATAATTGTTACGATAGCGGTTCTCGGAGTTATTTCATCTATTGTGTTTCTTCAATTCCAAGGGAAAGAAGAGCTTATTAATGAAGTTAAGATTGATACTGAGCTACGGAAGATAAAAACCGGAGTAGTTTCTTATGCCAGAGATAACTTTAATAATTTTCCATCAACAGACGCTGAGGGATGTTATCTTAATGGTTCTGATAATGTTTGTTCTTTTCTTGGCGAAGTTATTCCTTATATAGGTTCGTTATCACCATCTATAGAGTATAAATATTATAATGAGAATTCTGATTGTAAATTTGAAGTTGCTGTAGAATCTCCAGACGGAACAACTAACACCAGGACTCTTTCTTGTGATGCAGATAATATAATCGCCACCATGACCTATCCTAATAGTGGTTCTTGTGGTTCTGCAAACGGTAATATATTTTTAGACAAACCTACAGAAAACTTATGTATTTTTGGATCTCTTGATCCTGCCGATGGAGAACTTAATGAAGCTGGTGGAGCTTGGTCATGGAATTGTAAAGGAAGCGATGGTGGATCAACTGCATCTTGTAGAGCTTTTGCTTTGGGAACCCTTACTTGTGGCATTTCAGAAAGCCTTGGGGGTCAGGATGTTAGTTTATTTAGTATTCATAATCTTAATAATAGTCATGCTGAAATGCCAGGTCAAAGTAATTATGATAATAAAGTTTTTTGTAGCTCATCAATTGAAGGTCTTCTCTCGAATGATTGCGTTGGTGGAAAGTCTATTTTAAACCTCAGTGGAGATACTAATGCTCATGTAGAAGAAGGTGTTTTGAGTAATTATACTAAGAAAGCTTGTTTGCTTGCACAAAACAGAAATATATCTTGTGACTATTCCTCATCTTGTTTAGAAGACCAAGCTTGCATAGCATCTATTAGTGATACTACTAATGCTCATGTGGGTAATTGCAATGCCTTTTCAACCAAAGTTTGTTGCAAAATGACCGTCGAATAATTTATGTTCAATAATAAAAAAGGATTTACTCTAATAGAGTTGTTGATAGTGATAGCCGTTATATCTACTCTGAGTGGTATAGTTATTGTGAGGATGACTGGAACAGATGATATAAAGAATGATGCAAAAAGAAATTCAGATATGGAAATACTAAAGGACGCAATAGTTGCTTATAGATCTAATAATTACAATGATTGTCCAGTTATGAATTGTAATATTGGAGAGGGGTCTTGCTTAGAAGACTTATATTCTTTTCTGCATCCATTTCTTAGATCTATTCCTGAGCCAGATCCTGAGTCTGTTTATAATTATTTCTCTGATGGTTCAGTTTGTAAGATTTCTGTTAAATTGTCTAATTGTCAATCGTATCAGTATGACTTTAATGAGAAAGAGTATAGTTGCATAAATGATTAATAAAAAAAACATATTATTAATATCTTTTTTGGCAGTAGTGATTTCTTTGCCGTTCTTTATGACGACAAAAGCTAGTGAAGATGGTAATCTTACTGGTTATGCGTGGTCTGATAATGTTGGTTGGATAAGTTTTAACTATGGAACTGACATAGATCATAATGGATACATTACTGGTTATGCGTGGTCTGATTCTTTGGGATGGATAAGCTTTAATAGTGTTGATTTGGCTGGTTGTCCCTCTGCTCCTTGTATGGCTAGATATAATATTGATAATATGAAGATTGAGGGATGGGCTAAACAAATTAATACTTCAAATGGATGGATACAACTAAGCTTTGAGGGCGAAGACTATGGCTTGAGTTATGATTATGCAAATAAAGATATTCTTGGTTGGTCATGGTCTGATAATGTTGGTTGGATAAGTTTTAATTGTAGAAATCATTCTGGATGCGCAACAAGTAATTATGGTGTAAAGTTTGTTATGTCAGCCAAGGTATCAAATCTTAATAGTACTATTAATTATTGTAATCATGATAGTGAAATTTATCCAACAGTCAATGATGGATTAACAGTTAAATTAGATTGGAACTATTTTAGTTTGAGCCCTCAGAAAGGCTACACAATACAAGTATCTAAAGACGATCAATTCGTAACAAATGTTTTGACACAGAATTTTAATGGAACTTCTAATTCAATGTGGTTGAATCTAGCAGGTTCTGGTTGGAATGAAGAGAAGCTAGATTGGGCAAGCGTTTATCATTGGAGAGTAAAAGTTGAGAATGAGGCAGGTGAAGAATCAGACTGGAAGGCAAGTTCTTTTAATCTTTCAAGGACTCATGGTTCTCCTAAGGTCTTATTCTCAAGTGTTCCTAGTTACTTTGTTGCAAGCGAAGAAATAGAGTTCTCAGCACAAGACAAAGATGAGAATCCATCACTTACGTATAATGGAAGTACTCCAAGTTATAGCTGGACATTCATTGGAGGTAATCCTTCCACTTCAAGTAATTTCTCTCAAGTAGTTGTTTTTGATGGGGCAGAGGAAGAAACAAATATAACATTAAGAGTTACTGATTCTGCTGGATATTGGTGTCAAAAATCAAAGAGTTCAAAGATATACTTATACAAGCCTCCGACATGGAAAGAAGTTTCACCGTTCTAATTTGTCATTATTCTATTTTTAGGATAAAATTAAAGTATGAATATTTTGAGCTTTCAAGAAACAGAGATAATTTTATCTAAATACAAAATACCTTATTGTAAGACAGAGATTTTTAATTCTAAAGAAAAAGCTTTTTTGTTTGCTAAAAAGATTGGTTTTCCAGTAGTGTTAAAAATACATGGGCAGAAAGTATTTCACAAGTCAGAAGTTGGTGGGGTTAAAGTTAATGTATTTGAAGATGAATTTGATTTGTCTTGGGATGAGATAATGAATAATGTTGAAGGTAGGATTATTGAAGGAATACTAGTTCAAGAAATGGTTCATGGAAATGAGGTAGCAATTGGAATGAATAGAGATGACCAGTTTGGCCCAACAATAATGTTTGGATTAGGAGGTATCTTTATTGAAATTATTAAAGACGTTTCTTTAAGAGTGTCTCCGATTGATAGAAAAGAAGCTTTGGAGATGATAAGAGAATTAAAAGGATTTAAAATACTAGATGGTGCGAGAGGCAAACAAAAAGCTAATATCGAAAGTTTAGCTAATATGCTAGTTAGCATATCTAATCTTTCTTTAAAAGAAGATCATATAAAATCAATTGATTTTAATCCTGTAATTGTTAATAAGTCTAAGGCACTTGTTGCTGATTTTAGAATAATTGTATGAATTATATATTTAATCCCAAAGCAGTTGCACTAATTGGTGCTACTGAAAAAGAAAATTCAGTTGGGCTAGGTTTAGCTAAGAATATGCTTAATAGTAACGTATTTTTTGTTAATCCTAATAGAGAAAATGTTTTAGGTATTAAATGCTATAATAAGATTACAGACATTGAAGAAAAGATTGACTTGGCTGTTGTTGCAGTTCCATCAGGAATTGTTAAAAGCGTAATTGATGATTGTGTTAGTAAAAAAGTAAAAGGAGTGATTATAATCTCTGGAGGATTTAAAGAAGTTGGCAACCAAAAAGATGAAGAAAACATTAGGGACATTTTAAGGGAAAATAATATCCAATTAATCGGACCTAATTGTTTAGGAGTTATTTCAGAGAATATTAATGCTTCTTTTTCTTATACTAATCCCAAAAAGGGGTCGATTGCTTTTCTTTCTCAATCAGGAGCAATCATTAATTCTGTGATTGATAAAGTAGGTTTTTCTAAGATTGTTTCATATGGCAATGAGGCAGATCTAGAGTTAATTGATTTCCTAGAGTACTTAGATAAAGATAAACAAACAAGTGCAATAGCAATTTATTTAGAAGGTATTAAGGATGGAAAAAAGTTCATGGAGGTGGCTAAAAAAATTAAGAAGCCAATTGTTCTAATTAAAGCGGGTAGAAGTCAAATCGGATCTATTGCTGTAGGGACTCATACGGGAGCCCTAGCTGGTAATTATGATGTTTTTGTTTCAGCAATGAAACAAGTTGGAGTTATTGTGGTTGACTCAATTGAAGAGTTGATTGACACAGTAAAAGTATTAGCGTGGTTGCCTAAGCTTAAGAATGGAATAGGCATTATTACAAACGGAGGAGGTATCGGAGTGTTAGCTGCTGATTATTGTTTTCGTTACGGAATTGAACTACCTCAATTGGATAAAAGAACATTGTTACAATTAAAGGAGATGAAGAGAGTTCCTAGCAAAATTAATCCATTAGATATAATTGGAGATGCACTGCCTCAAAGATATCAAATTGCTATAGATGCACTGTTGTCTCAGAAAGATATAGGTGGGCTGATTGTAATTTCAGCACCCCAAACAATGACAGATCATAAAGAAAATGCTAAAATAGTTGTTGAGATGAGAAAAAAGTATCCGTTGAAGCCAATTGTTTGTTGTTTTCACGAGGGAGAATTAGAAGAGAATAATGTTCCTAATTATAGTGATGTTTTACGAGCAGTTAAGAGCATAAAAAAATTATATGAATAGAGGAAATGTAGTGGTTTTTATTTTAGATATTCTTTTCGTCTTATTGTTTTTAATAATTAGCGTAATTAGCCTTTTCTCAGGATTAGGTTTTTAATAAAATATGTCAAAAAATATAATGTTTTTCTCGGAAATAAATAAGGGCGATGTTCCTATTGTTGGTGGCAAGAATGCTTCACTGGGTGAAATGTATTCTAATTTGACTTCAAAAGGAATTAATATTCCTAATGGTTTTGCTACTACAGCCGATGCTTATAGATACTTCTTGGACTATAACGGAATTGATAAAAAGATAGCAAAAATATTTAGTGAAGTTGATTTAAATGAATTAGAAGATGTTCAAAAAGCAGGAAAACTTTCTAGAGATTTAACAATGAAAGGTAAATTCCCAGAAGACCTTAAAAAAGAAATTATCGAAGCTTATGAAAAACTTTGTGAGGAGTACGGAGATAATACAGATGTTGCAGTCAGAAGTTCAGCTACAGCAGAGGACTTGCCAGATGCTTCTTTTGCAGGACAACACGAATCATATTTAAACATTAAGGGAAATGGAGATGTTTTAGAAGCAGTTAAAAGTTGCTACGCTTCTCTTTTTACTGATAGGGCGATTACTTACAGAAGAGATAAGGGATTTGAACAATTGTCAGTTTATCTTTCTGCAGTAGTTCAGAAAATGGTTAGAAGTGATATTGCTTCGTCAGGGATTATGTTTACGCTAGACACTGATACTGGTTTTGATAAGGTTGTTTTAATTAATTCAGTTTGGGGAATTGGTGAGTTAATAGTAAAGGGAAGAATTACTCCTGATAAGTTTTTCATATTCAAACCAACCGAGGCGATTATTAATAAAGAGATGGGAAGAAAAGACAGAAAAATGATTTACAGGGAAAGTGGGGGAGTTAAGGAGATAAATACATCAAAGGAAGAAGAAAATAATTATTCAATTACAGATGAAGAGGCTTTAACTCTTGCCAAGTGGGGTTGTATAATTGAAGAGCATTATCAACTACCTCAAGATATTGAGTGGGCAAAAGATGGAAACACAGGAGAATTGTTTATTGTTCAATCAAGACCTGAGACGGTACACTCATTAAAAGATAAAGAAAAAAGAACTTACGAAGAATATACAGTTGATTCTACTGCAAAGCCAATCCTTACAGGAATTAGTATTGGAGATAAGGTTGGCAAGGGCGTCGTGAGGGTAATTACCGATGTTAAAAAAATGAAGGATTTTAAGAGAGGCGAAATATTGGTTACAAAAATGACTGACCCTGATTGGAATTCTATTTTAACAATGTCTTCTGCTGTTATTACTGACGAGGGAGGTAAAACTTGTCATTCTGCTATTATATCTAGAGAATTGGGAATTCCTTGCATAGTAGGAACAAAATATGCAACTCAAAGACTAAAGACTGGGGATATGGTAACGGTAGATTGTAGTAGTGGTCAAACAGGCAGAATTCTTGAAGGGGATGTTCCTTTCAGCGTTAAAGAATATAATCTAGGAGAGATGCCAAAGATTGATACAAAAATTACTTTGAATATTGGAGCGCCCGATACAGCATTCAAGGCATCATTTCTACCAAGTGATGGTGTTGGTTTAGCGAGAGAGGAATTCATTATTGCTGAAAAAGTAAGAATCCATCCAATGGCATTAATTGATTATGACAATGTTGAATTGACAAAAGAGGAGAGGGAGTTAGCCGATGATTTAACAAGAGAGTATACTGATAAAAAGGAATATTTTATTTATGAGTTAGCTGAAGGAATTGCTCAAATTGCTGCAGCATTTTATCCTAAGAAAATTATCGTAAGGTTTTCTGATTTTAAGACGAACGAATACAGAAATTTAATCGGAGGAAGATTGTTTGAGGGAGAAGAATCAAATCCAATGCTTGGTTTTAGAGGAGCTTGTAGATACATTGATAAATCATTTCAACCAGCTTTTGAAATGGAGTGTAAAGCAATTAAGAGAGTACGAGAAGTTTTTGGATTAACAAATGTTTGTGTAATGGTGCCATTTTGTAGAACTGTTGAAGAAGGCAAGCAAGTAGTTGAGCTAATTAGGAAGTTTGGCTTGAATGATGATATGCCAGTTTATGTAATGTGTGAAATACCGTCAAATGTAATTCTAGCCGAGCAGTTCTTGGAAGTTTTTGATGGAATGAGTATTGGCTCAAATGATTTAACTCAATTAACTCTTGGTTTAGATAGAGACAATGGGGGGCTTGCACATATTGGAAACGAGAATAACGAGGCGGTTAAAGAATTAATTAGAAGAGTAATTAAGATTTGTAAAAAGAAAAAGAAGTATTGCGGAATATGTGGACAAGCGCCATCTGATTATCCAGAGTTTGCTAAATTCTTAATGGATGAAGGAATCGAAAGTATTTCTCTTAATGCTGATACAGTAATAAAGACAATAATGGAATTAGGAAAATAATATGCCGGAAGTAATAACATTTGGATCAGCGACATGGGATGTATTTTTAAAAATGCCCCAAGATCAAGTGATAAAATCAAAGGACTTTCCTTCAGGGTCTGCAGTTGCTTTTAATTTGGGATCTAAGATTGATCTTGAGGATATGTATTTTAGTTTTGGTGGTGGTGGTGTTAATACGGCCTTTACTTTTATGAATCAAGGGATAGACGTAGCTTACTGTGGTTCAGTTGGAAATGACATTCCAGGAAAAGAAATTATTAATCTATTGAAGGAATCGGGAATAAATACTGACTTTGTTCAAAGAGTCGATAAACCAACAAACAATTCTGTTATATTAAACACTTCTGAAAGCGAGAGGACGGTGTTAGCTTATCGTGGAGCATCAGAATTACTTAATATGGAAGATGTTTATTGGTCTGATATGAATGAGCCATCATGGTTCTATATCGCTCCATTATCAGGAACTCTTAGTAAATCAACTGAAGAGATGGTGAGTTTTGCAAAGAAGAATAAAATTAAGGTGGCAATAAACTTAGGCAATTCTCAAATAGCAATGGGAAGAGAGAAGTTGGAGCAGATATTAAAAAAGGTAGATGTTCTTTTGCTTAATTTAGAAGAGGCCTCTTTATTAACCCATATTCCAGAGAATGATGAGATTGGCATAATGAGTGAATTGAATAAGATTCATAGTGGCATAAATGTAATAACAAAAGGAGCTGAAGGTGTTTTGGTTTCAGATAAAGATGTTTTGTATAACGCTTTTTCTTGTAGGGTTAAAGTGGTAGATAAGACAGGTGCAGGTGATGCTTTTGGTGCTGGCTTTATTTCTGGCTTAATTAAGTCAAATTATGATATTGAATGGGGAATAAGAAGGGGTATTGCCAACGCAACATCTTGTATTAAGGTGCCGGGAGCAATAAATGGACTATTGAAAGAAGACGACAGTTTTGAGGATAGAATAAAGGTAGAGAAGGGGAAGATAGTTTAGCTTGACTTTAATTTATAGTATTGTATTATTAAATTAATATGAAGAATATTATATATTTCTATATTCATAAAGGAGAAGAATACTACATTGCAGAAGGTGTTGGTTTTCCTGTTGTTACTCAAGCAAAAACTCTTGATGAATTGGCTGAGAATATTAAAGAGGCCGTAGAACTTCACCTAGAAGGAGAGAATTTGAGTGATTATAATTTAAATCCTAACCCTTCTATTTTACTAAATTTTGAAATTGGTACTGCTAATTATGCCTAAATTAAGAAATCTTTCTGGGGACGATGTAGTTAAAATATTTATCAATCTAGATTTTTTTATTATTGGGCAAAAAGGTAGCCATATAAAACTGAGAAGAATTATAGATAACGAAAAACAGACACTAACAATCCCTCAGCATAAAGAGCTAGACAAGGGAACATTAAATGCAATTATTCAACAGTCATCAGGATATATTTCAAGCGAAGAAATCCAAAAACATTTTTATATTAAATAATAGGGTTGCCAAAATAGAAAAAATCCTTTATATATAATACATATGACAAATTTAACAGCAAAAATTAGAAAAGAAAAAGTTTCAGAAGCAGGTCTTATCCCAGCCGTTTTGTATGGTCCAGGAATAGAAAATGTTTCTATAGAAATTGACAAAAAAGTAATAGAAAAGATGTATAAGGAAGTGGGAGAAACGCTAATTGATTTAGATGTTGAGGGAAAAACATATAATGTTTTAGTTCATGAAACACAAGTTGATCCAATTACTTTAGAATTAATTCATGTTGATTTTTATCAACCTAATTTAGAAGAAGAAACTGAAGCAGATGTTCATTTAGAAATTATTGGAATATCTCCCGCAGTAAAGCTTGGTGGAACTATGATTAGCAATATGAGAGAAGTTACTGTTAAGGCATTGCCTAGAAATCTTCCTAATAAAATTGAGGTAGACGTTTCAGAATTAAAGGAAATGGGAGATGCGATAACAATTGGGAATATTAAAACTCCAGAAGGGGTAAAGGTATTATTTGATGATCCTGAAGAAATTGTGATTCAAATACTTGAGCCAGAAGATGTTGACAAGGAACTAGCTGAGCCAATAGAAGATATTAATAAGGAGCCAGAAAAAGTAGAAACAAAGAAAAAAGAAGAAGTTGAAGAATAATAATGAAAATATTTAGTAAATTATTTTTAATGCTAGTAATGGGGACAATCGTTCCCTTTACTTTTATTTCATCTGAAATTGATTTTGATTTAGTTTGTGAGAAAGAGGGTTGGAGAGATCAATGTAATACAATCTCAGAATCAGAGTGTCAGTCATTACTTAACCAATGCCAAGTATATTTTGAAGAAAAAAGAAAAGATATTGATTCTGATTTAACAAAAACAACTGCAGAGAAAAATACACTAAAGAGCCAAATCAATACTCTTAATGCTAGAATTAAGGACTTAGATTACCAAATTTATCAATCTAATTTAACTATTAGAAGTTTAGATTTTCAAGCAAAAGATACTGAGAAGTCAATTATTGAAACAGAGACCGAAATAGAAAGTCAGAAGAGGAAGATGGGTCTAATTTTAAGAGCTGTTAATAGCGAAAATCAAAAATCTTTTGTAGAAATTATGATATCTAGTAAAACCATATCTGAGTTTTTTGATAATATGGTTTATTTAGAAACATTAAATTTAAAGAATCAAGAACTTCTTACTCATTTTCAAGCACTGGATGCTAATCTAAAAGAAAAGAAAATTACACTAGAGATAGAAAAAGGAGATAGGGAAAGTTTACTTGCCTTGCAAGCACTTCAAAAACAGGCCTCAGCTGCAGCGAAACAAGAAAAGGATGGTTTGTATAACTTAACAGAAGCACAATATCAAGCACAACTTGAACAAAGAGAAGCGGTTGAAGCAAAGGCAGCAGAAATAGCAAAGAAGTTAATTTCAATGGTTGGTTTAGTCGAAGATCAAAAAGCACCAACGTTTGGAGAAGCACTTGAATTAGCAAAAAGTGTTGGTAATTCAGTCGGAGTGAGACCAGCATTTTTACTTGGAATCATTAGTCAAGAATCAGCGATAGGAAGGAATGTTGGTCAATGTTACATTACTGATGCTAAGACAGGTGGGGGGGCCTATAGTAGTGGAAAATTATTATCTAGAATTATTCATCCAACTCGTGACTTGCCAGTATTTTTAGAAATAATTAAAGATTCTGGAAGGATAATGGAAAAAACTCCTGTGTCTTGTTGGATTGCTCAGTGTGCAACTTCATATAGAGGATCTTATCTTTATTCGAAAGCTAGTGTAAGAGATGATGGTTCAATTATTTGTTCTAAATCAGGATATGTTCCATTTGGCTTTGGAGGAGCAATGGGTCCAGCTCAATTCATACCTAGTACTTGGCGAACTGTTGAAGATAAGGTTAAGGCGGCAACTGGAAAGAGCGTTGTTGATCCATGGAATTTACTAGATTCATTTACTGCTTCTGCAATATATTTAAAAGATTTAGGAGGTGGGAAAACTTCAGGTGAATACAGTGCGGCTTCAAGATATTATGGTGGATCAAGTTCATATGCTAGCCAAGTGAGAACTAGAGCATGGTGTATTCAAGAATACATTGACAAGGGAGAGATGACCACCGCTTGTGAAAAACTAATATTTTAAAACAGGACTTAGTCCTGTTTTTTTGATAATTGGTTTATCATTTTATCAATTTTTCCTTGCATCATTCCTTCGATATCGTGCCAGCTTTTTTTAATCCTGTGATCAGTTACTCTGTCTTGAGGGAAATTATATGTTCTAATTTTTTCTTCTCTTGAAGCACTTCCGATTTGAGATCTTCTTGCTCCCGTCATTTGCTTATCTAGCTCCTGCCTTTTTCTATCCATTAGCCGAGCTGCTAGAATTGAAAGGGCAGTTTCTTTATTTTGTCCTAAACTTCTTTCATTTTGACAAGTAACGACTTCACCAGTTGGTATGTGTGTTAATCTAATAGCAGACATTCTTTTGTTAACATATTGTCCTCCCGCTCCTGATGCTTTGTATGTATCCACTCTTATATCCTGAGGCCTAATATCAATTTCTGTTGCTTTTGGTTTCGGTAGTATTGCTACAGTTGCAGTAGAAGTATGTATTCTTCCTGACTTTTCTGTTTCTGGTATTCTTTGTACCCTATGAACACCCGCTTCATTTTTAAATAGGGAATATATATTGTCTCCTGATATTTCCATTGTTATTTCTTTTATGCCCCCAATCTCTGTTTGGCTTGAGTCAAGAACCTCTACTTTCATTCCTTTGCCTTGAGCATACCTTGTATACATTCTAGATAAATCAGTAGCAAAAAGGGCGGCCTCTCCTCCGCCGACCCCCGCTCTTATTTCCATAATAATTGCGCTGTATTTTATTTCTTCAGACATAGCAATTAATTCTTTTGTTTAGCCGCTCTTTCTTTGAACTTTTGGATTCTTCCTACTTTGTCAGAACCTCTTTCTTTGCCTGTATAGAAAGGATGACATTGAGAACAGATTTCAACTTCCATGTTTTCAATAGTTGAGCCAAATTCAAACATTGCGCCACAAGCACAACTAATTTTTGCTTTGTCAAAATATTTTGGATGGATTTCTTTTTTCATATGATTAGTTTATACCAAAAAAGAGAATAGAAATCAAGAGCCATTGCTATTTTATGATAATTATTGTATAAGTTAATTATTCTCAGGGGTGAGGATTATGGAAAAAAAAGCAAAATTAATAATGTATGTTTTTGCATTTATTGTATTTTTGACTTTTTCGGCTTCTTGGTTGTTGTATGAAAATCAAGAAGTTACTGTCAAGATTGAGGGAATCAACGAAAGTATTTTTGTTAATTCCTTTGACGAATGGCTCGTTGAACAACAAAAAGACATTTTCATTTTAAAGATTGAAAATTTTGAAAATTTTAATTCTTTAAAAGTTGAAAATCAAAATGCCTGGTTTTCTTATAAGGAAGAAAGCCGTACTAAAGAACTTATTGATACTTTTACTGTATATCAATGGTTTTATTGGCAATCTCCAGAATATGTCGCTGATGCTTCAGGAAATAATTTAATAATTCCTGGGGAAAAGGTTATAATTTTTTACGAAGAA
>Ga0265294_10001503_pt1 | contig 31330 bp, 20 predicted proteins | sample MunlanPumphouse3_FD_192504 | JGI IMG/M metagenome (GOLD analysis project Ga0265294, IMG submission 192504) | Groundwater microbial communities from a municipal landfill in Southern Ontario, Canada - Pumphouse #3 | ecosystem: Environmental > Aquatic > Deep subsurface > Groundwater | place...
TATTCTGATAACCAGTTTTTAGATGAATTGCAAAACAACTCGGGCGCAAATATAATCACTTTGTTTTAATTACAAAACTTTTACAAGATATTTGTTACTTTTTTCTTTGTATATAATCATTTTGATCTTATTTTAAGATTTTAAATATCAAATGAACATTAAACAAATGGCCATATTATCCCCAATCAATTGAAACAACCATTCCTAAACAAACATTAAAAAAAGCCGAGTCGTAAAAATTAAAGTTATTTTTACGACTCGGCTATGGAAAGAGGATTCCCGTTAATATTTGAACACTTTTCCTCCTGCAATTACCTGTTTCCGTTTTTCATCAAATATGGCACGTTGTCCTGTTCGAAGCGCCGCTGTTACCATGATATCCGCAATTGAATGGCTATAGCCGGCCTCTACCGGAGCATTGGTTTTTACGTTGTTATCTCTGACGCACTCCATCCAATTTTTCATGTGAGCATTCGTTAACGGATCCGATCCAGTGTTGGAGCCCGTTTCAACTTTTAGTTGAGGCAGTTCGTAAGAATCCAGCAAGAAAGGTTTCATATCCATTGCCTTTGCATAATTTTCGGTAAGTCCACCATCGTTGCTTACTTTATTTGTATCCAGATCCAGTTTACCACCATTGGAGAAATACCATTCTTTTGTACCACCCGAAGCATTGTTCTGTCGCGACGAATAAATAACCTGGAATCCATTTCCCGGTTGTTTTTCCGCGCTGTCACCGTAATCAAATACAGCCGTGATAGTATCATAATTAGTCCTTCCATCGTTCCACAAATAAATACCCCCATTTGCAACAACCGACCGTGGATATTTCAATCCTGAAAACCAGTGTACTGTATCGATCTGATGCGCCATCCATTGACCCGGGATACCCGAAGAGTACGGCCAGAATAGACGATATTCGAGGTATTTTCGCGGATCCCACTTTTCATAAGGCCTATTCATTAGAAATCTTTTCCAATCCGTATCTTTTTCACGTATCTCTTTTGTAAGCTGCGGTAAACGCCACCGTCCCGGTTGATTTACGTTCCATGTCATTTCAACAGCAATGATTTTTCCGAATTTTCCCGACTTAATATAATCATTAGCCGCTTGATAATTAGTTCCACTTCTTCGTTGCGATCCAACCTGAATCACTTTATTAGTTTCTCTTGCAGCCTTTAATGTAAAATTGGCATCATCCATTGTTTCGGCAAACGGTTTTTCGACATACACGTCGCAACCAGCCCTAAGCGCTTCGGCCGTTAACAGTGCATGTTGAAAATCTGCCGTGCTAATGATCACCGCATCCGGTTTCTGTTTCCAAAGTTCCTCCGTATTTCTTGCTGTATTTATTGATCCACCCGTTTGCTCTTTGAACCAAGCCTGACCTTCGTCTCTTCGTCGGCTCCATATATCGCAAACAGTGTACAACTCGAAGTTCATCTCTTTGGAATACTTTAAAAAAGATTTCCCCAACGAATCTCTGAAACGATTTGAAAATCCCAGCACCCCTACTCTTACCCTGTTGTTTGCCCCGATGATGCTTCCATAGCTTTTTGCCGACATGTTCATTGTACTTGCTAATGCCACTCCAGCCACACCGAGTGCTGATTTTTTAATAAAATTTCGTCTTGTTTCCATGTTCTATTTTGTTATTTGATTATTAATGAATTTTATAGCGATTGGGGCTTGAGAATTAAAATCTATCCACTGAGCTTCGATAGAGATTTTGCCAGAGTAGTTAATTTTTTTCAACGCCTCAACGTAGGGTCGAAAATCTTCGTTATAAGTACCCGGCACCGATCGTTTCTCTTTTTCCGCAAAATGAATATGTTTTATTAAACCACCATATTTTATGATATTGTTTGGACTTTCATTATCCATTTTCATATGATAAAAATCCGCCAATAACCGGAAATTAGGATGATTTACCTCTTTTACAATCTCACCACCTTCAGCGACAGAATTAATGAAGTTACATTCTTGAGAGTTTAAAGGTTCCAACACAACCGTAACGTTATATCTTTTAGCTATCGGAGCCATTTTTTTACACAGATCAACAAACTGTTGGCGTGCAATGTCACGTGAGAAATCTTCAGGGATTGAGCGCGACCCACCGCTGCCGAAAACAATCATTTCCACCCCAGCTTTTTTTGCTCGTCGAAAAACGATTTTCATATAATCCAATATTTGTAATTGCGCAACATTGGGTCCAACACATTTTGATTTTGCGGGTATGAACCCGTTGCATACGACTACACGAAGAGGATAATTAGCCGTTTTCTCTAATATTTTCTCGAATTCCTCATCACTTTTGGTAGGTACCAGAAAATTGCTAACACCTTCTTCCACATAAGAATAACCAGCATCTCTCATTATTTCTCCATTGGTAAAAGACGTGCAAATTCCAATTTCTGTTATTTTGACACCCTTTTTTAAAGTGCAACACGAAGAAAAAATCACGATTAAAAATAAACATGTGACAAAAGGAAACAACAATTTGTTCATTATGATATCTGTTTTGTTAATAGGTTTCGACAGTTTTGATTTTCAATGTATTATTTAATTATCCGCAAATGATCGATTGTAAAAATAGAACATATTGCAAACAAAACAAAATAAATTAGTCGTTTAAAACATATTATTTCAATGATTGTTTCAATTTAATAATTCATAGATTGATTGAAAAAGATTATATCCGACTCACGTTTGTAAGCCATACGAAATAGTTAGAATTTAATTCACATGAATGGAGAAACAAAATGAATAAAGATCAAAAAATGATATTAGGGTATATTGTAGGAGGATTATTAGTTTTAGTCTTATTACCTACAATTATTTTTAAAATCACCACTTTATTTGATCAATTATATAGATTAGAAATCATTCATAATTCAACAATTAGATGGTTTTTAATAATTATATTATTTACTGTAGGATCTATTTATGGAATTTGGTCGATAATTGTTCAAAACAGAATTGGGAAAGGCGGTCCTGTAGATATAGGGAATATTGAGATAAGTCCCAAAACAGAGAATCTCGTTGTATCAGGTCCGTATAAAAACACACGAAACCCAATGCTTTTCGGGACCTTTCTAATGTATCTTGCTTTTTCGCTATTTATTAATTCCCTAACCTCAGTCGTATTAGTCGGTTTATTATTTGTTTTTATGTTGACTATAGTATTAAAAATGGAAGAAAAGAGATTATTAAAAGATTTTGGAGATCAGTATGTAGAATATCGAAAAAAAGTGTCACCATTTATTCCATGGTTTCAAAGAAAAAAATGAGCGAGTAAATTTCAATGAAATTTACCCACCCATTCATTATTTTTCTGACACAATGTAAGTATCAAATAAAGTGTTTATTTCTTCCCAATCAAGTACAACAACCATCCTTTGCGTGGTTCCACCCTTATCACATCGGCGGGTTTTATTGAAATAGAAGATTGGAAATCGACTATTTCCGGTGCAAACAACCGTGCATTTTGAGGATTAATCCCTAAACCATTCCAATCAATTTTCAATGAAATTTCCTGCATCTCATCCGAATAATTTCCAATTGAAATAAGTACTGAATCCCCTTTTACATACGAAGTAATCCGTACATCAGGATTATCAGAAGTTATTGGGGAATTCTCTTCCCAGAAACCAATCATTTTTGAATTAGCGATACAAAATTCATCCCATACTTTCCATATTGGTCTTGGATCAATCATTACCCCTTCGGTCAGCCATGGAGGTCTTACCGTCATACCGTATTGCATTCCCAGCCAGCGATTACCGCCACCATGTAACATATCGCCCATTAATCCGAAAGGAATTCCTGATACTTCGACCAGCCAGTTTTCAGGAGACATTTGGTTATATCTGAAACTTTCTCCAAACCACAGTTTATCTATGTACGGAAAAAACTCAGTATATTGAGTCGCCGGTCCCCTCGAAAAACCAGTGTTAGAATGTAAATCGATGATACAACCCTCTTTCACTCCGTCCATAGCTCTACGCATTCGTTTCAGAATACGTCGGTCGTATGCCACATCATCCAGATAAATTCCATCAATATCTACATTTTTAACCAACCAAGCAAGTCCCTCAATATAATAATTATACCAGCGAGAATCGTTAGTAGCAGTAAGCACAGACGCATCCGCTGTAATCCCTATCTCTTCTGGATTTTCGAAATGGTGATACCATTGAGGAGTATAATCTGTTACGAAATGTTCCCTTAGCCAAGGATACCCTCCTAACGTTCTAAAGCTGCCACTATCGCCCTTTTTCAATATTTCATCACCCAAACTTCTAAGCGCCCATATTTCAGTTACCCCATTAGTAAGTTCCCTGATTGTGTAATATATTTTCACTTTACAATCTTTTTCATGCCATTCAGAAACGAATTGTTTCATCTTATCAACAGTAAGGAATGGATAATTTATAACAGGATTAAGATCATTAGCATGATGCACATTGATAATTTTAACCCCCGCGTTCATATCATTTTCCGTAGGAACCGGTTTTCCACCATTATGATAGTATCTATCTGTAAATTGGCTATACTGGTTCAATTGTTTTACCGGAGTAATGATTGTTGAAAATTCAAAAGACAAAGATTTTCCCTCATCCAAAAGACGTTCCCCACTGTACACAGTCATACTAGTTCCATCTTCTTGTTGTTCAAGTGTGAATCCGCCTTTTCCTTCGTTGTACCAAGCGTCGGGATACTCAGGTCGATATAAATTTAGCAGTGGCCCAGAATAAGAAGTCCCTCTTAATTCACAATGTAATCCACCATCTGAATTCCCCATCCAGAAACTGTCAAAAGGCCAAAGCATACTATTTTTCTCATCCCATTTACCCTCAAACCTATTCGGCATTTTTTGTCCCGGTAAGCCAACACCCATAAAATAGCGAGCCGTTTGACTGTTCATGGAAATTTCTAGACGAATATCTTTTATTTCAATCTCCTTTTTGGGAATGAGACGATATTGAAAGTTACTCCAACCATCAAACTCCGATAAAGTAGTACATTCAATTGTAATATCTTGATCTTCCCCTTTTAGCGTTATTTTAATTGAACCTTCATTCTGCTTTTTATCAACAATTTTTAGCGGAATATTTTTAATACCATCTTTTGTTTCAATAACAAATTTAATCGGGCTGCTTAGAATTGTTTTATTCGAAGCTGTGATTTGTTTTGGCAATCCGGTAGTGGGATCAATCAACATGTTTCTCCCTAAAAATGATATTTTATTTTCGACAAATGATATTGGAATGTAAGGGGCAATAGGTTTATCATCAATTCCAAGAGTTGAGTTCAACCAACGCAATCTACTGTGTCGCCATGGTTCACTATCGCCACGATCCGCAAGCGATACCCCCGACACATTTATTATTATCGATATTGTCTGTTTATTACCATGAAGGTCTGAAACCTCAACCGCGCCCCTATACTCACCTTTCTGTTGATCTGCCGGAATATCAATTCCAAACCAAAGAGGTTGAATTTCACCTTTCTCTACATCTATTTTTTTGTTAAAGGGTTTTCCATATGGGTCAATTCCTTCAGTATTAAAGCAAGTTATATTTTGTCGTGGAATAGATTTTCCTTTACCCTTTAAGTCAGAAAAGGTATATTTTATCACTTCAAGAGTCTCATTAGGTGCCCAAACACCAATTTGGAAAACATAATACTCATTTGGTTGTGCATTACCAATAAAAGAAGCTCCCTGCTTTACATTGAGCCATTTTACAGGTAATTTATCTTGCATTCTAATAGGAAATTTACGATCTTCCGGGAACAATAACATATTGTTGTTGAACTTTTTACAATAGTTAGTTTCTTCTTGAGATGTTGCCGCAATCTCCATTGGATAAAAAGAGTCGAAATCCGTTCTAGACTGTACTTCAACAATTTTAGCATTCGGTATTTGTTTTAGGTGTTCAATTGATTTTATCCAATTCTGATCAGGTTCATTTTCTTTAGGATAGTAACCTTTGTTATAAAATCCATCACCCGTTTGTACTTCATACGGAAGATAATAGAGATAATACCTTCCTTTTTTAAGGACAGGTCCAAATCGAATATCACAAATCTCATTGTTAACGTTTAAGCGTTGTATGTTTTTTACCGTATCACCCGTTTCAGCATTTACAAGAAGCAATAATCGATCAGCAACATCCACATCATGACGACGCCATTTAAAGTCTAAAGAAACGACTTCAGACGATTTTTCAATATTAATGATTGCCCGATGATTGCCAAAATTCTCAGGCCAAGGGTGTTCTGCCGTTGAATATTTATAGTTTGGTTGAGCATTTGCAAATGAGAACAATAGTGTTAAAGTCAAAGAAAAGAAAACAGAAAAGAGTTTCATACTTAATTAAAAAAATACAGCCGTTTCGGTTGCCGAAACGGCTGTTATGTTAAAAAAATGCTTTTGATTATTTATTAAATTCAGTTATCTGAATGGTCCATTCAGCTTCATCTCCATTAGCCGCCACCACAACATATCTATTTGGTTTTGACCAATCGCCGTTTGTTCCCAATTTTGGTGCATCTTCCACAGGAAATATACGCGCAGCTGTAGGCAAAGAAACAACCACTCCCACATTATTAATGCTAAGACTTGATCTTGCAGATTCCGGGATTGAATTTAACTTAGATGTAGAAGGCGTCACTTTTATTGTAACTGTTCTGTTGTCTTTGTCAATCGTTTTTACTATGCCATCTAACTCTACTTTTTTGACAACTTCTCTTGTAGAAGTTTCACCCTCTGTAGTTACATATCGATACCATATTCCTACCACATCACTTATGTGATTTTCTGAATATCCATCAATAACTTCAGTATTCGACGTCAAGCAGGAAGAGAATGTGAAAATAATAAAGCTTGACAATATTAGTAATAGTATTTTTTTCATATTTTGTCGTTTTATAATTATTCCCAACCGGGATTTTGTTCATCAATAATACCGTATGCCGCACGATAATTCAAGAAAGATTTTGGAATCGGATACAAATAACGTTTTGCTGAGAAGTTTCTGTCCCAAGCATTATTTACTGTAATTTGGCCAATGAAAAATTCTTTTCTGTCTTTTTTGATTTGAATTTTATCTACAGGTTTATTCAGATCCTGTATAACACTTCCTGGAGCTGCCCCATGATTAGCCGGACCTCCATATTTTCCCCATCTTAAATAAGACCAGTACAAATCTCCTTCGTAGGCCAAATCAACCCGACGTTCCCTGATATAATCGTTCCATGCATCTTCTAGGTTAGCAACAGTAGAACCGTTTATTCCTCCATGAATAGAACGTGTTTGGTTTAATGCTGCCACCGCTTTCTGGACATCATTTTTCAAGAGATATGCTTCTGCCAGGTTCAAGTAAACTTCCCCCAATCGTATCAATACAAACTGATAATCAATTTTATTATTGTAATATACACGCGGATCAACATTCGCAACTGCTTTTCTCCAATAATAATTTGAAACTGTTGTATACCAAGAAGAGCTTTTATCTTTTCGAACTCCGGACCACAGATTACCTTGGACACAGAGAGTAACAAGCTCATTTGTCAGCCAAGTGCAGCTATCATACACAATGGTTGCATAAAATCGTTTATCGCGGTTTTGATACATGATTTCGTTAATCTTGGCATCCGTTTTAACTTTTCCATAACGCACCACTTTTTGTCCTTTTGAATTTGATCCTAAATCCTCTCTTTCAGGAACTGGATGATAACCAATATATTCTGTTGTTGCATTGGTTCCATCATATTCAGGATTCGACGTAAAAGCATTGTATTTCAATTCATTTGTCGATACTTCTTCTACATTGTTTAGGTATTGAGATGTTTCGTACCATGGTTTTGCTTGTCCATCTTGGTTATCAACGACAAGATATTGATCAACCAAGTTTTGAGTGGGAAAATATACGGCCCAACCTTCAAAAGAACGTCCTTTTGGATCATTTAATAAAGGAGAACCAGCAGAACCTAAAACCTCATCGTTTTTCACGTTAGGCACTGCACGGATCATTTCATTGAAAGAATAAACATAAGTATCCAAACTAGAATACTGACGATTTAATATGATCTCTTTGTCCTCTTTCCCCGAAAACAGGAACATATTTTCGTAATTTGTTGTCAAGGAGTAATTTCCCGAATTAATGACCTTGTTAGCAGCATCGATTGCCTCATCGATATATTTTTCATCTTTGGTATAAGCGTATGCCTGCAAAGCGATTCTACTCTTGTAAGCAAGTGCTGCATATTTTGTGATTCTTCCGCTAAGCGCTGTTTCCGGAAGATCGTTGATACTCGCATTTATGTCATCCATAATGTAGTTATAACTTTCTGTCGGATCCTTAGTCAATTGGATACGCATCTTTGTTGTATCAGATAACTGAAGAACCTCATTAACCGGAACAAAACGTCCCATTTTTCGGGTCATATCAAAATAAAGCAATCCTCTTAAGAATCTGGCGGTAGCAATTAACTCTGTTCTTGCAGCATCGGTAATTTGTTCTGAAGTTTTTGCATTTTCTATTACCAGATTAATACGACGTAACTGTACAAAACGTCCTTGTCCAGCATTCCAGGTGTTTGCATCTATTCCGATTTCAGTAGGGAAATTATCTCTGTTATGCAAATCACTCGCGATTCCGTTGGGAGTGTAAGCTTCCATGTTTGCATATTGACCACTGTAATATCCTAAAACATCAGCATAACATTGATTAAGAACGGCTTGAAATGTTTCGAGTGAACTGTATGCTTGGCCACTGTCAAGTCTATCAAAAGGCTGGGTGTCCATTACATCATTACAAGAAACCATTAATAGTGTGATCAGGACACTTGATATTAATTTACTGATATATTTTTTCATTGTTATATTGTTTTAAAAACCGAGATTTAAATTGAAACCAATCACGCGTTCAATTGGATACGCGCTGAAAATATTATTTACTTCAGGGTCAATTCCATATTTCGTTGCTTCTGAGATAGTAAACAGATTCTGTCCTGTAAGTGCCAGACGACATGAATTCAACCATTTCGTATCTTTTAACAATGCATATTTTAAGTCGTAGCTAAAAACGAATGATTTCAAACGGAAATAACTACCATTGAAAGTCCATGATTCACTTGGCATTAAGTTATTACTTCCATTAACAGACTGACTTGATACGATTCTTGGGAACTTTGCATCTTGGTTGTCGGGGCTCCAATAGTCCAATTGGTAGTCGTATCTAGACAAATAATTATAATTCCACATTGTTTTGTCGATAGGTAAGTCTCTTTTGCCAGCACCTTGGAACAGAATATTTAAGTTAAATCCCTTATATTCAAGATCAGTGGTAACACCATAGTTAATAAGTGGCTTTGTAGAATAACCAATACGGTATTGATCGTCTCCAGTGATTCTTCCGTCTCCATTGAAGTCTTCATAAATAAAATCTCCACCTGTTAAGTTGGTCGATCCTTGACCTTGTGAATACTGCATCCAATCCTGTGCACTATTAGCAGTTTTAATGTAGTGGTATCCAGTTTGCGAGAAATGCTCGAACTGTCCGGTCTGCCGAGTATAAGGATTTTTCTTTGTATCGAGGCTTTCCCAAGGATAGTTGGACCAATATATATCATATTTGGTGAAGTTGAATCCTAAATCATATTTGAAATCTCCGATATTGTCACGATAACCAAGTTGGAAGTCGAATCCTGCTCTCCTTTTTTCACCATCAGAGACGATCTGAGGGAGTCCGCGACCATATGGATCGATATAACCAACAGATTTAGGATCCGGATCTGCCATAAAACCAGTTGTTGCGAACAGATAGTAGTCGAACATTCCATACAAACGGTTGTTGAGACTAGCAAAATCAAATCCAGCGCCGTATTGTTTGTCCTTATACCAGGTAATGTTTACAGAAGGAGCGCTTCCTTCGGAAAGAGTTGGATACATATTTCCATCAAAAACGTATCCAGTTGCATTATAGTTATACATATCCAGAAAACTGAATCGAGAGATTCCCTGATCCATACCCACTTCTCCGTAAGATGTCCTTAACTTCAACAAGTTAAGAATATTATTTTCTCTGAAATACTCCATAAAAGGTTCATCACTTACATTCCATCCGGCTGAGAAAGAAAAGAAGTCACCCCAACGACAATCTACCGGGAATATGTCTGAACCGTCGTGACGGTATGCACCTTCGATAAAATAACGGTTCTTAAAACCATATTTTAATTGAGCAATATATCCTGCACGTCCATTTTCAGCTTCCCATGCCGAGTTATCCATACCATCAGTTGGTCCGAAATTAATTTGATCAATCGGCAAAGTGTAGCTATATCTGTTTACCCCCATCCCGTTTTCCTTTTGATAAGAAGCTTCATAACCAGCTAATGCTGTCAGGCTGTGATCACCGAAAGACTTTGTATAATTCGCCAAGTATTGTAAAGTCCATTTCAAACCTTGAGTATCGGAAAGATTTAGTTGAGGTTTCGCTGCGTATAAAGGATAAGTAGAGTCCCAACCATATTTTGCAGCATCTTTTCTCCAGTTCTTATCGTTACGATCATACCAGTTATAATTTCCCGTAGCTTTTAATGTCAATCCATCAACCCAAGGCAGAGCCCATTCAACATTTAATAAGCCGTTCATCACATTGCTTTTTGAGTGCATATATCCTGCATCCTGAGAGGCATCGGCCACCGGATTGTTTGCTATATCATAAGGCAATCCATATTTATTGACTGCAATTTCATCAGGAGCTTTCATCCCAACTTCTTGAATAATATAACCGTTTCCTCCCCCTTCTGAAGAGTAAACATCATCACCTGATTCAATGAATCCCGACAATTGGGCCAACACACTTAGTCCAATCTCTTTTATTCTTGTGGTATTCGATAAGTTATAATTTACTTTGTCTACTGTATAACGTCCACTTTTAAAAAGCGAATTCATATCAGTATATCCAATCGATGAATAATAGGTGTTCATTTCAGATCCTCCTGTTACCGCGATATTGTGACGTTGTGTCGGAGCCCAATTATTTAATACAGCTGACCTCCAATCGGTGTTAGCATATTGTCCGGGATCTGATCCGGTGCGGTATTTTTCCAATACCTCGTTAGAAAATTGAGGATCCAATCCTTCGTTTACTCTTGCTTCATTTATGATCAATGCATTTTGATAAGAACTTACACGATTTGCCCAAAAACTTGGTTGTCCCCACGTTTGCGTTAGAGTATAGTTAACTTTCGGTTTTCCTGAGTTACCGGATTTTGTAGTTACCTGGATGATTCCATATGCTGCTCGTGCGCCATACACAGCAGTTGATGATGCATCTTTCAGGACTGACATTGATTCAATGTCTTCCGAGTTCAAGTTAGCAAAATCATTTCCACTTCTGATTACACCATCAATAACATAGATGGGTTCACCACCACCACGAATAGAGATGGTTGATTTGGAGTTAAGCCCTGATCCCGATTGAACAATTAACCCAGGTGCGCGTCCTGCCAATGATTGGGTAATATTTGTAGATGGAAGTTGCGCAAATTCATCTGTTTTTACTTGTGCTACAGAAGAAATCAGTGATTTTTTTGTAGAAGCTGAATATCCAACAATCACCACTTCATCCAGTAGAGCCATGTCCTGTTCCAAGATTATGCTTACAGACTTTCTTCCGTTAAGTGAAATTTCCTTTGATATCATTCCTATGTAGGTTATCTGTAATGTAGCAGTTTCAGAAGTATTTGAAAGGCTGAATTTTCCATCTACGTCTGTAACTGTACCGTGAGAAGGTTTTCCTTTCTCTATGATAGCTGCTCCAATAATAGGTTCATCATTTATGTCCGTTACTATTCCAGTAACTGTGATCCCCTGTTGTTGTGCTGTTTGTATCAAGTTTGTGATAGGAGCTGAATTAAGATGTGTTTTTTTTGAGAGTACAATATAGTTGTTCTCAAAATCATAACCGATATCGGTATTTTCGAAAGCTTCGTTAAGGTAAGAAGAAACTTTGTTCGATTTTCGTTGGAAATTAATTGTCCTGTTGGTATTTACTTCTCGGTTACTATAAACCACCAAATAATCCGTTTGTTTCTCAATCTCATTTATTAATTGATTAACTGATGCAGTATTTCTTTTTAATTCAATAATAGCATCCTGTGCATTTGTATTTACAGCCATCATCTGGAAAGTGGCAGCAAATAGAAAAAATAAGAATATTTTCATTTTCCTTAGTAAATCTTTAAAAGCACTATTTTTTTTATAAATAGGTCCTGTTAAACTGTTTATTTTCATATATTTGTAAAATTAAAGTGAATACTAATTTGTTTGAAGAGTGTTTGCTTTTTATTTCAGCGATAGGTGTTAGCGCACCTATCGCCTTTTTTTATTTCTGTATTATTTTACATAGGCAATATTTTTAAAAAGAGTTAGTATTATATTTAGACAATGTTATGATATTATTTTCTTTATCTTTATGGATATTAAAGTTTTGTATTTTCTGAATAATTCTTAGAATCTCCTCAATTCCATCACGTTGGCGGAATTTGCCTGTATATCTGACATCAAATATTTCAGGATCTTCTACTTTAATTGTAATATCATAATACAGTTCAAGTTTTTTGATGATATCGATTAGTTTTTCATTGTCGAAAGTGTAAATTCCATCTATCCATAGGAAATAGTCTGCATTGGACGTCTTGCTCAAAAACATCTTTCCATCTTTAATTGTCAGTTGGTCGTTGGGTTTCAACGTAACACTTTTCTGAATAGCCTCATTTGATACTCTTAATGAACCTTCTACCAAATTTGTTTGTATATAATTTGTATTGGGATAACTACAGACATTAAATTCCGTTCCCAGCACCTGAATTTCTACGTTTTGCGTATTGACAACAAAAGGTTTTTTAGGATTTTTGGCAACATCGAAATAAGCTTCTCCTATGATAGTCACTTTTCGTTCATTAGCAGCAAAACGAGATGGGTATATAAGAGTAGATTGGGCGTTTAACCAAACATTTGTACCATCTTGTAAGGTTAATTGAGCTCGTTGTCCTGCAGGAACATACAATGTATTGGTTTCAATATTATTATTATAAAAAAGCGTAGTTAGAAAAAAAGTGGATGCTACCAACACTATTGCTATTGCTGCGTATTGAAATACTAATCGAACTGTTTTTCGATGTATATTGGTATGCAACTTATGCGTAAAACGGGAGTAGCTTTTTCTTCCCTCCTCCTCGTTTACAGAAAGTTGAGACAAATGTGTGAGTGCGTATATATTTTGTAAACGGACAAACTCAGCTCGTAATAATTTATCCGTTTTCATTTCATGAAATAATTCGTATGTTTCTTGTTGTCCAAGTTTACCTTGGAAATATTTAGTAAGTTTTTCTTCCATTCATTTAGTTTCTTTATATTATTAACGAATGAATGTGAAAAATCCGCTATAATAAATTTAAAAAATCTTTAAACAATAAAAAAAATAAGCAAGGACACGTAATCTTTTAATAGCTCTTTAAGCTTTTTATATGCTATGCCCATTTGGCTTTCCACGGTATTAATAGATATATTGAGTTCCTCAGCTATTACTTTTTGTTTTTTACCTTCAATTTTATTCATCAGAAAAATCTGTCGACATTTTTCGGGTAGATTCTCTATAGCTTTCAGAACGATGGTTTCAATATCAGGTTCAGAAAAAAAAATTTCATCAAATTCTTCCAAGGAGTTTAACTTCATTTCTAAAACGAGAGAATGTTCTTCCTGTATTATATTAGCAGTTTTTTGTATAACCGTCTTATGTCTTAAAAAATCCAAACACCTGTTTTTTACAGAAGTAAAAAGAAAGGAAAACATATTGGTATGTGAAATTAGAAAAAGTTTTTTTTCCCATACATCAAGAAACACATCCTGCACAATGTTTTCTGCGTCTTCTTCCCGAATAACATATTCTTGGGCAAATCGTTTCATTCTAGAATAATGAGAAATATAAATTTCTTCAAACTTCTCGTTTTTGTTTATGTTATTCATATTTTACTTAGTGATAATATACAGAAGATTGCATCTTATTTAAAGAATTATATAAACGAATAAATATTTATTTAATTATACGAAAATAGGCAAGAAGTTACTTCTATCATTTTTTTCAATTTAATAAAGTGTTGTATATTTTACAATCCAATGTTTCACAAATTAAATATCATCCTCAATAATTAAAATCTTTTTGCGAAGTTACATAATTTTTAAAAAAAAATAAAGAAATATTCATTTTCTCAAATATTTATGTAAATTCGCATTTTGACTGACAACATTCATAAATAATGAAAAACAGTATTTATTTCTATTTAATCCTGTTGATATTATCTGTCACTTCGGCATGTACAACAGTGCTGGATATGAAGGAGATGGATAAAACGGTTGAGTTGAACAGTACGCTCGCTCTTCCGCTCGGTCAAACCACTCTAAGAGTGTCCGATCTATTTTCTGAGGAATTTGGAAGTAACTTTAAGGTAGATAATACTGAGAACTATGTCTATTTAAATTGGCATGACACCCTGGATTATATTGTTGACAACGAACTATCCGACTTTTCGAAAGGCAAGCAGCTTGAATCTTCTTTTATTGACGACAGTCGTACTAAGATTTTTCCAAAGTCAGGTTCAAAGCAAATAAATAAAACATTAGCCGACAATATCAACAAATTATTGCAGTCAAGTGATAATTATGTCATTGAATATGATTACGATTTCAATCGAGTTGAGAATGGAGAGTTAACACAGCGAGTAGATTCGTTGCATGTCAACAGTCTTCTGCTTAATCTAGATATTACTCTCAAGAATTTTACAGGCATTTCTCCTAACGACAGTTGGATTAAGTTGGATGTAACTTCACCCGATATTCCTGAATTAGAGGAACAAAGCATTATCATAAAGTCCAATTCTCAGAAGGAAATGATTCGGTTGCATGATTTCACCTTGCCTTTCAACGGGGAGGAAACTAAATTACCGATTTCTTTAAAATTTACATTGTTGGTTCCCGAAGGAAAAACAATTACGGTCCATTCCAGTTCGGACATAACAACCAAAATACTTGTCGATGAAATTGATGTAAATAAGGCATGGGGGTATTTTAACTATTCCGGTAATCTGTTAGAAAAATCTTTTGATATAGATATTCCTGATGAGATTCTTAGAAACGTTGATCTGCAAAATAATAAGTTGCTATTTCATGACCCTACAGTTATTTTTAATATTGAAAGTAATATAGGAGTCCCGTTGCAGGTAGTAATTGATAAAATTACAGCTACTGATTCCAAGGGCAATGAAGTGAATGCAGCGTTTAATGGGAACCCCGACTACACGATTGATTTGGAAAAACCACGTGAGGGTACTTCACAGATTACTCGCACGGTGTTTAACAGGGAAAATGGAGATACCAATCTCCTGTTTACTATTAATCCCCAAAAAATATCTTGCTCTTTTCATACAAATGTGAATCATGAAGCAGCAAAAATAGACCAGAACCATTTCATGTGGTTTCCACTCAAATTCAAAATTCCAATTGAATGTAAGCTTCCGTTTCAGTTTGATCCAGGCACTTCATACACTTACACTGATACTATCAAAGATGCCGACATTTCAAAGTTAATAGAAGATATGGCGGGAAGTTCGGGAGATATCGATATAACAGATTTGAAAGTGACGCTCAACGTCGAGAACAGTTTGCCGGTGAATGCTGTGGCAAAGGCAATTTTTTTGGATGACGATGGACAAACAGTTCACATTGAAGACAACATAGAAATTCCTGCTCCCAATGTAGACGCCCAAGGAAGATCCATTGATATAGCAGAGCAAACCATTATTCTCAGTGCCGGAAGTTCAATAAAAGAGACTAAACAAATTGTACTAAGTATCAATATTTCAGGTGGAAAAGAGAAAACAAATATGATCTTTTTCCGATATAACGACTATTTAAAAGCGACGGTCGGTTTATATCTGAAGGGTTTATATCAAACGGATCTTGAATCATTTTAACATATATTACTCTCATGAAGAAAATCTTGTTTCTTTTGCTCTTTATTTTGATTTATACTGTACATGTATCTCACCTACATTCACAAAACAGCATGCTTTATTTTTTGGACAATGTTCCCGCTAGAAATAAATTGAATCCAGCCTTTATTCCTGATTCCAAATGGCATCTTGATATGTTCTTTCTGCCTGATTTACATACTGAAGTCGGAAACAATGCTTTTTCTGTGAAAGATATAATCTTTAATAAAGATGGTCGTGCTGTTACTGCACTCCATACTTCTCAGGATATAGAACGTTTTTACCAACGCGTTCGAAATGTGAACTCTTTCAATACAAACCTAGATTTGAATCTTCTTTCGTTCGGTGTTTCCGGAAACAAAGATGACTATTTCACTTTTGATGCCTCTATCAGGGTTTTAGGAAGAGCTTTTCTACCACGCGATTTGTTTAAATTAGCATTATATGGAACACCAGAAGAAACGGGTGATAACATTTTCAACTTGACTAAAACAGGAGTTGAAACATCCGTTTATTCAGAAATTGGATTCGGTTATTCGCGCCGACTCAATGAAGCCTGGACTGTGGGAGGAAAATTTAAATATTTGATGGGATATGCCTCCATTCATTCCATCAACAGGAGAATGAATCTGAATATCAACCAAGAAGCATGGACCATGGATAGCGATGCTGAGATATTCGGATCCGTACCATTAGACTATCAGACAAAAGAAAACAAAAATATTGACTTTAGTTCTTTTTCACCATGGGCTACCGATGAGTACATGAAATTGCTCCGAAGTCCTGCAGGAGTCGGCATGGCTGTTGATCTGGGTACCACATGGCAACCATTTGACCCTTTGACAGTTTCGGCCTCGCTGACCGATCTGGGTTTTATACGTTGGAAGAAAAATCTAGTACAGGGAGGAATGAATGGTTCCTATGAATATACAGGTGTTGAGTATAACAAAGGCGATTCCATAAATTGGGAGAAAATTGGAAATGAATTAGAGAATGCATTTCAATTTGGATCATCGGCGGGTAATCCTTTTTCACAGCGATTAACTGCCAATATGCTTATTGGAGCAGAGTATTCAATACAGAATAATCACATCAGTTTTGGCGCACTGTCGCGTACAATGATGCTTTCATCTCACATATCCCAAGAAATAACATTTGCCGCAAATTTCAGACCAACCGACTGGTTCAATGCTCATTTAACCTACTCTTTCCTAAATGGTGGAGGAAACACTTTAGGGTTAGGAACAAAATTCCGTTACGGCCCCTTTCAAACATATATCATGACAGATTATTTCCCATTTCGGCAGGCAAAATTAATTACAGGAGATAATGGACAGACAATAAATGTGCCTTATAGTTCAAGACGTATAAATATACAAATTGGCACTGTTCTGACTTTTGGGAAAAAGCAGGAACTCAATGTTGACTAACACTAATACCTCATTTAACAGGCACTATTTTCCAAATTAATATTAATTATAAGGAGAATTTGACGAGAAGATATTTTTTGGAATTTATATATAAATGGAGGGGGTTATTTTCCATGAGTATTAAACAATTAATATTTTTGTAACATTTTTTGCAAAAAAAATTATAATTTTGTGCATAAATGACAATATCATTGCTTAATTCAAAAAATACAATATGATAAATTCTGACACCGTTTACACTGATTTGTTGATTATTGGAGGTGGTCCATCGGGACTAGCTAATGCAATTCACGTTGCCGATTTGCTTAAACAAAGCGGTCAATCAAAACGTATTATGCTTATAGACAAAGGAGCTTCTATTGGAAGTCACATCTTGTCGGGTGCTGTAATCAAGCCGGATATCTTTAAAGATTTACTTCCGGATACAGACTTAAATGAAATTCCTTTTAACTCAAGAGTGAGTCAGGATTCCATGATGATGCTTACAGAAAAAGGAAGTATAAAAGTACCTTTTCACCCACCATACATGAGTAATGAAGGTAATTACACCGCCTCTTTGGGACAGATTTGTCGCTATTTGGCCAATATAGCCGAAAAGAAAGGTGTAGAAATTTATCCAGGATTCGCAGTAAGCGAGATTTTGTATGACAACGATAAAGTGATTGGCGTTAAAACCATTGACACAGGAGTTGATCATAACGGAGTTCCTCAGGAAAATTTTCAATCTGGCACCCGTGTTGAAGCCAAACTAATCATTTTAGCTGAAGGGACAAGGGGCAGCTTAACTAAAAAACTAATTAAAAAATACAATTTAGATAAGGATAGCAATCCTCAAGTTTATTCTCTGGGGTGTAAGGAACTGTGGAGTGTTCCCGAAGGAAATATAAAACCCGGTGAAGTGTACCACACTATGGGTTATCCTTTGAATACAAATGAGTTTGGCGGTGGATTCATTTATGGATTAAATGATAATAAAGTAGCTGTAGGATTAGTTGTAGGATTAGACTACCCCGATCCAACCTTTGACACACATAACGCTATGCAAGTGTGGAAAACCCATCCCTTTGTATCAAAGATATTAAAAGGTGGAAAATTGGTTGAATATGGCGCAAAGACACTTCCTGAAGGAGGATGGTACTCCTTGCCGAAACTTTACGTAGATAATGTAATGATTGTGGGCGACAGTGCAGGTTTCCTTACAATGCCTGCATTAAAAGGTGTTCATCTTGCTATAGCTTCCGGTATGGCAGCTGCTAAAACGGTGTTAACAGCTTTTGAAAAAAATGATTTTTCGGAAATTACATTGAAAGATTTTGAAAAAAATATTCAGGAAAGCATTATTTACAAAGAATTGTACCCAGTTCGAAATTTCCGTCAAGGTTTTGCCAAAGGGCTGATTAATGGAGTTCTCAATTTTGGCAGTTTACTTATCACCGGTGGTTCAGGATTTGTTGGCAGACAACATACTCATTACGACAAAGACACCACTAAAACCATAGCTGAATTCAAAGGAAAATCTTTTAAAGAACGATTTAAAGGAAAATTAGAACCAGACAAAGTATTGACATTTGACAAAGCAACCGATGTTTTTTATTCCGGTGTACAGCATGATGAAGAGCAAGTTCCACATGTGTGTGTGAATAATCCTGAAAGTTTCAAGAAAATTAATATCGCTCAATATGGTGCACCATGTCAGTTCTTTTGTTCATCGGAAGTCTATGAACTTCATACGGATAAAAATGGGAATCAGGAACTGCGAATCCATGCGGAAAATTGCATGCACTGTAAAACATGTGATATAAAAACGCCAGGTGATGGCATTACTTGGTCGGTTCCAAACGGTGGAAATGGTCCAGATTGGCAAAATATGTAATTTTTTTAAATCATTTTTTTACTATGTCTTTAACAATAATATCTTTAATAAAACAAGTTCCTCTGCCATCTGAAATGAGAATGGGTGCAGATGGATTAATGGATCGAACTAAAGCAAAATCTATTATAAATATTGATTGTCAGTTCGGACTAGAAGCCGGATTACAAATGAAAAAGCAGTACCCGGATGCTAAAATGATAGTTTGTTCTATGGGGCCAAATTCGTTTGAGCCATCTTTAAAAAAGGCTATCTCAATGGGTTATGATGAAGCCTACCTCCTATCCGACCGTCGTTTAGGCGGTAGCGATACTTTTGCTACAGGTTTGGCAATTTCAACCATGCTGAAACATCTTGGTTATAATAAAGACAGCAAAGAACCCTTTATCATCTTTGCAGGGCGACAAACAAGTGATGGAGACACAGCGCATGTTCCATCACAAGTTGCTGAAAGCATGGGAATTCCCCAAGCCACTTTTGTAGAAAGTGTAAAACCTGATGGTAACGGAAACGTCATTGCTAAACGAATTATTGAGGGAGGTTATCAAATGTTGAAACTTCCAATGCCATGTACTATTTCGCTTACACCTACGGGTGTTCCGCCTCGTAAACCATCGTTAAGTGGTGCTATTAAAGCGCGAAACACAAAAATTCATGTCCTTAATATTGACGATATAGGTCTTGGGACAGAAAAAATTGGTATTAACGGCTCACCTACAATTGTAGCTGCAGTCACCAACCTGATAAGTGAACGACCTCCTGTAACAATGGCAGAAGGACATAACGACAAGCAAAAAGTAGAAAGCTTTATTACTAATTTTAATCAGGGTGGAAATGTATTGAAGAAAAAGGATAAAACTGAAAAGAAAGAGGTTGAAAGACCTGATTTCCCAGTAAAAGACATTCGTGGCGATGCAAGGGGAATTCTGACCTGGGCAGAGATCACGAATGGAAAAATAGCCCGTCCATCACTGGAATTACTCACTCCAGCCCGGAAATTAGCTGATGAACTTGGTAATGACACGAAAATAACCACAGTTTTAATCGGGAAGAATGTGTCAGAATTGTCTCAGACATTATTTGAATATGGTTCTGACGAAGTTATATTAGTAGAAAATGATAAGTTGGAAGAATATTTGGTAATGCCATTTTCAGATATCATCAAGCAAATAATAGAGGAACGCAAACCCGAGATCGCACTTTTTGCAGCAACGACTGCTGGTCGTGAATTGGCTCCACGAATTGGGATGAAGACAGGAAGTGGAGTTACGGCTGATTGTACAGGTCTTGAAATTGGTGAATATATCAATAAAAAAGAAAAAGTTATTATTGCTCCGATTTTGCATTCACGCCGACCTACTTACGGAGAGAGCAAGCTTGCTACTATTTTAGGTTTTATATTTCCACAAATTTCTACTGCTCGTGCCGGCACATTTGAAGTTCCTGAGCGCCAACAAGGAAGAACTGGAGTATTATCCACTTTCACCCCTGTCTTATTTGATGAAGATTTCAAAGTTGAAATAGAAAAAACCGTACGTGGAGAAGGCGGCTTACAAAATCTGTTTGATGCGGAAATTATTGTTTCCGGTGGTCGTGGTACTACAGGAGATAATCTTGAATTAATCAAACAACTTGCAGGCGCACTTAAATCGCAGGGAGTAAAGGCAGAATGGGCTGCAAGTCGTGTAGTAGTAGATGAAGGTGTTGCTGAGTACGCGCGGCAGATTGGGCAAACCGGCAAAACTGTGCGACCAAAAGTATATATAGCTGTAGGCATTTCCGGAGCAATTCAACACATTTCGGGGATGAAAGAATCAGTTAAAGTAGTTGCAATAGACCATAATCCCAAGGCTTCAATTTTCCATAATGCTGATTTCGGTATTGTTGGAGAATATCAAGATATTATTCCTGAACTAATTGAAAAAGTAAAACAAGGATTTACGTTTGGTACATAACCAGTAAAGAGCTGATATTAAATATGATACGACTTAGAATGTTTTCGGTTTTTATGCTTATTGCAGGAAATGCTATATCCATGCAGCCCCCTCCTGACAGAACAGCGGAAATTGACAGCCTTCTAAGTCATTCTTTTGAATATCAAAATGAAATAAATCTCATTACTGGCTTGGAATATGCTATAGATGCAGCATTACTCAGTGAAGAAACCAATTATTCAAAGGGAAAAGCAAAAAGTTTTTTTTATATAGGGCAAATTTTATGGAGTTTAGGCGATTATAATAAGACGTTGAAATATTTAAAACTTGCGGAACAAGAAAAATATATAGCCTACGATCCACAATTACATTCAGAAATTCACCGTGTAAAAGGCAGAGTGTTTGGATCGCTGGATTTGTATAAAGCATCAATCCTGGAGTTTAAAAAAGGTGAACAATTAATCAAATTGATCAAAGCTGAAGAGAAAAGAAATTACCTACAAAGCCTGGCTAATGAGAATCTCGCTTATGTTTATAGTTTGCAGAATAAATCCGATTCAGCATTATATTATCTGAACAAAAATCGAAAGTTATTAGAAAGCATGGATGAAGATTTTATCTATCGAAATAAAATCAATTTATATGGTTTGTTAGGTAAAGAATATTCAGCTCTTGAACAGTATGATTCTACCGCCTATTATTTAAAAGAAGCTTTTTTTCTTTGTAAGAAATATGATTTCCCTTACACCTCATGGATATGTCTTCAGTGGGGGCATATGGAAGAAAAGAAAGGAGACATCGACAATGCTCTGAATTATTATTACAAAGGTTTAGACAATCTTAAAAACACAGGACTAAAAAATGAACTACTCGACACATACAAATCTATTGCGAATATATATTCACAAAAGGGAAAGTCCGATTCTGTCATTTTTTATCAAGAGAAAATCAATACTATAGAATTAGAACTTGCTGAAGTTAACAACAATGTGTTAGACAACGCACTTGACATTCTCTATGAAGAAGAGCAAAAAAAGAACACTGAAAGAATACACAACATTCATTTTAAAATCGGAATATTTTCGGGCATTGCACTCTTTTTAATTTTTTTATGGTGGATTATTTGGATAAAACATCAGAAAAGACTGATTGAAAAAAAAGAAAATAAAGTCGCAGAGCTAGAGGAAAAAATCAACGACAATTTAGCAGAGAAAGTAATTGAGTTAGCCAAAAGAAACGACAACACGCTTCTTGACTTATTCAATAAGGTTTATCCCAATATTTACCCTAATCTCAAAAAAAGATGTCCTAACTTAATCCTATCGGAGCTACAGTTTTGTGTACTGATCTATCTGAATTTTTCATCGAAGGAAATTGCTCAAATACTGTCTATTGAACATCGATCTGTGCAAACAAGAAAAAGTAGAATGAGAAAAAAACTTAATCTTGATTCCGAAACAGATTTATTTCTTTTTATGAAATCAATGGATAAAGATAATCTAAACTTAACAAATTAATCTTTTATGATGTAATTATTAGCACTCAATCAATAAAGATTATTGTAAATTATAACCCCATAATCATACCTACACCACTCAATTTCAAATTCAATAATATATTGATAATATGGACATTAAAACAATGTAGTACTGATGTAGTATCTAATTTGCGACTATTAACTCTGTCTTTTTTTTGATATATTTTTTATTTAAACGACTTTTGTGCCCGAAATATTGATTCCTTCAAAATGACATTTTATTCGTTGTTGAAGATTCATCTATATTAACAAAATATGTTTAGAATAAAAAGGATTTTATTAGTGTCGCTTTTTCTTTCAGTTATATCTCTTAATGTTCTATTAGGACAAAAAATTGCTGTGAAGAATAACCTTTTTTACGACGCGACGGCAACTCCCAATCTGGCTTTAGAAATTGCCTTGGGCAAGAAAACAACATTAGAAATGGGTGCTGGATATAATCCATTCACTTTTTCTGACAATAAGAAAGTAAAACATTGGCTAGTTCAACCTGAATTACGTTTGTGGACTTGTGAAGTCTTTAACGGGCATTTCATCGGAATACATGGGCATGCTGCACAGTACAATGTTGGTGGATTGGATTTACCGGTGGGCCGACTTGAGGCAATTAAGGATAATCGATATCAGGGATACCTTTATGGAGGTGGCATCAGTTATGGTTATCAGTGGCTGCTGAGTCCACGTTGGAATTTTGAATTTAACCTGGGTGGCGGATATGCTCGTATTCATTACGAGAAATTCCCGTGTACTACTTGCGGTACCATACTCGATGAAGGAGATTATGACTATTGGGGTGTTACGAAAGCGGCGATATCACTCATTTACATTATTAAATAAGAAGTTGAGATGAAGAAAATAAATATCATATACCTATTTGTTGCATTTTTTATTGCTCTCCCGGAAACTTGGGCTCAAAATGCAAACCCATCGGGGATAAAAATTGAAAACCAGAGGGTGATTAAACAGCAAGATCAACTCTCCATCTCTTTCGATATTGAGTTTGATAAGTTTCAGGTGAAACGTAATAACATGTTGGCTCTGACACCTGTGTTGAAATCGAACAAACACAATCACGACAGTATTGCTCTTCCTTCTGTAGTAGTTGCAGGTAAAAAGCGCCTGAAAGTACTGAATCGCAAAGTGGTGCTGGGAGAACAATATCCTTTGGTGCGTGAGCCGTTTACTATGGTAAAACGGCAAAACAAAAGTGCACAATCGGTCCATTATAATGTCAATGTTCCTTTTAGCTCGTGGATGCAAGATGCATCGCTTTCTTTATTACATAAAATGTCAGGTTGTGCTGAATGTATAGGTTTTTCAGATGAAGAGTTATTGACTCAAAAGATTTTACCTGAACCTTATCAACCTGACTACAAGTTAACATATGTTGTGCCCGAAGTAGAAATGAAAACCAGAAGTGACCGCCATACAGCTACATTTAACTTTGTCGTTGGTCGTTGGCAACTTTTGCGCGACTATAAGGACAATGCCCCCAAGTTCAAAGAAGTTGAGCAAATTGTAGGAGAAATTCGCAATAATCCAGATCTACAGATTACGGAATTTGCTATTCATGGTTACGCTTCTCCAGAAGCAAGTGTGCCCCATAACCGTATATTGGCTGAAAACCGCGCTAATTCATTTGCTGATTACTTGGTTTCGAAATTCTTTATTGACCACAAACTATTTAAAGTAACAGGACACGGTGAGGATTGGGATGGACTTCGCAAGGATGTTGCTGCATCTTCATTAAGTAATAAAGAAGCAGTGTTAAGAATCATCGAAAATGTATCTAATCCAGATGCACGTGATGGAGAATTGATGAAACTTTCCGGTGGAGCTACCTATCGTACACTGCTTAACCAATTTTATCCACCACTACGTCGTACTGAATATGTTGTAGCATATAATGTACGTCCATTTGATGTTAATGAAGCAAGGGAAATTCTCAAAACCAACCCAAAGCTGTTAAACCTCAACGAGATGTATCACGTTGCCCAGAGTTATTCAGTCGACAGCAAAGAATTCAAAGAAGTATTTGACATTGCTGTACGATTATATCCAGAAAGTGAAATTGCGATACTTAACTCTGCTTCTGCTGACATAGAGAATGGCAATTTAGATGGTGCCATAGAACGAATGAAGAGGATTGCAGACAATCCAAAAGTATGGAACAACCTTGGTGTAGTTTATGCACTCAAAGGGGACAAAACCAAGGCCAAAGAATATTTCATAAAAGCTGTTTCGAAAGGAGACAACGATGCCGCATATAATCTTAACGAGCTGAATAAACTGGGAGAACAATAATTATTGACAAACAAAATAATATTTTAATTTTCAAAGCATGAAAAAAATTAGCAAATTACTTTTAATGGGAGCCATTGCCTTTGGGCTAGTGGCTTGTAACAACGAAGATGTTACAAATACATCACAAGAGGGCAACACCAATGTGAGTGTAACGGTCAGCATGTCGTTGAATAATACCGCTTCGACAAGAGCATTACCTAATGATTATAACAATATTGGGCAATGGGCCGGCAAAGACAAGATTGAAAAACTAACGGTTTATTTAGTTGACGGAGCTTCAGTTTCTTCAAAAACGTTTACGGTTGGTACGAGCGGCACAGATTATTTAATTACTAAGTCGACAACAACGATTACTTTAAGCCCTCAAACAAACGCTGCAATTCGTACAACTGCGGGAACGAAAAAAGTATATGTTGTGGTAAACTCTACTGCTGAAGTTACTGCTCATTTGAATAAGACACCGGTAGCTGAATTCGAAAAACGTTATCAAGAGATAGCTTTGGTTGCCGCTAACTCAGGAACAAATACAACTGTGAGCACTTCCGCTCAAAAGCTTGCTACAAAAAATGACGTTATCGATGAAACAATAGTTATGACGAATGTAGCACCACAATCACTTGAAGTTCTACCAAACATTACAGTAAATGAGACAATAGCTGCATCTCCAAAAAACCGTGCAAGTCTTCAGGTCGAAAGGGGCGTTGCCAGAGTAATGGTAACAACAGATAAAACCACTTATGACATACCTACAAGTAACACGGTTGGTGCATCTATTCTTGGAACTATTTCAAATATCACATGGGTTTTGGCACAAGGCGAAAACTCTCTTTTTGTTCAACGTAAATCAGACTGGGCAACTCCTAGTTATGGATGGATTCCAGGTGATGATGCAACATATTGGGGAAATGCTGGTAGTAAATACGATTACTCGGGACTCTTTGAAAACAAAACAAATAAGTTTGGTGGGACCGATGTACCTACTATGACTGATTATGCTACAAATAAAGTGGATAAAATCACTGCTGACTTAGATGCAAACTTGTCAGGTAAATTCGTGCTTCCAACTACACATTTAGAGGGTGTAAAAGCTTTATCAAACTTCAAAAAAGGCAATACAGTATATGCTCTGATTAGAGCTCAATTTACTCCTACTGCTGAAGCATACGCTGACGGTGGTTCTTATACAACCGGAACTGATTTCTATGTGGGTGAAAACGGTAAATTTTATACTTCTGCTGCAAATTCTCAAGATCCAGCAAAAGGAGGTGTGGCAAGTCAGAAGGTGACAAAATATGTGGGTGGTAAAGTATTGTACTACGCATGGGCAAACCCTGATGTTGTACCCGACTGGTATAATTCTCCTGTTATTCGCAATAATGTGTATCATATCCATATCACAGGTTTCAAAAACTTAGGTACTAACTGGAACCCGTTATTCCCAGAAGATCCTAATAAACCAACTTTGATCACGAATCCAAACGATCCAACAGGTCCAATGATTCCATCGAATCCTGATCCAAAGCCAATCGTAACAATTCCTAATCCGGGTCCAGGAACAGATCCAATTGTTATTCCTGAACCGGAAAACCCAATCAATCCTGAAGATCCATTGACTACACTTGAGACATGGATGAGTGTTGATGTTACTGTATTACCTTGGCAGCTTCATTCTTATAGTGTTGAATTAGGAATTTAATTTATAATCATAACGCATAACGTTACACAAGAATCAGAACTCCGGAGGAGGAATCTCCTCTTCCGGGTTCTTTATAATATTTAATAATAATTTATCAAAACGCTACGATAATGAATTTTCGAAACAAGATATTGATAACGCTGTTCGCGTTGGGAACAATTTTCTGGGGTTGCGACTCTCTACTTTTTGATGACTTGGCAGATTGTTCCCAAGGTGTATATGTGAAATTTTATTCAATGACACCTTGTGCGTCAGATTCAACTTTCATCGGGAGCGTCCCTTCTCTGACTGTTTTCGCGTTTGATGAAAACGACAAGTTGGTTACTTCTATTTCACAACAAAACGCGACACTTGATCACGATTTTAAAGTGTTGATACCTGTATCTAATGGGAATTTCACATTTGTAGCTTGGGCAGGTATCGATAATAATTTCACTGTATCATCGTTCACATACGGTACGACTACTAAAAAGGATGTGATGTTGAAACTGAACGCCTCTTCTAATATTGCTGCCAACTTGAATGGAACGCATATATGGCAGGGAGAGAGCCCGACAGTGTTTATGCCGGATCCGGCTGAATATGGAACGTTTTATAAACACACAGCCGTTAACTTGCGGGAAGTGACCAACCGTGTGAAAATCATTGTAGAATTTGATAAAGCCACAATGAAATTTTATGATCCAACAGAACTTCACGTGGATGTAACCTCAGCCAATGGAACATCGCACATCGACGGAAGTATGTCCTTGAATGAAACGACATTGACCTATCCCGCTACTCCGGTTTATGGTGAAAATCTGGCTGCCTGGAATTATACAATGATGGACTTGAAAACAGGTTACAATAATAAAATACATATTAGTTATACTGGAAATAAAGAGGAAGGTGAAACGGTTTTCTATGGCGACTTGATAGCCAGCATCCTTTTGAGAGCAGTAGAAAAAGGAGTTAATATGGATTGCGAGAATGATTTCACTGTTAAGTTCCTGATTAAAGATTATTGTGTAGAATGCTGGACCCACTTTAGTTGTTCAGTTTATGTAAACGACTGGCTTGTTCACAGCTATAGTACAGAAATTGGAATTTGAAGGTTCTCAGGATTCCCTTAATATGGAAATATCGGGAAACTGTAATCAATTATAAATTATGCGTGATAGATTATTATATTTCATCCTGCTTTTGGTAGTTCTGATGTCGTTTACCGCTTGCGACAAGGTGATTTACGATCAAGTCGACACAAATAGTGAACCGAAAGTTTATCTATCGGTATCTACGCGTGCTGTACAATCGGAAGTTAGTCTGAGATCGTCAATAAATCAAGATGTCACATTAGCAGAAGACAGCGTTTACAGACTTGCCATGTTGATTTTTGACTCAGCTACAGGTGCTAAACTTGGAGAGTATTTCAGAAGTGATAATTTCGGAAGCGGAGTAGCAACATATGCCTTTACAGTAGAACTTACACCAGGTAAACGTGATTTTTATTTTGTAGCAAACATGTCAGCAACAGACCTTCAAAGTGCAAATATTACTGATAGGAATGCAATGGAAACATTCTTAAAAGATCCGTCACGTTTAATGGCTGAGACTTTATATACTGGTGCTTCAAAAAAAACAGGTTTTCCAATGTCAAGGATCTATTTAAATCAAGTAATTTCTGAGGGTGGAACCATCTATCAACCAATTCCTTTTAGACCAAAACAGTATGAAACAGAAGAAAATAAGGTTATTGTCAATACTGAAGGATATGGAACCGTTGAAAAACCTTATGTAGAACTTATTCGCGTTGTGGCCAAACTGGAAGTAATTCTTGACAGTGCTTCTGATTTGGTTGTAGATAAAATATATTTCCGCAATGCTAATCGTCATTTCCGTCTTATTGAATTTGTGACACTTCCTACCGATTATTTTAACGACATTTCAAGAAACAGTGAACTAAGAAAACTTAATGGTGGCAGCACCTATGTTTACTACATGCCAGAATCCATTTTCAATTCGCCGAAATGGACCAGTTCCGGTGATAATAAACCTATCAATTTTTTCACGATTAAAACCAAAGACGGCATAATTTACGATGTTCCTATTATTTCGAATGAATCAACTATAACAACTGATTATTTGTCTAAGGCTAAAGGTACATTTACCGGATTTACGCCCAATTACAATATTCTTCGTAACCATCATTATAAGCTACTTGTAAGGATTCAGCAAAAAATAGAAATTATCTACGAAGTAGAACCGTGGAACCTAGTGAATAAATCAATATATATGGGTTACGGTTACAATGTGGAAGTGGACAATAATGGAAATATTACAATAACAAATACGATAGATGATTGTATGCCGCATAAGTTGCGTCTTGTAGCAAAAAACGGAGCTTATTTTGGAACTCCCGGAAACACTACTGTTGAATTTGGGTTTAGCTCGACATCTGAAACGGGCTTTGACACATCAAAATTAAAATCCGGATATACGCAATCATTTCAGGTAAATAAAGATGACGTTACAGTCGGTCAACCCTATCTTGAGGTATACTACAATAAATTACCCGGAGCAAGTGTAACAGCAGATAAAATATTCACGAAGTAAAATGGGACAAAAGAGCTTATGAGTTATAAATCACTGTACATCACATTATTATCAATTCTATTGTTTGTTGCCTGCTCAAAAGAAAACAATATTGATCAATCGCTTGTCAACAATTCAATAGCACTCACTTTCCGTGTGGATGATATGATAAGTGATGGAATATCAACACGTGTTACAGAAGTAGGCAGTTTAAGTGAACAGATTATAACTGATCTTTATGTTCTCTTATTCCGTGTAGGTTCTGAGGAATTAATAGGTAAGTACTATATTTCAAATGCGTTAGCAGACGCTATATTTTCCGGTGGCTCCTACGACTTTTCCGACAAGAAAATCACATTGAATATGACACCAGCCAATGCCGGCAACTGTCATGTATATTTAGTCGCCAATGTCAGCATTAACGGCCTACAACCAATACTGGAGAGTTTACCACTAAATATACCATCCACGTTAATGACTTTAAAACATATAGTATTCAAGACTATCCCACAACCATGGTCGCCCAATATTTCAACTCCAATATTAATGTCGGGTAACTCTTCACATAACTTTACATTGAGTACAGTACTTAACAGCGTTCATTTAATTCGTGCAGTTGCAAAGTTAGAACTGAAGATAAAACTCACTTCCGGTTTTCAGGGAACAGCACCAGCAACGAACAGTACTCAGTTGACACAATACAAATATAGGTTTGTAAATTTCGATATTCAAACTTATGCCGTTAAGCCCGAGTCAAAAATTCCCAATCTGGTTAATTCGTCCACTTCAGCTTGGCCGAATACCTCAAGTTGGGCTTCTTGGGGTGCAACGTTAAACAATAGCCCTAATCTATCGGATGTAGGTGAAGGTTATACTATGACGGGAGGGAAAGTTACGACATTGAAATTAATAACCTATTTAAACGAACTAGATGAAACCGATGCACAAGATGCAGTTATAGAAATTGAGTTACCACGTGTTGATAGTGGTCCCCTACCTCCACCTGAGTTTGGTCCTGAATTATACCGATTATCTCTACCAAAAAAAATTGAACGTAACAATTGGTACAGATATGAAATTGAAATCTAGAATAAACTGAAAATATGAGAATCATAAAAATATTCATTCCATTAATTATAATACTTGTAACTACTTTAACAAGTTGCATACAAGACGATTTTGAAATAAGCGATGTTGGTATACCCCAGAATGAGTCAGGTAGTATAATTTCTTTTACTACAGTACGTAATGACGGTATTATTAGCCTATCGGTAGATGCACCAGTAAAAGATCGGTCAGGTATTTGGATTGACCTTAACAATGACGGCATCCGCACCGAAGATGGCAGCGAAAATATTAAGAATTTTAACGTATATCAAGACTATCATATTAGTACTGGAGTGAATAAGATTTCAATCCACGGAGATTGTTCATATCTTGGTGCTGCTTCTAATGAACTGACAGCGATAGATGTTTCTAATAATCCCTTTTTAAAAACATTAAACATACCGCTCAACCGACTTGTATCGCTTGAATTGTCTAAAAACATCGCACTTATCAATTTGGATTGTTCGGAAAATAGTCTCATTTCACTCAATTTGTCACAAAACAAGTCGTTGGAATCGCTTTGGGTATTTAACAACCAGCTTTGCGCGCTGAATGTGACGAACAATATTGACCTTACCTTTTTGGACTGCTCAGGAAACCAACTCATTGCGCTTGACATAACTAAAAACAGCGAATTGATTCACCTTTTGTGTTACAATAATCAATTACGATCATTAGACATTTCACATAATTATAAGCTCAATCAACTCTGGACATTTAACAACTCATTGTCTGCTAATGAAACAGAGTTTATAATTACCTCTCTACAAAAGGTATTACAAGGTGATTTATGGATTTCTAATAAACCCATAAATAATG
>Ga0265294_10001504_pt1 | contig 31327 bp, 28 predicted proteins | sample MunlanPumphouse3_FD_192504 | JGI IMG/M metagenome (GOLD analysis project Ga0265294, IMG submission 192504) | Groundwater microbial communities from a municipal landfill in Southern Ontario, Canada - Pumphouse #3 | ecosystem: Environmental > Aquatic > Deep subsurface > Groundwater | place...
ACAGCTCAGATTGGCCCCGATCCCGACTACCTCAATATGGTCCAGCCGGAAGATCATGTCGTAAAAGTCCAGGACACTGTCCCTCATCACCCCTTCGCGCAATTCTCCCAGTTCAATCATTATGATGATCTTATGGGTTTTCCCTTGCCGTTGAGCCTCTTTTGCCAGGAGCTTTATTGTCTCGATCTCCGTGTTCATGCTGATGTCTGCGTATTGCACGACACTTTTGATACCCCTTTTTGCAGGCGGTTTGATGTAAATGGTTTCAATGTCCGGCCTGATGGATTTGATCAGTTTCAGATTGGATACCCTGGAGTCACAAACCTGGTTGATGTTCAGGTGAAGCACTTCCTGTATGTAATCCTTGTTCCCGCACAGGAGTTTGGTTACGATTGACCATTGGATATTTCTTTTTTTGAAAAGTCTGTCCAGATAGTCAAAATTGGCTTTTAGCTTGGCTGTGTCCAGCGATATATATGCCATGACCTTAGTTTTTGTGGTACCTCATTTCCAGGTACTTATTGGTAAAGCCTAATTTTTCGTACAGAATTTTGGCGGGGTTGTGCGGTTCTACATGCAGGGCCACATTGCCTTCGGCTGTTTCCAAAGCTACCTGCATCATTTTTTTGCCGATACCCTGTCCCCTGAATTCGTTGTGGGTAGCTATGTAGACAAGCAGATTTTCGGGGACGAATCCCCGCATCCCGGTTTTTGTTACCACTACCACACAAGTAATGATTCCTTCATGTAAAGATTTCAAAATGAATCCTCCTGGTGATTCGATTTCCCGTAGGGCATAATTGATAGCCTTTTCGATATCTGAGGGGTTGTCCCCGAATTGTTCCAGGTGTTTTGCCAAAAAAGCCACCATGGCAGATTTCTGTTCTTTACCGGGTTTGTTATTTTGGTCGTAGTGTAAAATTTCCATGAGTTTTTCTTTTATGGTGTTTGTTATTGTTTTTTTTCCAGGTGCAGCAGTACCCATTCTTCTTTTTCCTTCCTTTCCAACAGGGTTAATCCGTTTTTGGCTGCGGCATCGGTTAATTCAGGTACATCCGCGGAATAAAACCCGCTGATCACAAGATGTCCTCCATCGGGCCCAAGCCCGTTAGACAGGGTGTCCATTTCATCCTTCAGGATGTTCTTGTGAATGTTGGCCAGAATCAGTCCGTACCTGTTTCTTTGTACCAGGGCGCCATCTCCTTGTTTCACAACAATTTTGTGAGCCACACGGTTTCTCCGGGCATTTTCCCGGCAGGAATGAACGGCCCGTCGGTCATTGTCCAGTGCATGTACCGGAACGGCAGCGCTCATTTTTGCAGCCAGTATGGCCAAAATCCCCGTACCGCAACCCAGATCCAGAATGTGTTTATTTTTTATGGATCCGCTTTCTTCCAGCTCCAGTATGGTTTCCAGCATCATGTACGTAGTCGGATGATGCCCCGTTCCAAAAGAGGATTCAGGTTGTATGACCAGTCTCCATTTGGTTTCGGGCCACAGGGCAATCATTGAATCCCTGCCCGGAGCCCTGATGTTGCAACCTTTTCCTGCAATGACTGTTACGGGATCAAAGCGGGATTCCCAATCAGTATTCCAGTTTTTTTCAGGGACGAATTCCTTGGAATACTTTGAAATGCCGTAAGTCCGGAGCAAAAGCCTCAGGTGGGACTCGTTGTATGCTTCTGCAGGAATATAAGCCTGCAGGACAGGCGAAGACGTAAGAAAACCGCTGTATCCGATTTCCGCAAGCTCTGCCGTAAGAATGCCTTCCGTTTCTTCCTTATACGGCTCAATGGTTATGCTGACAGCAATGTGATCCATCTGTTAAGCAAACGATCCGGCTATGGCCAGGAAATCGTCTGCTTTCAGGGAGGCACCGCCTATCAGGCCGCCGTCCACATCCGGCCGGGCAAAAAGTTCTGCCGCATTCGAAGGTTTGCAGCTGCCCCCGTACAAGATAGGGGTTGCTTTGGCAAGGTCCTGGAATGACTCGGCAAGAAATGAACGGATAAAGGCGTGCATTTCCTGTGCCTGTTCAGAAGTGGCTGTTTTGCCGGTGCCAATAGCCCATACGGGTTCGTAAGCCACGATAACTTTTTTGAAATCATCGGGATCCAGCCTGAAAAGCACTTCGCGGATCTGGGAAGATACAACCTGGAAGTGCATATTGGATTCACGTTCCTCCAGCACTTCGCCCACACAGAATATGGGTCTGAGCCCGTTAGCCAGTGCCCGTTGTATTTTTTCCAGCAGGATCTCGTTGGTTTCACCATAATACTCCCGTCTTTCCGAATGTCCCAATATCACGTATTGACAAGGAACGGAAGCAAGCATTGTAGCAGAAACTTCTCCGGTGAAAGCACCTTTTTCCCCGGCGGCGCAGTTCTGTGCCGACAATCCCGGGGTTTTGTTATTGCCAATGATCCCTGAAACAGTGCTCAGATGGGTAAAAGGAGGTGCCACAATGAGCGTTACACCGGCAGGAACACTTTCTATGCCGCGAAGAATATCTTCTGTCAGTTTTACCCCTTCTTGGATGGTAGTGTTCATTTTCCAGTTGCCGGCTACAATTTTTTCTCTCATATGTTTGATGTTTTTGATGTTATATCTATCCTGCAAAGGTAAGAAAATGATTGGTTTTTTGACGATTAATACCTACTTTTGCAGCCCCTTATAAGATTAATACTATGAATATCACTAAGAAACAAATTGATGACCTTTCCTTGCAGGTAAACGTTTCTATTGAAGAAAATGACTATAAAGAAAAGGTGAAGAAAGCCCTGAACGATGTCCGCAGAAAATTGGATATCAAGGGATTCAGAAAAGGAATGGTGCCTATGGGCATGGTAGAGAAGATGTACGGACGTTCTACGTTGCTGGAACAGGTCAATACGATTATATCCCAGGCTCTGAATGATTATATGGAAAAGGAAGAAATTCGCATCATAGGAGAACCCCTGGCATCGGAAGAGCAGGCAAAAACAGACTGGGACAACGATGTTGACTTTTCATTTTCTTTTGACCTGATGCTGGCTCCCAAAGTGGATATCCCGATTAACAAAGACCTGCATATTCCTCTGGTGAAGAAGGCGATCACGGATAAGGAAGTAGATGAATATATCACTGGGCTTTTGAATCAGCACGGAACCATGGATGCTGCTGACAAGGTGGAAAAGGAGGATTTTTTGAAGGTGGATCTCAAACAGGGTGAAAACGTGATTGAAGATTCCTATCTGAACCTGAAGTCAGTGCCCAAACTGAAAGACAAAAAAGTCTTTATCGGGAAAACGGCCGGTGAAGAAGTCCAGGCCGATATAACGACTCTTTTTGCCAAAGAAGAAGAACGTGCCATGTTATTACAGGTAAAACCGGAAGAACTGGATAAATACCCCGATCCGGAGTTTACCTTTACCATAAAAGAAATCAAACGTTTCAAAATTGCTGAGGAAAACCAGGAATTCTACGATAAACTTTACGGAGAAGGAACCGTAACCGATCACGATGCTTTTGTGGAAAAAGTCAAAGAACAGATAGAAAAGAATCATGAAGGGGAGAGCAATTACCAGTTTGCACAGGATGTGCGCAAAATCCTGATGGAAAAAGCCGCTGTTCAATTGCCCGAAAACATGCTTAAACGCTGGTTGTATGAAGGCAATGACGGCAAGTTTACCATGGAACAGATAGAGAAAGACTTTCCGGCATTCCTGGAAGATTTTCGCTGGCAGCTTGTACGGGAATCCATCATGAAGGCTGCCGGGATCAAAGTTGAAAAAGATGATATGATCCAAAGTGCCGTGGCCATGGCTCGTTATCAATTTGCAATGTACGGTATGAACGATGTGGCAGACGAGCATTTGATAAAATATGCGGAAAGTATGCTGGCCAACGAAAAGGAGGCGCGGAATCTCTATGAAAGGGCTGAAGAAAATAAAGTAATTTCGTATATTCGCGAAAACGTTTCAGTCGACAATAAAGAAGATTAACCCATGACGGAATTTGAAAAATTTGCCATCAGGCACAAAGGTATCAGCAGCCAGAGTCTGCACCGGTACCAGTCTTTGTACAGCAGTCCGGAAGGATCCATTACACCTTATATTATTGAGGAACGTCAGCTGAATGTTGCCCAGATGGATGTTTTCAGCCGTTTAATGATGGATCGTATTCTTTTCCTGGGAGTTCCCATCTACGACGAGGTGGCCAACATCGTCCAGGCACAGCTTCTTTTTCTGGATTCAGTGGATCCGGGGAAAGACATACAGATGTATATCAACTCGCCAGGCGGGGCTGTAACGGCCGGTCTGGGCATTTACGATACCATGCAGCTGATTCACTCGGATGTAGCAACCATTTGTACGGCCCAGGCTGCCTCTATGGCAGCGGTGCTGCTGGCTGCGGGCAATCCCGGTAAACGTTCAGCATTGGTCCATTCGCGTGTTATGATTCACCAACCTATGGGCGGTGTTCAGGGACAGGCTTCCGATATGCAGATAGCTGTCAAAGAGATCCTGGAACAACAGAAACAATTGTACCAGATCCTTGCCGAGCATACGGGAAAATCCCTTAAACAGATCACTAAGGATGCCGACCGGGATTTCTGGATGTGTGCGGAAGATGCCGTTAAATACGGGATCGTTGACGAAGTGTTGAGAAAAACCAAAAAGTAATGCTGAAGAAACCGCTCGATACCGACCATTGTTCCTTCTGCGGCAAATCCAGTAAAGAAACAGGGTTGCTGATTACAGGTCTTCATGCCTCCATTTGTGAAAACTGCCTGCGGGATGCGAATTTAGTCCTTGAAGAAATGTACGGGGACACGGTGCATGATGAAGAGCCGACCCTTTATCAACATGCGGAGAGCCCACTTAAAACGCCTCGGGAGATCCATGAATTTCTGGATCAGTATGTCATTGGGCAGGAAGAAGCAAAAAAATTTCTTTCCGTTGCAGTTTACAACCATTATAAAAGGATCCGATACAACGGAAAAAAAGATATTGATGTTGAAAAATCCAATATCCTGCTGGTCGGGCCTACAGGTACCGGAAAAACACTTTTAGCCAACACCATAGCACGTATGCTGAACGTGCCTTTTGCCATCGTGGATGCCACGGTCTTAACCGAGGCCGGGTACGTGGGAGAAGATGTGGAAAGCATCCTTACCCGTTTGTTGCAGGCCTCTGATTACAACGTGGCAAGTGCCGAGCAGGGTATTGTGTTCATAGACGAACTGGACAAAATTGCCCGGAAGAGTGACAATCCTTCTATCACCCGGGATGTATCCGGGGAAGGCGTGCAGCAGGCATTGCTAAAATTACTGGAAGGAACGATTGTCAATGTACCGCCCCAGGGTGGCCGCAAACATCCCGAGCAGCACCTGATCCCTGTCAATACCAAGAACATCCTGTTTATTTGCGGTGGTGCGTTTGAAGGGATCGAGAAAAAAATTGCAAAAAGACTGAATACGGCTGTTGTAGGTTATGGGATGGCGGAAAAAACGGCTCGTATTGACAAGGACAACCTGATACGTTATGTTGCTCCCCAGGATTTGCGTGCATACGGACTCATTCCGGAAATCGTCGGAAGGGTGCCTGTTATTACTTTTCTGAACAGGTTGGACCGTGCCGCATTACTGGATATCTTGATCAAACCAAAAAACGCACTGGTAAAACAGTATAAACACCTTTTTGCACTGGACGGGATCAAATTATCTGTTGACAAAGAAGTGATGGAGTATATTGTGGATACAGCTATTGAATTCAAGCTGGGAGCCAGGGGGTTACGTTCCATTTGTGAGGCCATTATGGTAGATGCTATGTATGAAGCACCTTCTTCTGACAGGAAAACATTGCGCATTACAAAACCATATGCCGAAAAACGTGTGGAAAAACTCACGAAAATCATTTAAATCAAGATATTATGAGCGAGATCAAAGACTTTATTAAAAAGAATTCACCGCGTTTTGTTGAAGAACTTAATAAACTGATCCGGATTCCGTCTGTCAGTTCTCAGAATGAGCACAAAGAAGACATGCACAAATGCGCTCAGCAATATGTTGTGTCTTTGATGGAAGCCGGTGCCGATGAAGCCTTTGTATTTCCTACAACAGGACATCCTGTTGTATTTGCTCAAAAGATCATTGATCCCGAAAAACCCACTGTCCTGGTCTATGGCCATTACGACGTGCAACCCATAGACCCTGTTGAATTATGGAAATCACCCCCTTTTGAACCTGAGATCCGGGACGGAGCTATTTATGCCCGCGGAGCCGATGACGATAAAGGGCAGTCTTTTATGCATGTAAAGGCATTTGAATACCTGGTCTCAACCGGTCAGCTGCCCTGCAACGTCAAGTTTCTGATAGAAGGAGAAGAAGAGATCGGGTCACCTTCACTGGGCGCCTGGGCCCGTGAAAATAAAGAATTGCTTGCCTGTGATGTAATCCTGGTTTCGGATACCACAATGATCAGTGAAGAAGTACCTTCCATAAACACCGGGATGCGCGGGCTGGCTTATGTGGAAGTAAAGGTTACCGGGCCGGACAAAGACCTGCATTCAGGTCATTATGGCGGTGCCATTACCAATCCCATCAATACGTTGTGTTCCATGATAGCACAGTTGATAGATGAGAAGGGAAGGATAACCGTAAAAGGGTTCTATGACGATGTGGTAGAATTGTCCGATGCAGACCGTGCGATGCTGGCCCGTGCTCCTTTTAACCTGGAGCATTATAAAAAATCCATAAATGTAGGCGATGTCACCGGGGAAGCCGGTTATTCCACACTGGAACGCACCGGTATACGTCCGTGCCTGGATGTGAACGGAATATGGGGCGGATATACCGGTGAAGGAGCCAAAACGGTTTTGCCCTCATATGCCTGTGCCAAAATATCTATGCGCCTGGTACCCAATCAGGACCATAGGAAAATAGCCCGGCTATTTACCGAACATTTCAAGTCACTGGCACCCGCAAGTGTGAAAGTGGAAGTGATAGAGCATCACGGAGGGCAGGGATTCCTGGCACCCATATCTTCCCGGGTGTACAAAGCCGCTGCGAAAGCCGTAGGAGAGGTATACGGGATAGAACCTGTGCCCAGCCGCGGAGGCGGAAGCATTCCCATTCTTGCCGAGTTGGAGGGCATATTGAACGCACCGCCACTGCTTATGGGATTCGGACTGGAGCGGGATACTATTCATTCCCCCAACGAAAGTTTCCTGTTAAGCCAGTTCCATAAGGGGATCGAATCCATCATTCTGTTTTACAAATATTACAACCAAAAATAAAAGGCTATGAAATGGCTTTTTCTACTGGCTTCTCTTGCAACGTGGTTGCAGGAAGGTGATCCCGTGAAGTTTTCCGCCAATTTTGATTCAGGGTGCCTGGGTGAAATAGAAATGATAGACTCGGTCTGGGTCAGGCCTTCTGTGACAGATTCTGTTTTGCATCTTTCATACCGGGTAATATCCAGGTCGGATCCTTATAATCCGGCAGATCCTGAATTACAGCCCAGCGGCAGATGGTTTTATTTTTTAATGGAAAATGTACGCGGAAAGCACATTTATCTGAATTTTGAGAATACCGATCCCAAAAGGGCTGTCTTTTCCTATGACGGGGAACATTTTCAACGTTTTGAACATTACATGGCTTCTATGCGAAAAGTCTCCGCTTTGTTTGAAAGGGACTCGGTGTACATAGCCTATTTTGTTCCCTATGGATGGAATATGCTGCAGGAAAAACTGAAAAAGTGGACCACTCTGTCATACGTTACAATGGACACTTTAGGATCCGGCATGATGGGGTTGCCCGTTCAGATGCTTACAGTTACCGATCCGGGAATACCGGAAAATCAAAAAAACAGGATATGGATACATGCCCGTATGCATCCCAGTGAAACGCCTGCAAACTGGCAGCTTGAAGGATTGATGGACCGCCTGACGGAGGATTCTCCCACAGGACGCGAATACAGACGCCGCGCGGTCTTTTATATAGTCCCTTTTACAAATCCCGATGGAGTGTACGGGGGTTATTCCCGGTCCAATGCCCGGGGTATCAACCAGGAGATCAACTGGGATCATCCCGACTCCTTAACTGCGGTGGAAGTTTCCCTGTTACGATCTAGAATGGATTCCCTTACACGGGAAAAACCTTTTGATCTGGTATTGAACGTTCATGCCCAATCGTCCGATAAGGCAAGTTATTACATACATACCGCAGAATCCACCAGCCCAGAATATTACGAAAATGCTATGCGGCTGGCAAACCTGACTATAGATGATAATCCGTACTTTTTCCCGGAAGACATGTTTTATTCGTCTCCTGCTCCCCGTTATGTGGAAGGGTGGATCTGGAACAGAACAAAAGGCAAAACACTTGCACTAACCATTGAAATGCCGTATTCCTTTTACAACGAAAACCCGGACAATGAATGGGTTACAATTGAATCCCTTAAAGAGAACGGGGAATACCTTCTGCGGGCCATATCTGACTATTTCCACTGGGATGTGCCCGGAAGGCATATTTTGGAAGGGACAGTCAGAGGCAAAAGGACTGTTTTCCGCTATTCCATGCTGCCGGCAGGCGAGTATCGGATCTATACCTGGGACAATGCCTGGGTACCTTGCGATACCGTGATCAAAAAACGTCCGGGTCCTTTCCGTTATGTAATCCGTTCCGGAGATGAACCCTATTTAGGCCCTCTCCGGATTAGTTTACCCGAACAATTTATTTGGCGTAATTAACAGCTCTGGTTTCCCGGATCACAGTGATCTTAACCTGTCCGGGATATATCATTTCGTCCTGGATTTTTTGCGCAATGTCATGAGAAAGCATTTCTGCATCCTGATCGCTGACTTTTTCCGATCCTACAATAACGCGTAATTCCCTGCCGGCCTGAATGGCATACGTCTTGGTTACACCCGGGTAGGTAAGTGCCAGGTCTTCCATGCCTTTAAGGCGTTTGATGTATGATTCAATAACTTCCCTTCGTGCGCCCGGACGTGCTCCCGATATGGCATCTCCCACAAGTATAAGCGGGGCAATTATAGATGTCATTTCCGTTTCCTCGTGGTGAGCCCCAATGGCGTTGGATACTTCCGGCCGTTCTTTGTATTTTTCGGCAAGCCGCATACCCAGAATGGCATGGGGAAGTTCCGGATCCTCATCGGATACTTTGCCGATATCGTGCAACAATCCCGCTCTTTTGGCCAGTTTTGTATTCAGACCCAGTTCGGAGGCCATGATGGAACACAAGTTGGCTACTTCACGCGAGTGTTGTAACAGATTTTGACCGTAAGAAGACCGGTATTTCATTTTTCCCACCAGCCGGATCAGTTCGGCATGCAGTCCGTGTATACCCAGGTCTATACAGGTTCTTTTACCTGTCTCTATGATTTCTTCTTCTACCTGTTTCTGTATTTTGGCTACTACTTCTTCTATACGAGCCGGGTGTATGCGGCCGTCGGTCACCAATTGGTGCAATGCCAGACGGGCCACTTCCCTGCGTACGGGGTCAAAAGCCGAGAGTAAGATGGCTTCCGGGGTGTCGTCTACAACTATCTCTACACCGGTAGCGGCTTCCAGGGCACGAATGTTCCTGCCTTCACGGCCTATGATACGTCCTTTGATTTCATCGCTGTCAATATTGAAGACGGTAACGGCATTCTCGATGGCTGTTTCAGAAGCTACACGCTGAATAGTATTGATAACAACACGTTTTGCTTCTTTGCCGGCTGTCAGTCTGGCTTCGTCCATAACTTCACTGATGTATGACATAGCCTGGCTTTTAGCCTCTTCTTTCATGTTTTCAATAAGTAAAGCCTTGGCATCTTCTGCAGACATATTGGCCATGCTCTCAATTTTTTCAATTTGATGCTGGCGCAATTTTTCGTATTCCTCCACTTTCTTCTCTGCCAGCTCCATCTGGGCTGCCAGGGTGTCTTTCAGGGTCGAGATTTCTTTGTTTTTTCGCTGCATTTCGGCATTCTGCTGATTCATGGCTATTTCGCGCTGCTTCAGCTTGTTTTCTGCCTGTGCGACTTTATTGTTTCTTTCGGATATCAGCTGTTCATGTTCAGATTTTAATTGCAGGAATTTTTCTTTTGCCTGGAGAATTTTTTCACGTTTAATGTTTTCGGCTTCCAGTTCGGCATCTTTCAGCAGAATTTTAGCCCTCTTTTTCAGGACAACAGACCTGAAGTATGTGTATCCCAGCACAAAGCCGGTCACAAGGCCGGCGATGATGCATATAGCAATCGTAATATATGTGTTGTTCATAAGTGTAATTAGTATATATATGTTTTAAAGTTGTCATCATAATATAAAAAACCCGTTAACATACCGCTGTTTAGCAAAAACCCTGATAAGCAGGATTTGGAGGATCTGAGCTTTGTTGCAAACTTCCCACGTCCCGAAACCGGAATTCCCCGAAGGGTTACAAAGGGGCCTGTTTTTAACAGTCAAGACACTCCATAAAGTAAAAAGTGTTGAGTTTCGCAAAGAGCTTGGTATGTAACGGGTCAAAAATTATCTTTCCAGGTATTCTCCTAAAAAATTATCCAGTGTTGCAATCTCGGTAATAATCTCGCTCGTTTCGTTATCTTTTTCGTATTTCAGCAGGCTCAGTACAAACTGAAGGGCTGCCATGGCAAGTGCGTCCTGGGTATCCTGTCCGGAATACTTTACGCTGAATTGTTCAATCTTCTGATTGATGCGCAAAGCCGCGGCACGAACCATCTCCTCGTCTTCGGACGCTATTCGTAAGGGATAATAACGATCCGCAATACTGATCTTTATGGATAATTTTTCTTCACTCATTGTTGTGCTCTACCTGTTGAGCATGTCTATACATTTATCAATTTCCCTGATCAACTTCCCGATTTTCTGTTTTGCTTCCTTTGCATCTTCATCCGATGACTGAAAAGCTCCGGCCATCTGGAGTTTTTGCACTTTATTTTCTAAGTCTTCTTTTTCTTTTTTATATCCGTTAAGTTCTTCGCTAATAGTTTGTAGTTGGCTGTTCAATTCACGGTTTTCCGTCAACGCCCTTTCATGCAGAGAAATCAGTGTCTCTATCTTCTGCTTTAACGGGTCTATAATGGCTGCGTGTTGAGGTTTCATCTTTTTATTCCGTTAAGCAAAGATAATGCTTTTTTAATGAATAAAAAAAGAGGTCTAAACGACCTCTTTTACGTGTTCTTTTCCCACCTCTATCGCCTTTTCGTTGAGTGGAATAAGGTGATGATGCCGCTCGGGTAAGGATTTTTTCAATCCTTTCAGCACATTCTCTTTATCCAGTATAGGTTTTAGTTTCAGGTAAGCGCCCAGAACCATCATGTTAAAGGACCTGGACATTTCCATACGGTTGGCCAGATCGGTAGCTGCAATGGAATATACCTTTATGTCTTTTCGGGTCGGGTGACGGGAAATTCCGTTGGGATCGTAAAGCAAAAGACCTCCTTTCCTGATCATCGGTTCGAATTTATCCATTGACTGTTGATTCAGTACGATGGCCGTATCACACCATTGCAGAATGGGTGAGCTGATTCGTTTATCACTAATAATTACGGTGACGTTGGCTGTTCCTCCCCGCATTTCGGGTCCGTATGAAGGCATCCAGGTGACTTCCTTGTCCTGCATAATTCCTGAATAGGCAAGTATCTTACCCATAGAGAGGACTCCCTGTCCTCCGAAACCGGCAATAATCAATTCTTCTTTCATAATTATCTGTCTTTTATATCTCCCAGGGGATAAAACGGGAACATGTTATCTTCCATCCATTTATTGGCTTCTACAGGGGGCATCTTCCAGTTGGAGTTGCACGCTGCGACTATTTCAACAAAGGAAGTGCCTTTTTTCTGTGCCGAGTTCTCAAATGCTTTCCGGATGGCCTTTTTTGTTTTCCGTACGTTGGCAGGATTCTCGACAGCCTGGCGTGTAACATAGCAGGTACCTTCCAGCTGAGCCACCAACTCGGTGATTTTAAGCGGGTATCCGTTCAACTCGGCTTTTCTCCCATAAGGTGTTGTGGCCGTTACCATATCCAGCAGGGTTGTCGGGGCCATTTGTCCTCCGGTCATGCCGTATATGGCGTTATTGATGAAAATCACGACAATATTTTCTCCGCGGTTGCATGCGTGAATGATTTCGGCGGTTCCGATGGATGCCAGGTCTCCATCTCCCTGATAGGCAAAAACATATTTATCCGGGTAAAGCCTTTTGGTAGCAGTGGCCAGTGCGGGAGCCCTTCCGTGGGCAGCCTGCTGCCAGTCGATATCCAGGTATTTGTATGCGAAAACGGCACATCCTACGGGGGATATGCCTATGGTTTTGTCCTGAATGTCCATTTCTTCGATCACCTCGGCCAGTAATTTATGTACCACTCCGTGGCTGCATCCGGGGCAATAGTGCATCACCGTATCTGTGAGCACATTGCTTTTTTGGTATACCAGATTTTCGGGTTTGATTATTTCGTTAATGTCCATAATGATCTTCAATTAAAGGTTGAATTTTTCGGCAAAGGCGTTGAATACTTCTTCGGGGGAGAAAATGGATCCTCCCATACGACCGTAAAACTCTACGGGAATCACTCCGTTAACCGCCAGCCTGACGTCTTCTACCATTTGTCCGGAATTCAGTTCTACAGACATGATGCCTTTGAGTTGCGGCAACATTTCCTGAATTACGGGGGTCGGGTAGGGGAACAGGGTTATGGGCCTGAGGAGTCCCAGTCGGATGCCTTTTTCACGGGCTATTTCCACGGTGCCCTCACATATCCGGGAAGAACTGCCAAAGGCAACCAGCAGGTATTCTGCATCGTCACACATGGTCTTTTCAAAACGGATCTCATTTTTTTCAATGGTCCTGTATTTTTCCTGCAGTCTGAGGTTAATGGCTTCCATTTCCGAAGCTGCCAGTGACAGCGAAGAAATGATATTCCCCTTCCGGTTTGCGGGTTTTCCCACCGTTGCCCAATGACCGTATTTTTCGGCGATTTCCCTGTCTGTCAAGCGTTTGACAGGATCACGCAATTCTACTTTTTCCATCATTTGACCGATCGCTCCGTCAGACAGGATCATGGTGGGAGTGCGGTATTTGAAAGCCAGTTCAAAGCCGAGTCCTACAAAATCGTACATTTCCTGTACGGAAGCCGGGGCCAGCACAATGATCTTGTAATCGCCGTGTCCGCCGCCTTTAACGGCTTGGAAATAATCTCCCTGGGCGGGTTGTATGGTGCCAAGACCCGGGCCGCCGCGTATAACATTGACAAGCAGGCACGGAAGTTCAGCACCGGCCATATAGGATATTCCTTCACACATCAGACTAATGCCCGGACTGGAAGAAGATGTCATGACTTTCTTCCCGCAGCAGGCACCTCCGTACAGCATATTGATGGATGATGTTTCGCTTTCAGCTTGAAGAACTACCATACCGGTGGTTTCCCAGGGCATTTCTTCCATCAGTGTCTCCATCACTTCGCTTTGGGGGGTTATGGGATAACCGAAGTACCCGTCCGCACCATAACGGATAGCGGCCAGGGCAATGGCTTCATTCCCTTTCTTCAATAATTTTTCTGCCATAGTATTACTTTTGTTAAATTTTAACTTTATATACAGTGATCACCGTATCCGGACATACTATTGCGCAATTACCGCAACCTATGCATTTGTCCGGATTTTCCATGTAGGCAAAGGGATATCCCTTACCGTTAACTTCTTTGGAGAGGGCAATGGTCTGTGTAGGGCAATTGACTACGCATACACCACATCCCTTACATTTTTCTGTGTCTACTACAATAGCGCCTTTGAATGCCATATTATTTTATAATTATTAGTTGTTTGCTCAAAATTCTTACAAATGTATAGGAAAAATTTAAAATTCCTTACATTTTATCGGTTAAAATACGAAAACCCTTTGGCTATATCTTCCAGTATCCGGTCCAGGCTCAGGAGTATGGCCAACAGAAGCAGTGGTATCAGAATAACCATGATCTGCAAGTGTACAGGCAAATTTTTAAACCATACTGCCAGCCGTCTTATCATGTTCTTGAAAGTCTTATTCTGGCGTCAACCACAATCACATTATGTTTTGTTCCCAGAAGCGGGTTCAGGTCCATTTCCGAAATTTCCGGTGCACAGGTACATAATGCAGATATCTTTACAATAGCCTCGGTGAACAGGTCTTCATTCACTCCTTCCTGTCCCCTGACCCCCCGGATCAGGCCGTAACCTTTCAGGTTGCGAATCATTTTCCGGGCTTCTTCTCCGGACACGGGGCTTAAACCTGTGCTGATATCGCGCAGTACTTCAACAAATATACCACCCAGACCGCAAACTACGGTATGTCCGAAAGTGGGTTCTTTTTTGGCACCTATGAAAAGTTCCCTGCCACTGAGCATGGACTGAAGCAGTATAGAGGTAGTATCCTTGATGGTCATCATTTCCCTGAAATTGGCCAGCAGGGTTTGTTGGGTTGTAACGTTCAGTCTGACCCCTCCTACATCCGATTTATGAACGGGCCCTACAACTTTCATTACCAGCGGATAACCTACCTGTTCCGCGGCTTTTAGCAAGTCCTTTTCATTATCAGCCATGGCTTCCCCGGCTCTGGATATACCTGCGGCATCCAGCAGGGTGCTTACTTCGTTTGGAGACAGATATCCGTCCCGGGCATTGTCAATAATGGTCCGGACGGCTTTTTGATCGATTGCGGGAAAATCTGTTGCATCAGGAACCGGATCCGGTGTGCTCAGGACTCTTGCCAATGCCGATCCAAAAACAACTTCATCGGGGAAATAGAGCCTTCCTTTCTTTTGGAATTCCCGGATCTCTTCCCGGACGTTCAGCACGGAAGGGAATATGGGGTATACGGGTTTGGTACATTCGGCCATTTTTGTATCCAGCAGGTCGTATACATCAAAGACAGGAGTCAGTCCCGGTGATCCGAATATTACTGCCATACCATCCATTTCGGGACAGTCGTATTCCACAAAATCTATGATCTCTCCCAATTGTTTAGCCGTTCCGGTAGCCAGAAAGTCTATGGGATTGGCCACTGAAGATCCGGGGAACAGCTTTTCCATCAGTTTCTTTCCTTTTTCGGTGTCTATGGGGGGGACATTTATCTTGTTTTCTGAAAGCACATCTGTCAGCATTACGGCCGGGCCGCCTGCATGGGTAATGATACACATGTTTTTCCCTTTTGGGACACCTTTTAATAAAATACATGCAGCGGTTAGAAGCTGATTCCTGCCGTTGCAACGTATGATCCCGGCTTTTTCAAAAAGAGCGTTGACTGCTGTATCGGGACTGGCCAGGGCTCCGGTATGTGAAGATGCAGCCCGGCTTCCCGCCTCTGAAGATCCGGCTTTAATAGCCGCAATACGGGCTCCTTTACGGTACAGGGAAGCAGCATGTTTCCATAATTTCAGGGGATTCTTGATGCTTTCGGCATAAATGAGTTTTACCGGAGCGCTTTTCCCCGAAATATAACTTTGATCCAGAAATTCCAGGACTTCTTCCACACCTATCTGCGCCGAGTTACCCACCGAGAAAACATTGGCAAAGGGGATACCCAGTTGTACGGCTGCATCAATAATGAATAGTGCCGTAGCACCGGATCCTGAAATCAAATCAATGCTGTCGGGTACAAACCGGGGAATGGGAGAAGTGAATACTCCGGCATAATACTGGTTCATGTAACCCACGCAATTGGGACCTATCAAAGTCGCTTGGTATTGGTCGACTATCCGGCGTATTTTATTTTCTAGTTCTGCTCCTTCCGGGCTTTCTTCCGAGAAGCCCGCCGAGAAGATTATGATTCCTTTTGTCTGTTTGACCGAACAAAGCACTTCTACGGTATGCAGGCAAAAGGCTGCCGGGATAGCCAGTATGGCCACATCTGCCCTGGGGAGGTCTTCCACACGGCGGTAAGACGGCAGTCCCTGTATGCTGTCGGCTTTGGGGTTGACAACATAAAGACTGCCTGAATAACCGGTGTCTTTTAAATTTTTTAATACTTTACCTCCGGGTTTTTGGAAGTCGTCGGAACCTCCAACGACAACAATACTTTCAGGATTCAGAAATTCTTTAGTAATCATCAAAATTGCTTGTTTATCTTACAAAGGTAGCAATTTGTTTGCCAATTTATCTAAATTTGTACCCTCATTAAACTAGGATAACATGATTATAATTGCCGACAGCGGATCCACGAAAGTAGCCTGGAGAATTCTTCATAAGGACGGCACTGTTCAAGCCATTCAGACCATTGGGATCAATCCTTTTTTTGTATCGGAAGATGACATTTACCGGACTTTGGAATATAGTCTCAGGCCCGGCATCAAAGGAAATGTGGAACAGGTATTTTTTTATGGGGCAGGGGTGGCCGGAAAAGATAAAATTGATATTCTTACCCGTTGTTTCCAGCGGGTGTTCCCGGGATGTGAAGTTGAGGCAAACTCGGATCTTTTGGCTGCAGCACGTTGTTTATGCGGGCACGAAAAAGGAATAGCTGCCATTTTGGGAACGGGAGCCAATACGTGTTTTTACGATGGAGAAAAAATTGCAGATAACGTTCCGGCTTGCGGATACATTTTGGGTGACGAAGGCGGCGGGGCGGTACTCGGCAAAAAATTTGTCTCGGATTATTTAAAAAGGATGTTGCCGGAAGACCTCCGGGAAGCTTTTGAAAAACAATACAAACTAGGTCTTTTGGACATTATTGAAAAGGTTTACAGGCAACCTATGCCCAACCGTTTCCTGGCTTCTTTTACCTTATTCCTGGGGGAACATCATACCCATCCCTACATCCGGGAATTTTTGGCAAAAGCTTTTGATGAATTCTTTTTGCGCAATATTATACATTACGATTATAAAACGTATCCCGTGAATATAGTAGGTTCGGTAGCCTTTTATTTCAGGGATCAGGTGGAAGCCGCTGCTGCCCGGAACGGGATGAGAATCGGGAGAATTGTCCGTACGCCTGTTGAAGGATTGGTTGCCTATCACAAAGATTTGATCAGTAAACAGAAATGATACAGAATATAACTGAACAGGCGTCCCGGTACGAACGCCTGGAAAAAATGTCCGTAAGGGAATTGCTGGAGAACATTAACAGGGAAGATCATACGGTTCCCCCTGCCGTAAAACCCTGTATCCCTGATATTGAAAAACTTGTGGAAGGAATCGTGCCCCGCATGCAGGAGGGAGGACGGCTTTTTTACATTGGAGCGGGAACCAGCGGACGGCTGGGAATACTTGATGCATCCGAAATTCCACCTACTTTCGGGGCTCCTTACGACTTGGTCATAGGACTTATTGCGGGAGGAGATACTGCCATCCGTCGTGCTGTGGAACAGGCAGAAGACAGCCTGGATGCCGGATGGGATGAATTGGTTTCCCATCATATAGGAGTGAACGATGTTTTGGTAGGAATTGCCGCTTCCGGAACGACCCCGTATGTCATAGGGGCATTACGCAATGCCCGCAGGCAGGGATTACTGACGGCATGCATCACATGCAATCCCGGATCGCCGGTAACACTGGAAGCCGAAATACCCATAGTAGCAGTGGTAGGGCCCGAGTTTGTGACCGGGTCTACCCGTATGAAATCCGGTACCGCCCAAAAACTGATCCTGAATATGATTTCCACAGCCGTTATGATACGTATGGGACGTGTTTCCGGCAACAAAATGGTGGATATGCAGCTGACCAACGCAAAACTGGTAGACAGGGGCACAAAAATGATCATGGAAGATACAGGTATAACGGATTACCGGGAAGCACGCGACCTTTTAATGAAATACGGAAAGGTTCGTAAAGCCGTAGAAGCCTTTAAAAAAGAAGAGGATGTTTGAACCCCGTTACAATTCTGAATTGCTTCAAAAAGCGGTGGATGCCTTTTCCCGGCTTCCGGGGATCGGGCCCAAATCTGCTCTGAGGCTTGCGTTGTATTTGCTCCGTCGGCCGGTGGAAGAAGCTGACAGCCTGGCAGAAGCCGTTGCTGATCTGCGTCACAAGGTAGTATATTGTTCGGAATGCCGGATGATATCGGACGCTCCCGTATGTCCGGTGTGTTCGGATCCCAAACGGGATAAAGGGATTATCTGTGTGGTGGAAAATGTCAGGGACGTCATGAGCATAGAGCATACCGGCCGTTATAAAGGCCTCTACCACGTACTGGGAGGTATCATTTCTCCCATCGACGGCATAGGTCCTGCCGATCTTGCGGTGGAACCTCTTCTGGAAAGACTGGAAAAAGGAAACATCCGGGAAGTGATCCTGGCCTTAAGCACTACTATGGAAGGAGAAACCACGTGCTTTTACCTGTATAAGAAAATGGCCCCGTACCATCTGAAGATAACCACAATAGCCCGTGGGGTGGGTTTTGGCGATCAGCTTGAATATACCGATGAACTGACATTGGGAAGATCCATTGAAAACAGACAACTCTTTAAACCTGAATAACCAATTATTTACCTATGGAACATACCTTTCCCCTTTCCTGGCTGTTGACGGCTTTTGCAGTGTATACGGCCCTGCTTTTTATTGTATCCTGGATCACCTCACGAAAAGCTGACAGCAATTCCTATTTCCTGGGCAATAAGAAATCACCCTGGCCCATTGTGGCGTACGGCATGATTGGAACATCCATAAGCGGGGTTACTTTCATTTCGGTGCCGGGTAATGTAATGAATGAGAATTTTTTCTACATGCCCCTTGTGTTGGGCTTTGTAATTGGTTATGTGGTTATTGCCAAAGTATTGCTGCCCCTGTATTACAAAATGAATGTAACTTCCATATACTCTTATCTGGATAGCAGGTTCGGGTTCAGCACCTATAAAACGGGTGCCGCCGTATTTATGGTATCACGTGTTTTGGGTGCCGCCGTAAGAATATTCATAGTTGTACTTGTTCTTCACACTTTTCTGCCTCCCGGATCTGTCCCCTTCTGGATCGTGTCAGCGGTATTTATGTTCCTCATTTTTCTATACACTTTCAAAGGCGGTGTCAAAACAATTATATGGACAGATGTTCTGCAAACAACCTTTATGCTCCTGGCCGTTATTCTTACAGTTATTTCTATTTCCAACAGGATGGACTGGAATCTGGTAGAAATGACAAAAGCGGTAACTGCAACCGATTATTCCAAATGGTTCAACTGGGACTGGAGCGCTTCCAACAATGCCATCAAGCAATTTATAAGCGGTATATTCATTACCATTGTAATGACAGGTCTGGATCAGGAGATGATGCAGAAGAACCTGTCCTGTAAAAACATCAAAGCGGCACAAAAGAATATATACTCAACCAGCATTATTCTTGTAATAGTAAATATTCTTTTTGTCTTTTTGGGAGCTGTAATGGCCATATACGTAAACCAAAGACTGGGCGGCATGGAAGGAATCGGTTTGGCAGATGCTGCCGGGGTGTTCACTAAAGCACAAACGGACAAGCTCTTTCCCGTTATAGCATCCCAATACCTGGGATTGGGAGTGGGACTGTTTTTTATTATTGGATTGATATCAGCCTCTTATCCGAGTGCCGGAGGTGCATTAACCTCACTGACTACTTCATTTTGCATAGATTTCCTTGGGTTTAACAATAGGGAAGATATCTCGCAGGCCAGGAAAGACAAGATACGCAAGGTCACACACGCATCGTTTGCGGTTCTCTTTTTCTTTATAATACTGATTCTATATGTAGTAAACAATCAGGCTATCATTAACCTGGTATACCTGCTGGCCGCTTACACCTACGGACCCCTGTTGGGCTTCTTTTTCTTCGGGATCCTTACAAAACACCGCGTACGTGACCGGGTAGCTCCCTACATTGCTTTAGCATCACCGGTTTTATGTTATCTGGCAGACCTGGCACTTAAGACATGGTTTAATTTTGGACTAGGCTTTACCGTGTTGATTATCAACGGGCTATTAACATTCTTTGGAATGTGGATCTTCCGTGAAAAAACAACCCGGAAAGCTAACTGATGTTTGTTTGAAAAAAAAAGTTACATTTGCAAAAATTATTCTATCAGAGCAGATGCCGGACGGTTAAATAACCATATAATCCCTCGCTTGCAAGGACTTAAAAACATGGGTATGCATATAGGTATAAAACATACAGGAAGTTCATGGGCCTGCTGGCGAATTGCTCATAAAGTAAGATCAAAGCCGCGAAGTAGAAGGTAAACGTTTGCAACCGAATGTTTCACCTGTCAATCTTCGTATTATGATCGAAATTTTTTACAAATCAAAAGGACAAGTCTTAAGCGACACTGAAGTAAAGATCCTGGATAAACTGGGATTGGATGATGTTTTATGGATTGATCTGCACGATCCCACGGGAGAAGAAAAAAGAGCGGCTGAAGAGTTTCTGGATACGACACTGCAAAGCAGGGCGCAGGCAGAAGAAATAGAATCTTCATCCAGGTATTTTGAAACCGAAACCACCATATTTGCGAATACCAACTTTCTGATCCCGGGCCCTGACGATTATTCATCGGAACCTGTTTCGTTTATTATCTCCGAAAGTATCCTGGTAACATTGCGTCATACACCTCTCAGGACGTTGTCCGAGGTACAGCGAAAGCTTTTAAACAATTACAGACTGTTTCCTACCGGGTATCATATCATGGTAAGTATCCTGGAAAACAGGATCGATGTGGATGCAGATCTGGTTGAGATCCTTTCCAAGGAAATTTCGCAACTCTCTAGACGTATAGACCTGGGTGAGTCCATGGGGGAGAACTTCCTGTTGGATGTGAACCAGTTACAGGAAAACACCATGGTGATCCGTGCCAATGGTGTAGACAAACAAAGAGTCTTGTCGGGAATCCTGAAAAGCGACAAATTCCCCCGGGATGTATATTCCAAGCTGGAGGTCCTGAACAAAGATGTGGATTCACTGATCCATCACGCCAATTTCAGTTTTGAACGTCTGGAATACCTGCAAAATACGGCACTGGGTCTTATCAACCTGGAACAGAATAAACTGATGCGGGTTTTTACATTTGTATCCTTGTTGTTGATGCCACCCACTCTTATTGCCAGTATTTACGGAATGAATGTTAAGTTGCCCATTATTTCTGAACATAAGTGGTGGGATTTTGCCTTGCTGCTGTTTCTGATGTCGTTGACCGTTGTCATGGCCATATGGTTATTCAAGAAACGAAAAATGATCAAATGAAACCCGGATTGAAAATTAGTGAAAGAGTTGCGTTTTTAAGAGAAACATCGTATTTGGCTGAACCGTCTTTGAGTATTGAAAGAGCTCGGATACTGACGGACTTTTATCGAAAAAATGAAGGCAAATACTCTGTACCCGTATTGAGAGCGCTGTCTTTCAGGGAATTATGTCTTAAACAATCCATATATATAGGTGACCGGGAACTTATTGTAGGGGAACGAGGCCCGCGTCCCAAAGCCGTACCTACTTATCCGGAACTGACCTGTCACAGTGTGCAGGACCTGCGGATCCTCAATACCCGGGAACGGCAACGTTATTCAGTAACAGAAGAAGATATATGCATTTATAATGAAGAGATCATTCCTTTCTGGAAAGGCAAGACCCTAAGGGAGCAAATTTTTTCCGTTTTGCCCACAGACTGGATACTGATGTATGAAAGCGGCCTTTTTACCGAGTTTGCGGAACAACGGGCTCCGGGGCACACTGCCCTTGACGGGAAGATATATAAATACGGAATGAATGATTTCCGTCGGCGGATAGCCGGTATGGTACCGGGATTAGATTCCTCTGTTGATCCGGAGGCAGTCGGGAAAAAAGAAATGCTCAAGGCCATGGATATTGCCTGTGAAGCATTGGTGATTTTTGCGCAACGTCATGCTGCATTAGCTCTGGAAATGGCGAGGGACTGCATGGAACGTGGTGACAGGAAAAGGGCGGTTGAACTGGAAAACATAGCTTCTACATGCCGGCGAGTACCCGCCAACGCTCCATCTACATACCGGGAAGCCTTACAGATGTATTGGTTTGTACACCTGGGAACCATTATGGAACTTAACGGATGGGATGCCATGAATCCCGGTCACCTGGATCAGCACCTGGAACCTTTTTACCGGAAGGAAATTGAATCAGGAACACTTACGGAAGATGAAGCCCGGGAATGGATGGCCTGTTTGTTTATAAAAGTCAACAACCATCCGGCTCCGCCAAAGGTGGGAGTTACTGCACGCGAAAGCGGCACTTATAATGATTTTACAAACATCAATATAGGCGGGGTAAGGCCGGATGGAACCGATGCCGTGAACCCCGTATCGTATATTATGCTTGAAACACTCGGAGAACTTCACCTTCTTCAACCCGGGGCCTCGGCACATATTGCATCCTGCACGCCCGATCGTTTTTTGCTGGATAGTTGCCGGGTAATACGTAAAGGTTACGGCTATCCCTCGCTTTTCAATCCCGATGTCTATATCAAAGAATTGACCCGGCAGGGAAAGACTCTCCGGGATGCACGGGAAGGAGGGTGCAGCGGTTGTATAGAAGTGGGGGCCTTTGGTAAAGAAGCTTATTTATTGACGGGATACCTGAACGTAGCAAAAATCCTGGAAGTAACACTCAATAACGGAACGGATCCCGTTACCGGAAATAAGGTATGCCTGCAAACGGGAGATCCCGCTCAGTTTGAAACTTTCGATACTTTTTACGGGGCATTCATCCGTCAGCTTAATTATGTCGTTGATACCAAGATCCGGGTTAATGATCGGATAGAGCGTCTGACGGCACAAATGACACCGGCACCTTTTCTTTCTGTATTGATAGATGATTGTATAGAGAAAGGAAAAGACTATTACGATGGAGGTCCCAGGTACAATACATCGTATATTCAGTGTACCGGTCTGGCTACAGTGACGGATAGCCTGTCTGCCATCAAGAAGCATATTTATGAAGACCGTAGGTGGACCATGAACGAATTATTGCACGCATTATCCGAAAACTTCAGGGAACATGAACCAATGCGGCAGTATTTAATTAACAAAACTCCGTTTTTCGGGAATGATGACGATTATGCTGACAGCCTGGCTGTGAGACTGTATGAAGAACTGTTCCGTGCCATAGACGGAAAACCCAACACCCGGGGCGGTGTTTTTCATATGGATTTGTTGTCGACAACCTGTCATGTTTATTTTGGATCGGTTACCGGGGCATTACCAAACGGGCGCAAGGCCGGAAGGTCATTATCCGACGGTACCTCTCCTTCGCACGGAGCGGACACAAAAGGACCTACTGCCGTTCTTCATTCTCTTTCCCGGCTGGATCAGGAAAAATCAGGTGGCACTTTGCTCAATCAGCGTTTTTCTCCTTCAATGATGAAGACAGACCGGGACCTGGAGAAACTGGCTTTCCTGATTCGTTGTTATTTTGAATCGGGAGGTCACCATATACAATTCAATGTTGTAGATACCCAAACACTTCGAAAGGCTCAAAAAGATCCCGAATCATACCGGGATTTGATGGTACGTGTTGCCGGGTACAGTGACTATTTTAATCACCTGGCCCCGGCTTTGCAGGAAGATATTATTTGCCGAACCATGAACCGGGAATTTTGAGACCATGTCTGTTCAAGGATGTATTTTTGATATTAAGCGATATGCTATTCATGACGGACCCGGAATCCGTCTGAGCCTTTTTTTTAAGGGATGTCCTTTATCATGTCAATGGTGTCATAACCCGGAAGGGATAGATCCCGTGCCTCAACTTATATACAATAAATCACGTTGCCTGGGATGTAATGCCTGTGAAGACTTGACATTGGCTGAAAATTGTCCTTCGGGTGCACTGGAATTATGTGGAAAGTACATGGACCCCGAACAGGTTATGGAGCTCATTATCAGGGAGAAAATATTTTTTGACCGTTCTCGTGGAGGAGTTACATTTACCGGAGGTGAACCGCTGGCCCAACCTGTGTTTTTATTGCATCTTCTTAAGGCGTGCAAAGAAAAAGGAATCCATACTGCTGTAGATACTTCCTTATACGCTTCCCGGCAGGTGATCAGGGAAATGATCCCCTATACCGGCCTGTTCCTGGCAGATTTGAAAATAATGGACTCTTTGCTGCATAAAAAATTCACGGGAGTAGACAATGTCCTGATACATGAGAATCTCCGCTATGTAGCTCGTTCCGGAGTGCCTTTCATGATAAGGATTCCGTATATTCACCCGGTCAATGACAACGGTGCCTGTATTGATGATATGATCCGGTTTATTCTTGAACTAAATGATCTTGGCAATTTAAACGGTATTCATTTGCTTCCGTACCATAGCTACGGAACGGATAAGAAAAAACGTATAATCAGCGGAAAAGTACCGTTTCAAAAATCTTTTTCCTCTCCTCACAAAGAGAGCACCGATTCCCTGCTCTTGAAATTACTATCGCTTGGAATTGATACAATGATAGGAGGCTGATCTGTTAAGCCTTAACCGGGGCGGTTCTCTTTTCCAACCAGACAGATTCTTCATAGGTCAGAAAAGAGGCCAGCTTTGTATAAACAGTCTTGTTGTAGTCATTGAGCCATTTGATTTCTGAAGGTTCCATAAGTGAAACAACCAGCGGAGACGTATCTATGTGACATAAAGTCAATGTTTCAAATCCCAACCAGGTACCGAATTCATTTTCTTCCAACAAATTGCATAATAAAACATTTTCATGACGTACCCCGTGTGATCCTTCCCGGTAGATGCCGGGTTCGTTGGAAGTTACCATACCCGGCAGGATGTCCTGATCTCTCCAGGTCATTCTGATATCCTGAGGACCTTCGTGAACACAAAGAAAATGCCCCGTCCCGTGCCCGGTTCCGTGTCCGTAATTAATGCGGTGCCTCCACATGGGATCCCTGACCAACATATCCAGATGGGTCCCTTTGGTCCCCTTAAGAAAAACGGCCCGGCTCAATGCGATCATACCTTTTAAAGCCAATGTGTAATCTTCACGTTCTTCTTGTGTTAACGATCCTAAGGGAACGGTACGTGTTGTGTCGGTCGTTCCGTATAAATAATGTCCGCCGGAATCGATCAGATACAGCCCTTTTTTCTCAAGAGTAAGAGCTGTCCGGGGATTCGGAGCATAATGGGGCAGGGAGGCGTTGGGCCCGTATGCAGAGATGTATTGAAAACTGTCTCCCATAGCTCCGTCGGCCAGCGTACGCATCCAGGAAAGTTTCTTAGCAACATCAGTTTCTGTCAGCACAACGTTTTTTTCAAGTGATCTTTCCAGCCAGAAGAAAAAACGTTCCAGCGCTATACCGTCATTCAGATAAGCTTTTCTGAATCCATCAGTTTCAACAGAATTTTTGATGGCCTTATCAAGAATTACGGGTGACTGTACATCATGAACGGTACAATTTGTGAGTAAATTATTGAAAGTGCTGTAGTTTAAACTGTCCCCGTCAGCCATTATCCTGGTTCCTTTCGGCAGGGACTGCAGTACAACGGAGAGGGAATCATAAGGCAAGACCGATACCCCCTGCTCCAGGAGAACGTTACTGACGTTCTCACTTACTTTCTCCGGAGTGACAAAAAGGGTAGCGTTTTTTTTGTCTACCAGTGCATATGAGACTGCTACCGGATTGTATGGAATATCGTGACAACGTATGTTAAACAACCAGGCTATCTGATCCAGGCTGTTCAGAACAATATGCGTACAGCCCTGTTCTTTGATCTGTTTGCGTAGATGCTCCAGTTTGTCACGTGTAGCTTTTCCGGTGTATTTTTCTTCAAGAACAAAAACCGGGTTGAGGGGAAGCCCCGGCATGTCATTCCATATGGCGCTTAGAAAAGAAGGCCGGTTATCTAAAGTGGCGTTCAGGCCTTTCAATGCTTTTTTCAGGCGTTCTGCGTCCCGGTATTTCAAACATTCTCCGTCAATGCCCAATACAGAGCCGGAGGCAAGGTTTTCAGCCAGCCATTCCGGATAATCTACGGCATCGGGTACGCGTAAGGGATGTAATTCAAAATCAGTATCTTCCATTTCTCTGCGAAATTGAATAAAATACCGCGTATCGGTCCATAACCCGGCATGATCACGGGTGATAACCACCGTCCCGTAAGAACCTGTAAAACCCGAAATCCATTTTCTTTGCTGCCAGCGTTCTGGCAGGTATTCACTTCCGTGAGGATCTGTACCGGAAATTAAAACAGCGTCCCATCCGGCTTCCTGCATCAGTATTCTGAGTGCCTGTATTTTTTCAGAAATGTTCATAATCTACTTTTGTTTTTTTATGACAGTCCGGTTGAATACCATGAGCCCCGCCACACTGGTTAGTCCTATGCAGCTGAATATTATCCATAATATATCCGGTCTGCCCAGGTTGTCAACAAAATGATTGTACAAAGGAGCACCTATGAATCCGCCCACAAAACTTCCAATGACACTGCAAAAAAAAGAATAACCCATATAAAGACCTTTTTTGTCTGCGGGAGCAATAAGGCCTACAAAGGAATTGAATTTGGGGTGAGCAGTCATTTCTCCCAGCGTGAAAACAATACATCCCGTGATGAAGACCCAGGCATCTCCCGAAATGGCAAGTATACCCATGCCCAGGGTCCCCAATCCGATTCCGGTAATGATAGTAGGCAGGGCTTTAAAACGATTGACCAACCTGGAAACAAACAATTGCAGCAGTATTATGACCCCGGCATTGAGAACTGTAACGTGTTCCACATCAAATTTCCATCCGGCAGGTTTTCCCGTGACCCATTCCAATGCCGTGTTTACGGCATGATTCACAGAAGCCATGTCCATCTGGTCGTGTACATACCACAAAACAGTGCCGTACATCTGAAAATACATGATCCAGAATCCGGAATACAACAATATCATTACAATAAACTTCCAGTCCCTGAATACCAGGGTCATGTCTTTGAAGACCCTGGTTACAGATTCTTTGGACCTTTGGTGTGCGGGTTCTTTGTAAAAAAAAATATTGATAAGCAGGAGCACAATCCCCGCTGCGGCAGCCATCCAGAAAACGTATGTGTAGGACTGCTTTTTTAATACGGGAACCAGGATCAGCGGAAAAAGAAAAGCACCGAGATTAATTGCCCAGTAAAATATACCAAAGCCAAGTGTAGAATTTTTTTCATTTGTTGCATGTGCGATGGTCCCGGAAATGACAGGTTTAAACAATCCGGCTCCTATGGCCATAATTATAAGGGACGCAAACACCAATCCGTATGATTCCGTTATGCCGGTCAAAAAATACCCCGTTGCCAGGAACGTGAATGCAACCATCAGCAGGTTCCTGAATCCGTATCTGTCTGCAAGTGCCCCGGCAAATATCGGAAGGAAGTAGAGCAGGGGAGGAATTGTCCCCATTATTGCGCCTGCAGCCTCCCTGGAAAAACCCAGTCCTCCTTCATCACCTGTAAGAACCAGATAAACAGATAAAACGGAAAGAACCCCGTAATAGGCTCCCCGTTCAAAGAACTCCATAATTATTGCCGTCCAATAATTTTTCGGGAAGGACCTCACACCGGTATTGTTCTTTTTCATAAAAGCAGGGCTAAAAAATGACCTCGTAAAGTTACATTCTTTTGATAATTAAAAAATAACATTTACTTTTGCAGCCCCTTGCAAAGGGATTATAAATAAAGTCTAACTTTCTAATTCTTATTGAAATTAAACAAAATGGCAAAAGAAAAAGATTTGTCCCCTAAAAAGAGCCTGAATGAAAATCAGGACCCGGATGAGATCATTATCCGGAAAAATGAAGAGATTGAAGATTATTCAGAAGATCTTAACGCAGAAGAAAACCAACCTAAAAACAAGATCAGCAATGCATCCGTTCCAGGTGATCAGTTTGACTGGGATGCTTTTGAAAAAGAGACCGTGTACGACACCCCTAAAAGCGTCATAGAAGATCAGTATCTTCAGACACTGAACAAGGTGATCGAAAATGAGATTGTAGAAGGTACCGTTGTCGCCCTTAACAAAAGAGAAGTTATTGTTAACATCGGATTCAAAAGTGAAGGTGTACTTTCGGTTAACGAATTCCGCTACAATCCCGAACTGGCTGTTGGTGACAAGGTGGATGTTTATGTTGAAACTGCCGAGGATAAAAAGGGACAGTTAATCTTATCACATAAAAAAGCCCGTTCCCTGCGTTCCTGGGATCGCATTAACGAGGCTTACGATAAAGATGAAATCGTTAAAGGATACATTAAGTGCCGTACAAAAGGCGGCATGATAGTGGATGTATTCGGAATTGAAGCCTTTTTACCGGGATCGCAGATAGATGTGAAACCGATACGAGACTACGATATATATGTAGATAAGACCATGGAATTCAAGATTGTGAAGATCAATCACGAATACAGGAATGTGGTCGTATCGCATAAAGCCCTGATAGAAGCCGAACTGGAAGCTCAGAAAGCGGACATCATAGGGAAACTGGAAAAAGGCCAGATCCTTGAAGGGACTGTCAAGAACATAACTTCTTACGGTGTATTTGTTGACTTGGGAGGTGTTGACGGACTGATCCATATTACGGACCTTTCCTGGGGTCGCATTAACCATCCTGATGAAATTGTACAGCTGGATCAGAAGATCAATGTGGTTATCCTGGACTTTGACGATACAAAAAAACGTATTGCGCTGGGTCTGAAGCAGCTGACGCCTCATCCCTGGGATTCCCTGGGTGATGAAATTAACGTAGGCACCGTTGTTAAGGGTCGCGTAGTAGTTATAGCCGATTATGGAGCCTTTGTTGAGATCCAGCCGGGTGTGGAAGGTCTGATCCACGTAACGGAAATTTCATGGTCTTCACATTTGCGCAGTGCACAGGATTTCCTTAAAGTAGGACAGGAAGTGGATGCCGTGGTTTTGACCATAGACAAGGAAGAAAGAAAGATGTCCCTGGGTATCAAACAGCTCAAACCTGATCCCTGGGCAACCATCAATGAAAAATATCCGGTAGATTCCAGGCATAACGCCGTTGTTAGAAATTTTACCAATTTCGGTATTTTCGTGGAATTGGAAGAGGGTGTGGAAGGCCTGGTTCATATCAGTGATCTGTCCTGGTCCAAAAAAGTGAAACATCCTTCAGAATTTACTTCAATAGGAGAGAATCTGGAAGTTGTTGTCCTGGAAGTAGATCAGGAAAACAGGCGGCTTCGTCTGGGACACAAACAACTGGAAGAGAATCCCTGGGAAGTGTTCGAAACAGTATTTACTCCCGGATCCGTACATGAAGGTACCATTACCAATTTTGTAGACAAAGGCGCGACGATTACATTACCTTACGGAATAGAATGCTTTGTAAGTCAGAAAAACCTTACCAAAGAAGACGGCACAGCCGTTTCCCTGGAAGAAAAACTGCCTTTTAAAGTTCTGGAATTCAATAAGAACAGTAAACGTATAACTATATCTCATACACGTACCTGGGAGCAGGATGTAAAAAAAGAACCCGTTGCCAGGGACAATAACGGTAACGAACCTGAAAGCACCCAGAAAGCTGTCAAGAAATTGAAAGCCAACTTGGAAAAAACGACATTGGGAGATATTTCCGATTTGGCTGCCCTAAAATCGGAAATGGAACAAAATGCCGCTAACACTGACTAGTCTTGGATGTGCCTCGGCACTTCCTGCAAGAGATACCTATTTTACCGCTCACGTATTGAACATACGTGGGCGGTTATTTTTACTGGATTGCGGTGAAGGGACTCAGTTAAGATTACGGCAGCTGGGTATATCCACGGGGTCGATAGATCATGTTTTCATCACCCATTTGCACGGGGACCATGTGTTTGGATTGTTGGGAATGCTTTCCACAATGCATTTGCTCAACAGAAAACAGCCTCTGTATATTCATGCTCCCGGGGGATTGGAAAAGATGATCGCTTTTTATTTCGATTTCCTTGGAGAACGAAAACCGTCCTTCGACATTTTTCATGAAACAGTACAGACTGACGAGTTTTTGCCGGTTCTGGAGACAGATACGGCGGATGTTTATGCATTCCCGTTGAATCACAGTATCCCTGCTTACGGTTATTTGTTCCGCGAAAGACCTGTTCGCAAGAGTTATCCCAGGTCTGTTGCCTATTGTACCGATACGGCTCCCCGGCCTGAGATTCCTTCCTGGATAAAAGGAGTGGACCTGTTATTCCACGAAGCTACTTTCCTGGAACAGGACACCGTCGCGGCAGCAAAATACCTTCACAGTACAGCCCGTCAGGCAGCCCAAACAGCACTCGATGCAGGGGCAGGCCAATTGCTTTTGGGACACTTCTCGTCCAGGTACAAAGAAACCCCGGCCTTTTTGGCCGAGGCCCGGGATATTTTTCCCAATACAGAACTGAGCACGGAGGGTCGTACTTTCAGTGTTCCTCGCCGGTTTATCCAAGCAGCGGCTGAATAACCCCAAAGATCAGGTAAGCTATTAAAAGGGTAAAGACAATATTCACGCCCTGTGCTGTAAGGAATGCTTTAAGGGGCTGGCGGTTTTCCTTAGAGAAAATTTCTTTAAACCGAGTTTCCAGACCAATGCATACAAAGGCAATACTGAAGAGGGAATTGCTGAATCCTTTGGTGATTTTTCCAACAACCTTGGCGTCTTCAATGCTGAAGAAAATACTGAAGATCAGTGAGGCAAGCACAAATCCGACTACAAATTTCGGGAAACGGTCCCAAATCAGTTTTACGGTAGGTTTTTCCTGACCTTCTTTTCCTTTATAAGTCCAGTAGAGTGCTATCAGGAAGGCGGCAATGCCCAGCAGTACATTTTGGGAAGATTTCACAATAATGGCCGTTTGAGCGGCTTCCTCTCCCAACATGGTACCGGCGGCAGCTACTGCTCCGGTAGTATCTATGGTCCCGCCCAGCCAGGCTCCTGCAACCGATGAGGATAACCCCATAAGTTCTGAAAGCCATGGCAGCAGGTACATCATGGGAATTGCGATTACCAGTACTAGTGAGATAACCGTGGACAATTTTTTGTTGTTTCCCTTGATCACACCGCAGGTGGCAATGGCGGCAGATACCCCGCAAATGGAAACACCACTGGCCAGCATAGTGGCCATTTCATCGTCAACTTTCATTTTACGTGCAACCCAGAATGCGAAATTCCAGACAACAAGAACAACCACCAATGCCTGGGCAAGGCCGTATGCACCGGCTTTCATGACTTCTCCGAACAAGATGGTGGACCCAAGTGTGATGATACCTATTTTAATGTAAAATTCACTCTGTATTGCCGGCTTCAGCCATTTTGGCACACCCACTATGTTGCTGATGATCAAGCCAAAGATTACAGCAAAAAACACGGATTCAAGCCCGGTGGCTTTTACGGCAGGAATGGCTGCAACTACATTGGAAAGAAGAGCA